>Ga0209477_1000034_pt1 | contig 60611 bp, 49 predicted proteins | sample KloWWTupernatant_FD_187180 | JGI IMG/M metagenome (GOLD analysis project Ga0209477, IMG submission 187180) | Active sludge microbial communities from Klosterneuburg, Austria, studying microevolution and ecology of nitrifiers - Klosterneuburg... | ecosystem: Engineered > WWTP > Aerobic digester >...
AACTTTCGAAATTTAGATTTCTTCGTTTTACTTGCAAAATCAATTTATAAAATTAATCTTAAGTTTGACATATTGTATGACTTTGCGAGAACGTATTCTGAGGTAGAAGCAATCTCAAAATAATCTGAAATACATTTCTATAGGTTTCTCTGTTTAGATTCTTAGATTTCTTCTCTTCGCTCGAAAATCAATTTCTGATTTAAATCTGAAGATTAAAGTTTAACTTTTAGTTTGATTTTGCGAGACCAAGCTCTCCGGTCGACGCAATCCAATAACTTCTCCAGGTTTTAGCTTTTGTGTTCTTAATTTAGATTCGCAGATTGATTCGGCTCGCCCCGCAAAATCACTCAAAATCTAATCATTTTATATCATCAAATAATATTACTTTACGTGACCGTGCTCTTTGGTCGAAGGAATCTCTTAAAACTTTTCAAGTGTTCAGGCTATCCGAAATGGAGAGTATTTAGTTGACTTCATTTTTATAGTTTGATCAAAGGAAATTAAATTCTTTGATTTAGAACTTTGAGTCTTGAAGCTTTGGTGGCAATTCCAACTATTTCTGAATGAATGTAATGATTGGCAAAATTGAATTCTTCATCTTAATTCCTTGTATAAGCTTGGACTAAGTATGTAAATATTTAATATAAATCACTGTATTAACAATATAAAATAATTCGAAACAAAACAATATAAATGTATTTTTAAAAATTCAGTTTTATAAGTTTATTGTTTGACTAACAGATAGAATATCTGAATTTAATTCTTAACACTTAATACAATATTTTATTTTAAAAAAGAATCAAAAATCTTGTTTTTAATTTTCAGAACTCGAATATTAAATTTAAAATACTGATACACCAATTAATTTTTTCTATAACAAAGAAAAATTTTTATGTTTAATAAAAATTATAAAATGAGTTAATTGAAAAAATTATAATCATTATTATGAAATCCAAATTAATCCTTCTTCTGGCAATTGCTGTATTTGCCGGATTGACTTACCTGCTGTCTCTCTTAATTGACAAAACAAAAACTGAACCGCTGGAAAATATAAATTCCAACAAGAAAAAATCTACCGGCTTTTTGGAAAATTCAGATAATTCAGATAATTCAGATAATTCAGATAATTCAAAAGATAATTATTCTAAAGAAAAAAAAGTAAATGTCTCAGGTGCAATGGAATCTATGCAGTGGATATCACAGATCAGAGCTTATCCGGAAAAAGACATTCCGCATGATAAATATTATGAGGCATTTGAATACTCAAAAGAAAATTTACAAGAGGTTAATAACAATGACGGTAACGATCAATGGACGTCACTCGGACCCAATAACATCGGCGGAAGAGCTGTCAGCATTGCAATTCATCCTGTTGATACGAATGTCGTTTTCCTCGGAACAGCCTCCGGAGGACTCTGGAAATCAACCACCGGCGGAACAGGTGCAACTGCCTGGACCCTTGTAAACACCGGCTTTCCGTCATCTGCCATTGGTGCGATTGCAATTGATTCCGCAAATCCAAATGTAATGTATATAGGCACAGGTGAAAATTACGGATATATGTTTTCAAAAAATGGTCTCGACGTCAGAGTGACAAGAGGTATGTACGGAATTGGAATTCTGAAAACTACTGACGGCGGAATTACATGGACAAAATCTCTCGACTGGACTTACAATAATGAAAGAGGTGTCTGGAAAGTTTTGATCAACAATAAAAATTCTAATATACTATACGCAGGTACAAGTGAAGGAATCTATAAATCTGTAAACGCCGGAACCACCTGGACGCAGGTTTTAGATTATCCAATGGTAATGGATCTTGAGCTGAATAATTCAGATACTTCTGTAATTTATGCATCTATCGGCAATCTCACAAACAATGTACCTCAGACAAATAAAGGAATTTACAAATCTACTAACAGCGGTTCCACATGGATAAAACTTATCGGCGGACTACCTGAATCATGGACTGGAAAGACGACTCTTGAACTTTACAAAGGAAATCAAAACTTTGTATATGCAAGTATTTCAAATGATTTTTCTTATGTCGGATATTTTAAAAGTACAAACGCAGGGCTGAACTGGACTCAGCTAAGTACGACAATTCCTATCGGCTCACAGGGCTGGTATAATAATGGTCATATTGTAAAACCTGATGATCCCAATACTATGCTCGTTGGTACTATAGATGTGGAAAAATCTGTCAACGGAGGATCTTCGTTTAATACAAAATCCGACTGGAGTGCTTGGGTGGAAGGTGCTACCCCGCCGGGTGAACCGGAAGGTCCTGACAATTTCGTTCATGCAGATGTTCATTTTTTTGCATCAAATCCGAAAGATAATAATAAAGTTTATATCGCTGCAGACGGGGGTTTATACAGATCAAATAATTTCGGAGAAACATTTTTTTCATGTAACGGTGGTCTTGTGACTACTCAATTCTATGCAAGCTTTGCAAATTCATATCAGGATTCTGTATTCTGTCTCGGTGGATTACAGGATAACCGTTCGACATTCTATCAGGGAAATAATGCGTGGTATAAGACATTTTTCGGAGATGGAATGAGCTGCGCGATAAATTCACAAAATGACAATATCTGTTATACGGAATACACTTATGGAAGCATGTACAAATCAACTGACCGCGGACTGAACTGGTTAGGCATTTCACCTCCGGGTAGCGGCAACGGAAATAATTATTGCTTTGTAACTCCGTTTATCTCATGTGTTTCAAATCCTCAGATAATGTATGTCGGAGGAAAGTCCATTTATAAATCCACTACAGGCGGCGGCAACTGGCAGGGACCTTACGGGACTTCAGTTTTTAATAATGAAAAGATTTTATCACTTGCCGTTTCACAAACCGGCATAGATACTTTATACTGCGGACTTGTAAACGGTACTGTCTTCAGATCTTTTAATGGCGGTCTGAACTGGACGAATATTTCTACAAATATTCCTAACAGATATGTAACTGATATTACAATAAATCCAAATAATTCTTCGGAAGTTTATCTGACACTCGGCGGATATAATTCGGGTCATATTTATAGATCGGTGAATGCGGGAAGTACATGGCAGGACATTTCCGGAACACTTCCTAATGTGCCGCATCAATCCGTAGTAGCTGATCCTGTTTACAATCAGAATATTTATGCCGGAAATGATCTTGGAGTTTATGTCACTACAAACGGCGGTGTGAACTGGAATGAATACAGTTCAGGAATGCCTTACACTCTCGTATTCGATCTGACGATAGTTTATTCAAACAGAAAACTCCGCGCGACCACTCACGGTAATGGAATTTACGAAAGAAAATTAATGGAAACTCCCGTAGGTATTTCACAAAATAATCAATCACAAATTTCAGGATATAAGCTGTCACAGAATTTTCCAAATCCATTCAACCCAAAAACAGTTATCAATTACGAGTTACAAGTTACAGGTGTCGAGTTGGTAAATCTGAAGGTGTTTGATATTTTGGGAAATGAAGTTTTGACTCTGGTAAATGAAAATCAAAACGCCGGCAGTTACTCAGTCACTTTCGACGGAAATAATTTTCCAAGCGGGGTTTATTATTACAGATTAGATGCTGGGGATTTTGTTGAGACAAGACGAATGGCTTTGATAAAATAAAATCAATTTCAAATTACGAGTTACGAGTTAGAATTTTGATTTTACAGAAGGACGAATACTGTTTCAAAAATTTTTCCGCAATAATGAATAACTATAGACTTAGTTTAATTTTTTTCGCCGAAGTTGGTCTTAAGAGAGCGAAGCGAGCATGAACAACAACAAACGGAAAATTGAGATTGGAAACTTTGAGTAAGTATGTGAAATGAATGCCCGTTCTGCCAAATCTGTTTCAGAATGCTTTTCACGTCTTAAGACAGCACAGCGAACGTAATCAACAACAAACGTAAATCTGACATTGGAAAATGTGATTTGTCAAAATTCCAAATCTATCTCATACTCACGACAAATTAAATTAAAAATTTACTTCTTAAGTGTAAAAAGTTTCACATTGAATTTATCACCTTCATAACTACTAATTGATTTCATAAAAATAATAACAAGAATCCATTTTCAAATAAACCCACTGAAGTTTTTTCTTCAAAAAACATTCGCTTTTTTAAAGGTGCATAAAAAAGGTCTTGACAATTTTTATATTTAAAATTAAGTTCAGATTAAATTGATGAACGTTTCAAAAAAGATTAAAAACTTTCCCCGAGTTTTAGATCAAAAAAGATTTATAAATTGTTTTTTAAAAAATTATAAAAAATTTAAAAACCAATTAAATTAAAAATATGAAAATACACCTTACTAAACTTTTTAATATTTTCTTTAAAAGTTTTAACATTTAATACTATTCAAAACATTCATCTTTCAGATATGTATTATCTGCAAACTTCTAAGTTATAACTCCAAAATTAGTTGCCGATACCCCAAAGGTACTTTTGTAAAGTTGATTTATAATTAATCATTAATTAAATATTAGCTTATGAAAAAACTCTTGTTTTATCACATTTTTTACATGTTTTAGTTCAAAAATGAATTAATACTTGTCTGAATGTCAGGTTATTGTAATAATTTAAAAAAATTTTTATTAATTAAAAAAAAAGGATAAACTATGAAAATTTTAAACTTAATTAAAATTTCGGAAAATCCTGTTTTGGGGTTTTTAACAAAATTTCAGATTTCAAATTATTTGAAATCTATTTTAATTCTGATGTTATTTTGCTTGCCGGTCAAAACGATGTCAAACATTCACAGTACACAAAGTTTTACACCGGTAGCTTTTCCGCCTGCAGGATGGACTACAGTTCATGTTTCCGGACTTTTAGGAAGCGGTTCCTGGGCAAGAGCAACTTCTTCTTATCTTACCTCGCCCGGGTGTGCTGAATCTCCCGGAACTTTGCTCGGGGATAACTGGATGATGTCAAGTCAGTACACGCCTGTAAGCGGTGATTCACTGATATTTTATGTCAGTTCAAATTATCTTATTACAGCTCTGGGAAGACTTGAAGTGAAAGTATCAACTACCGGAAACGTAGTTGCAAACTTTCTGGATTTTGTCTTGCCTGTAAATATTACACTCGGACTTTTGACTCCGAATACATATTACAGAAGAGCTGTTAGTCTTGAAGATTATGTCGGAACTCCAATCTATATAGCATTTCGGCATATAGAAGTGGCAGGTCTTTTCGGTGATTTAAGGTTAGACGGTATATCTATTAAGAATGACAATTTCCCGTCAACTTTAAATCTAACTGCACTTGTAGAAGGTCATGTTAATTTCCGTGACAGAGATACGGTAACCGTAAATCTGAGATCAGCTGCATCGCCATATAATGTTATAGAAACAGCAGTTGTGTATTTGGACACTCTTGGTAAAAAATCGATAGACTTCTTTTTTGCCGATGCTTCTGAATCCTATTACATTGTAGTCGATCACCGAAATTCAATCAATACCTGGAGCAAAGGAGGTGGAGAATTACTGCCTGCAGGTTTAACTCCTTATGATTTTACAACGGGAGTTAATAAAGCTTATGCGAATAATATGAAACTTGTAACAGGAAAAGCTACATACCTCACAGGCGATATAAATGAAGATGAATTCGTAGATATCACCGATATGGCAGCCATAGACAATGATTCCTTTAATTTTGTATTTGGAGATTATGTTATTACCGATCTAAACTGGGAGGAATTTGTAGATATATCAGATTATGCTTTATGTGATAATAACGTGTTCCAGTTTGCAATAGAAATACAGCCTTAAACAAAAACTTTTATTTTGAAATGAATTAATGTGTTCTTTTAATTTTTTTTTAGAAAAAAGCGGATCGAAATGAGTCCGCTTTTTTTATTATTTAAAAATAGATTCAGAAAATAAAAGGGGTTAATTGCTGTTGTTGTTTTAGTGAAAGTAGCAAACGTGACCAACTTCAAATAGAACCTGAATATAGAAGCAAATAATATACTGTTTCGTAAAAGTAATTTAAGATTTTTATAATGCAAAATCAGAAAATAAAAGGGTTTGAATAAATTTTTTATTATGCTTAACTTACACGCTTGTAATTAGAAAAACGGTTTTAACCGTTTTTATCGGAGCGTAGCGTAGCCCGGTATCGCGCCAGTTTTGGGAACTGGAGGTCGCTGGTTCGAATCCAGCCGTTCCGACAAAATAATGATGAAGATGATAATATTCAGTATTTCGCTTCTGATGTTTTAAATCTTAATTTTAATATAGTCCCTGGATAATTTTCAGGGGCTTTTTTTTTAATCTTTTATTACCTTTTTATAAATTGTGATTTATAAAATTTTTATAAGACCATTTCTTTTTCTAATGGATCCTGAGTCCGCACATAACTGTGTGTTGAACTTTTTCTCAAAGGTCAGAATTTTTGATACTTTAATAAAAATTTTATATTCACCTAAAAACAATGAACCTATCCAGGTCAGTGATCTCGCATTCAGAAATAAACTTGGACTGTCAGCAGGTTTTGATAAAAATGGTGCTGCAATAAAGTTCTGGGATGTACTCGGATTCTCACATATTGAAATAGGCACTGTAACTCCATTGTCTCAATCCGGAAATCCCAAGCCAAGAATGTTCAGATTAAAAAAAGATTCTGCCGTTATCAACAGACTCGGCTTTAATAATAAAGGAGCAGATGAGATCAGAAAAAACATTCTTATTGCTAAAAAGACTTTAAGTAAAGACTTTGTGATCGGTATTAATATCGGTAAAAATAAAGATACACCAATTGAAAATTCCATCAGCGATTATAAGATCTGTTTCGAAAAATTATATGATGTCGCTGACTATTTTACTCTGAATATCTCTTCACCAAATACTGAAAAGCTCAGAACATTGCACGAGTCTGAAAATTTATCAGAGCTCCTTTCACAAATCCAGTTACTGAATAATGAATTGTCACAGAAATTTTCAAAAAATATCAAACCTGTTTTTCTGAAAATTTCACCTGACATAAATAATATAAATGCTCAATCTGTTTATGAAAATGCTGTAACACATAAGCTGACAGGTATAATTGCTACAAATACTACAGTCAGCAGATCCGGTCTAAGTGAAGATATAAATGAAACAGGAGGTCTCAGTGGAAAACCGGTTAAAATTTTATCTGATGAAATTTTGAATATTTTTAACGAACTTAACAAAAAAAATTCAGGATATAAACTTATTCTTATTGGATGCGGAGGTATCTTTAATTCGTCAGATGTAGTGGATAAAATAAAGAAAGGTGCTGCACTTGTTCAGATCTATACAGGATTTATTTATGAAGGTCCGTCTATTATTAAAAAAATATTGAACTAAACAAATTAAATTTTGGAATCATTAGCCGAAACACCCGTAACAATTACTTTACTTTTTGCCAACATTGCAATTTCTATATGGGCAATGTACAGCAATCCAGTTATTATGTATAAACTTTCAGAATGGCCTTATCAGATCGTTCATGAAAAAAAATATTATCAGTTGATCACTTCAGCTTTTCTGCATGCTAATTTTATGCATCTCTTTTTTAACATGTTTGCACTGTTTACTTTCGGAACTTACCTTGAATCTTTTTTTATAAATAATCTCGGTGCGCTTGAAGGAAGTCTGTACTTCTTTCTCATCTATTTTATCAGTATGTTGTTCGGCTCTGTGCTGTCAGTTGTATTTCATTACAATGATCCGCAGTATGTTGCAGTCGGTGCTTCAGGAGCTGTTTCAGGAATTGTCTTTTCATATATTATTTTCTTTCCTCAAAGCATGCTTTATGTGTTTTTTATTCCAATGCCTGCTTATATATTTGCTTTTCTGTGGCTTGCCTTTTCTGTCTATGGAATGAAAAAAAAACTTGGAAATATCGGTCACGAAGCACATCTTGGAGGTGCACTAGGAGGCGTTATATCTACGCTCATCCTTATTGACGGATCAATGAGGATTCTACTTAGTCATTTTAATCTATAAAAAAAAATTACAGTTGGATTTTATTCTTTTATTACTGGGTTTTGCTTTCCTGATTTTTGGTGCTGATAAACTCGTTGACGGAGCATCTTCACTCGCGTCAAAATTCGGAATTCCAAACATCGTAATTGGACTTACTGTAGTTGCTTTCGGTACTTCTGCACCCGAGCTCTTTGTCAATTTCGTTGCAGCTGTTAATGGCAACACTCAAATGGTTTTGGGAAATGTCATCGGCAGTAATATTTTTAATGTGCTGGTCATTCTAGGAATTTGTTCATTGTTTTATCCGCTTGCTGTAAAAAGAAATACAACTTGGCTGGAAATTCCTCTTTCACTTCTCGCCGGACTCATGGTGCTGATCATTTCTAATGATATCTTTCTTGATAAAACAAGCAGTAATATAATCAGCAGCAGCGACGGGATAATCCTGTTCTGTTTCTTCCTGATCTTTCATGTATATACAATGGAAGTTGCCAAATCAGAAACCAGTGATGAACAATTTGAAACTAAAGATTATTCTAAGCCTAAATCAGTTTTATTTATAATAATAGGTCTTGCAGGTCTTGTCCTCGGCGGTGAACTGATAGTAACTAATGCTGTCAGAATCGCTTCAGATTTTGGTATTTCAGAAAGAATTATTGCGCTTACAATTGTTTCCACAGGAACATCACTTCCCGAACTTGTAACTTCAATTGTCGCTGTTAGAAAAAAGAATGTAGATATTGCTTTGGGAAACATTGTCGGTTCTAATATTTTTAATATCTTTTTTATACTCAGCATTTCAGCATTCATAACTCCTTTAACAGTAGAAGACAGTAATCAGACTGAGATCTATGTAAATATTTATGCCAATATTTTATTATTCCTTTTTATTTTTGTCGGGAAAGGAAGAAAAATTGAAAGATGGGAAGGGATAATCCTGATCATTTCATATCTTTTATATATTTTTGTTTTAATTTATAATATCCAATTTTGATTATTTATAAAGACATTGAAATTTTCTGTCCATATTGCGGCGAAGTAAATTTTATGAGTATTGAATTAAGCAATAACAGTTCAGATGAATTCATCACTGACTGTGAAGTATGCTGCAGGTCTTTTACAGTGAATGTATTTTCGGACTCAAACGGAGAAATAAGTTTTGATGTTAAAAATGATGATGGGTTTTGAAATAAAGTAATACTTAATTATTTTATTATTATGTTTATTTCAAAAAATTCAATCATTAACAATAATTAAACCGATATTCAAATATGATAAAGAAATTAATAAACCGGCTATTCCGCCTGAGTTTATGAAAATTCAATTTAAATGTTTGATTTAAAAATTTACTTTATAATAGTTAAATAAATCAAATATGGTAATTGTAATAAAAAAATCAGAGAAAAAAAAAGATATTGAAAAGAAAATCAGAGCATCATTACAATTTAAATCTGAAAAACTTTTCAAAGCATCTAAATACTGTGGAAAGGTAAAGTTTAAAATGGATGCTCTCTCAATTCAGAAAAAATTACGGAATGAATAGGATAAAATTAATGCCCTTCCATAATACTATCCTTCTCCCCTGAATTTTTTTCAAAAACATTCTCATTTTTATAAAGCAATCCTGCAAGACAAAAATCACTCAACTTCTCCAGAACCGAATTAGTCTTCAGTCGTTGATGTAAATTATCAAAATCTACATTATCTAAATCCTGATCCTGATTAAAACATGAAAATATAAATGACTCTTTTCCTGTAACTTCATCAACCTGTCTCTGCAGACACTGAGCACAGATCTCTTTCATCATACACTGCATAGGTGAGTTAATACTGCCGATAGCGACATGCTCTTTTAACACATCTTTGAAAATTGTCTTCCGTGAGTCTTTGACTGCCTTCATCATTCTGTCACTTCCTATCACTATCATTCTGTCAATGCTTCCGAAGTCAAATAATTTATTTCCCAATACTCCTTCAGAATACGCATTCATTGCTTCCACTATATTTCCTTTAAAACTCAAGTCCTGTTCTCTTCGCGGAATAATTTCTTCCCCAGCGTCAATACTCCAGATTACCTGATCAGTACCCGCTTCCACATCATCCATTTTATATACGTCCTGTGAATTTTTATATCCGGCAAAATAAATTACCTTATTTCCTTTTTCCTTCAGTCCTTTTGCAATTGAAAATAAAACTGCATTCCCGAGTCCGCCACCCGCAAGTAAAACAGTTTCTCCGGAATTTATTTCAGTCGGTGTACCAGTCGGTCCCATCAGGACAACTTTCTCGCCTTTTTTAAATCTGCTGCAGAGATTTGACGAAACTCCCATCTCAAGTATAATCACTGATATCAAACCTTTCTCATTATCTGTCCAGGCACCGGTCATCGCCAGTCCTTCTGTTGTGAGAACTGACCCGTCCAAATTTTCTGCACCTGTTTCATAATTCTGTAGTCTGTAAAATTGTCCGGGTTTGAATTTTCTTGAAGCGGCAGGAGCTTTGACAACAACTTCAATTATATTCGGAGTAAGTCTTTCTACTTTTTCAATCGTTGCGATCAGATCTGTGTCAAGATTTGTTACAAGATCTTGAAAATTGTTTTTTAACATCTCTGATGTTTCGCGATTCTCTTTGATAATTTTTATTTCATTTTCAAAAAGCTCTGATACTTTTTCATAACCGTCCTTTGCCGAAGCCATGGCTTTTACTACGTTGCCTGCATATACAGGATGATTGTCTCCATAGAATGTTATATATTTTCCGTCTTTCTCATAAGAAGTAAAAAATCCAGTTTCATCTGTTTCAACTTCAATTAATTTTTTCTCTCCTCTATTGTCTGTTACTAATTTATAAGATTTGAAAAAATAATTATCTGCATCAAGCTCAAATGTTCCCGGATATTCTTTTTCGTAAATTATATTCGGAGAAGTTCCTGCTGCAACCATCACTGATTTGGCTTTCAAAGTCATTAGAGTATTTCTTTTACTCTCATCTTCCACTTTATCACTAAACTGAAACACCATTTCTTTCACAGCACCAAATTTATTGCTAACTGCTTCGACAGGTGAAAGATGTTCGACAATTTCAATTCCCTCCTTCAGCGCTTCAATTATTTCTTCATGATTGAGTCTGTATGCAGGAGAATCTTCAAGTCCTTTTCTGTAAACCATTTTGACACCACCCCATTTTTTTGTAAGTGAAGCTGTGTCAGGTATTGAATTGTCCTGTTCAGCTTTATTTATCAACAGCCGAATTTCTTTTCCATGTTCAATAAAAGTTTTCATGATCTCTGATTCTTCTTCATTTAACTTTTTCCAGAACTCTTCTTCACCGGAATTTTCTTTTATTGCAATATATTTCTCATAAGCTTTCAAAACCTGTACAGGATAATAAGCAAGTAATTCAGTAGAAGTATCAATTGCAGTCAGTCCGCCCCCAATCACAATTGCCGGAAGCTGCACCTGAAGATTGGCAAGATTGTTTTTTTTTGAAGCTCCCGTAAGTTGCAACGTCATCAAAAAATCAGAAGCTTTTCTAATACCTCTGATCAAATTATTTTTCATTCTGATAATAGTCGGCTTTCCAGCACCGGTTGCAATTGCAATGTGATCGATTCCGTAATCCCAGACATCATCTATCGTAAGTGTACCACCAAATCTAACTCCGTCATACAATCTAAAAAATTCTCTGCGGGCAAGATTGATATAAATTGCCGTTAGAAAATTTTTATCCCACCTGACAGTTATTCCGTATTCCGAAACTCCGCCAAAACCCTGCAGCACTCTTTTGTCAAGCTCTTCAAAGATCTCTGTGAAATAATCTTTTACCGGCTCAGGAAATTTTGTATATCCATTTTCATTTACAGTACCTGTATATTTTTCATGGATCTTCTCGATCTTCAGTCCGTCAATTCCGATCACACCAAAACCGTCATTCAATAAATAATGGGCAAGAGTATACCCAGCCGGTCCCATTCCCACTATCATTGTATTTTTCCCGTTGTATGGAAGTGCATAAGGTTGTTTAATATTCAGCGGATTCCATCTTGAAAGAAGTGAATAAATTTCATATCCATAAGGAAGTTTAAAAATTTCTGTCAACACATTGGTTTCTATCTGAGGAATATTCACAGGTTCCTGAGTCTGAAAAATACAGCCCTTCATACAGTCGTTGCAGATTCTGTGACCGGTCCCAGGTACGTTCGGATTATCGATCATTATTAATGCCAGTGAAGCTAAAGGATGTCCTGACTTTTTCACAAAATGCATTTCTGAAATTTTTTCACAAAGCGGGCAGCCTTCTAGTTTTATTCCGAGCGGATTCGTTTTAATTTCTCCCGAACGGTCTGTGTAACCTTTAGAGCAGGAATCCTTTCCTCTCTCATGACAATAAATACAGTAATCTACCTCATCTGCGATCTCTCTTTTATTCATCCGTTGGTCAGTAAGTCTGAATCCAAATCTGTTTCGGTGATCTTTTTCCGGAACTTTGATAAGTTCAGGAAAATCAGAGCCAGGCTGTTCTGACTTTACCAAATGATTATAATCAGTTTTATGAATATCAGAAAAAGAGACCCAGTGTTGAGAATTCTTATCAAGATATTTTTTTACAAAGATCCATTTTTCAATTTCCTTCAATAAATAATTGAATTTTTCATACATAAGCTTTCCATCATCAGAATTTTCTGTCCTGTTTATATTTTCTATACTTTCAATATTCTTTATGTTTCCAAATAAGAGAATTCCTTTTTCATAAAGTATTCTCATTATTAATTCGGCTTTGGATCTAATATTTTCAGGTATGGTAAAATTATCAGGAGTGAATTTATCACCTTCATAAAACCATCTGTAATTTTTTTCGATCTCAGAAAGCTCAAGTATCATCTTAGCAGTATATTTCTCTTCATCAATATTGAAATTAAATTCAGGATATACAGATTCTTTTACAGCCAATATAAATTTATCTAGATCATCAAAACTAAATTCTACAAGATCTTCAATTTTATAATATTTAAGAACCCTTTTCTGAACAAAATCTTTTTTAAAAATAAAAATATCATTTTCATAATCTGCTTCACTTAAAAATTCTTTCTTCTCTTTTTGCAACTGGAATAATTCGACGAGAAAATCGGATAATATAAGTGATGACTTGATTAAAATTTTTGAGATCTCTGTTTCAGAATGTTCTAAGCCTTTCTTATCTGAATAATTTTTAAAAAATTCATAATTCACAACATCCTTATTCTTAAAATATTCGAAAAAAATCTCTGACAGCTCTTTTAATTTTGCAGATTGAAAAAGATCCTTAAAATTAAATCCGAAACGGGGATCGAGAATGTCAGTATGTGTTTTATTCATAGAATTTTAATGAATACAAAATTACTGCATTTCAGAATTTTATTAAATGCACTTTAAGTTCAGGTTTGGAATAATTTTCATTGATACATTTTTCTGTAATGAATTAATTGTTAATTTGTACAAATAAAAATTCTATATGAAAAATATAATACTCTTTCTTATTCTTACAACAATATCATTAATCAGCAATAAAACTTATTCACAGGATACATTTTCGATCTGTGCGATCGATACAATAACCGGTGAAGTGGGAAGCGCAGGAGCTTCATGTGTCAATGACTGTACTATTCTGACGGACGTATTTCCTGGCTGGGGAATTGTACACACTCAGGCGTCATGGCTTTCTGCAAATCAGAATTATGCACGTTCATTAATGCTTTTGAGACTTGATCCGCAGGCTATGATAGATTCGCTTGTAGCTCATGACGCTCAGAATAATCCGTCAGTCAGACAATATCTTATTATCAACAAAGGTAACGGCACTCCAAAACGTGCAGCTTATACAGGAGCAAATTGTCTGAATTATAAAAATCATATTATCGGTCCAAATTATGTAATTGCCGGTAATATACTTTCGGGTCAGCCGATACTTGATTCGATGGAAGCGAGATTCCTCAGAGAAGAAGGTTCGATCTCAGATAAAATAATGGCAGCACTTCAGGGAGCAAAAGTAGTCGGGGCAGATACAAGATGTGCAAGCTGGGGAACTTCATCAAAGTCGGCATTCATTCGCGTTGCAAAACCTTCTGATACTCTTGGCATTCTTTATCTTAATCTGAAAGTATTGAATACTCCGTTTGGAAGGGATCCGATCGATTCACTACAGGTGCTTTATAATAACTGGACGCTGACCGGTATCACATCTGCAGCAAATGAAGTAGTATCAGGTTATAAACTTTTTCAAAATTATCCAAATCCATTTAACCCAAAGACAGTTATCAATTACGAGTTACAAATTACGGGTTACGATTTTGTAAATCTGAAAGTATTTGATGTTTTGGGAAATGAAGTTGCGACATTAGTAAATGAAAAACAGAATTCGGGAAGTTACACGGTTGATTTTGACGGAAGTAATTTTCCAAGCGGAATGTATTATTATAAAATGGAAGTGAATGGAATTCTAAAAGATGTAAAGAGAATGGTGCTTTTAAAATAATTTCAAATTACAAATTACAAATATAAACACTTCCCGCTTCTAATCTACGCTGTGATAAAAAAGGTAATATCCCTTTGGTTATATATACTTTAGGGTAATAGATACTCTGTGAGAAATTTTCCAAAAAAAATTACTTTATAAACTTATCTTGTAATTAAAAAAGATTCCCTCGTCAGAAACCATTTATTATTGATCTGAACAAAGGTCATTGGAATGGTAAGCCCTCCGCCAATATATTTCATAACATTACTACTTTTGCTGTAGATCGGTTCTATGTTTTTTGCAAGCTGAAGCGAAACGAACAATTCGGTTTGTCTGGAAATATCCATGAGAGTTACAGCCTCATTAATTCCACCAATATCTGAAATATATCCGGGATCAACATAATTCTGCATGAACATTACATAATTTGCGTCATCAAGTGTATTTTGCATTTCCTGCATCTGATTGTTCAGTTCAGCTTTGAATACTAAAATACTTGAAGTTGTATCTGAAGAAGATCCTCCGCATCCTGAAAAGATAATAGTTGATAATATAAATGAAGGAACAAACACTAAAGTGAAAAAATTAATTTTTATGTTTTTCATAGAGTCAGTTGGTTAAATTTTGGATATGACAAAAATATTTAATTATACTCCAGCCAGTCCCCGGTCAGATACCATTTGTTATTCACCTGTCTGAACATAACAGCAACAGGCAATGCCCCTCCGGAATATGTCATTACAGTACCTTTACTGTTTGAGACCGGATCGATATTTTGTGCTGCTTTCAAAGCTGCAAAGATCTGTCTTTGCTTTTCATTGTTAAACGAAAGCACAACCTGATCTAATCCCCCGGCTTTTGAGATATAACCGGGATCTACATATTCCTGAATGAACTGAGAATAATGAGCACCATTCAGAACATTGATCATAGTCTGAAGCTGCGAATTAAGTTTTGTTCTGTTGTTACTGAATTCAGGAGTATATCCGCTGCAGTTGTAAAAAGTAAATGAAGTTAATATTAGAAATGAAATAAGAATTAACTTCAAATAAGTAAATTTTATGATTTCCATTATCAAAATATTTTTAGTTATGGAAAATTAAACATAAAAATATTTTGATTCAAGTTACAGGATTTTTTAATGCATAAAAAAAACACCACTTTAATTTAAAGTGGTGTTTATATTTTATGGAAGAATTAATTTATTTACCATACCATGCAGACATTAATTTTTTCTGTTCATCTGTAGGTGTTTTAGAAATTGAAATTGTATAGTCATAAGAAGTTTTTGTATCTTTAATTACTGCGCTTAATTTTACTTTGCTTTCTTTTCCGGCTGAATCATATCTTGCAACTTCTATTTCCATTTTATCACCGGTTTTAATACTGTTGCCTGCAGATCCGAAAGCATCCTGAATATTCATAAATGAAACAGGTGTACCGTTAAGAGTTAAAAGTTCATCACCAGCCTGAACACCCATGTCTTTTAGAAATTCACTTTTGCTGTTATCTACACTTACAATTTTTAATCTGTAATTTTTCTGATTGAAACCCATTTGCAAACCACCTGCCATTGAAATTGATTCATAAGAATCTGCTTTAATATCCAGACCTAATTTTCCCAGATAGACATCATAAGGAATTCTTTCTGAGCCGCTGACATAAGTATCTAAAAATGCTCTTACAGTCGGATTAGTAAATGCTTCAATATCATTAAAAAGATCTTCATCTTTAAAAGATCTATCTTTACCGTATTGTTCAAGAAGTTTATTTATCACATCCTGATAACCCATTTCACCGCCGGTAGATTCTCTTATTACAATATCCAGACAAAGCCCAATCAGCGCACCCTTCTGATATACATTTAAATACTGATCTTCATAAATATCAAGTGCACCTTTACTCATTACAGTAAAAGGCAGAGAATCATTAAATTTCATTGAGCTGTTAATTTTACCTTCTAAGCCGGATAAATATTCTTTCATATCTAACAATCCTTCTCTAAGCTGAATATAATCGGCAAAATATTCTGTGGTGCCTTCATAAAGCCAGAGATGCTCACTCATTATAGGATTATTAAAATCAAAGTTTCCAATTTCCTCTGAATGTAGATTAAGCGGAGTTACAGTATGATAATATTCGTGAGCATTAGTTGAATTCAATTGTTTGAGGACATATGGAACGGCTTGTTTTTGAACATCAGGAAAATGATAGAATGAAGAAAGGTTGTGCTCAAGTGCACCGTAACTTCCTGAAGTACCTTCTGAAGAAAAATTATAAATGAAAGTATATTTATCTGAAGGCAGCTTACCGCCGAGATGTTTTCTAATCGCAATAATTAGATTCTTAATATCTTTTTCCAGATCTTTTGAGGAAATAGTTTTACTTTCCGAATACACCGAGATCATTATATTAGCTTCATCAAAATTTATAGATGTAGTATCAGGCTTAGTGTACATTATAGGATTATCAACGAGAAACTGATAGTTCGGAGATGTAAATGAATCTTCGCTACTACCTCTGCTTAGCGCAGTCATACTTGAAGATCCATAAAATCCTTCGGGCTTATAGAAAGTAAGTTGATATTCATTTCCAAGATATCCGTCAAAATATCCGAAGAAGCCCTGATTATTAAATATGAATTGATTCCCTTCGTTGATATTTGTTCCGACCGGTTCAAAGACAGTAACTTCCTGAATTGTATCATCAAATGTGTCATCTACTCTGTAAGAAATTTTATACAATTTATCTGCTTCGGAAATACTCCAGGTATTAGCATCACCTTTATTAACAGAAAGATTATTTCCGGATTCATCTACTGCTTTGAAGTCTGAGATGTAATTTCCAAAATTATAAACTTTATATGTACCGGGCACCATTGCAGGAAATTTATAAGAAATTTCAGATTCAGTGAATTTCGGAGTGATCAGCTCAATTGTAATCTTATCATCTACGACCTTATTCAAATCTATAAAAAATTTATAGGTATTGTCCTGAGTAGTTTGATTAGACTGAGCGGAAAGAGATGAGTAAAAAATTGTTATAAAAAACAGTATTAATATTGATCGCATAAATATAATTTTAAATTAAGTGTTAATAAGTTATGAAAATTACGTGTGACTTTAAAGTTTGTTGCCAATGATATATTAAATGCAGAAGATATCTAATATTGGTACTGATTTGATTTCAATAGATATTATAACATAAAATGAATTAACCGGATTGTGGTATTGATGGTATTGATAATATTGATAATTATTTGAATGATCAGAGTTAAATAATTTTAAGATCTACAAATTCAAACTTTTTTCCATCGAACAATCCTTTATCGCTAAGTTTAAGCTGCGGGATGACGAGCAATGCCATAAATGACAAAGTCATAAACGGAGCATGCAGTTTAGTGCCAAGTTCTTTTGCAAGTTTATCAAGCTTCGAATATTTTCCGGCAACTTCATATCCGTCGTCGGCCGACATGATACCTGCTACAGGCAATGCGAGTGAATCTGTCTTTCCATTCACTGAAACAGAAACGCCTCCTTTATTTTCGATGATCGCATTAACAGCATTACAAATGTCAGTATCATTAGTTCCGACAGCAATAATATTATGTGAATCATGAGCGACACATGATGCTATGGCACCGTCTTTCAATCCAAAATTTTTAATGAATGCTACTGAAGGTTTTCCCGAAAGATATCTCTCTACTACAGTGATTTTCAAAATATCGTTCTCAATATCCGGCAAAAGATTTCCATCTGCAGATTTAAGTGGAGCATGAATTTCATTTGTAATAAGCTGACCTTCAAGTGCTTCAATAACTCGGATCATCTGATTGTCATCACCTTTAATTTCAAAATCACAGATATTTTTTTTATCAGTATTAAAATTATTCACAACTGATTCGACTATACGTGGAATAAGACTTTTTCCATTTTCAGCGACAAGTTCTCCGTCTATATATGTCTTTATTACTTTAAATTCATTCAGATCCTTTACTTCAATAAAATCAGCCGGGTCGCCGGCTCTCAATAATCCTGTGTTCAAATTATAATGAGTTACCGGATTAAATGTAGCACATCTGATGACATCAAATACATCATACCCTTTATCGACAGCTCTTGCAGCAACTCTGTCCATCATTCCAAGAATCAGATCGTCCGGATGTTTGTCATCACTGCAAAACATGACCATATCAGGAAAATCTTTTATAATCGGATGAAGGGCTTCGAAATTTTTTGCAGCCGAACCTTCACGGATAATTATCTTCATACCGTATCTGAGTTTGTCTAAAGCTTCATCCAAAGTAAAGCATTCATGATCAGTAGAAATGCCTGCCGAAATATATTTTTCTGCATCCATGCCTCTGAGTCCCGGAGCATGACCATCTATAGGTTTCCCAAACTCTTTAGCAATTTTAATTTTTTCCATGACCATATCATCATCAAACAGTACTCCCGGATAATTCATCATTTCACTGAGATAGTGGAGACCATCTTTCTCGAAAAGCTCTCTGATATCATCGGCAGTAATCTCAGCACCGGCAGTTTCAAAAGAAGTTGCAGGCACACAGGAAGATGCACCGAAATAAAATTTGAACGGCACTTTATTCCCGTTATTTATCATATACCTGATACCGTCTACTCCGAGCACGTTTCCGATCTCATGCGGGTCAGAAACCGTTGAAACGGTTCCATGAGTCACCGCTATCCTCGCAAATTCAGACGGTATCAGCATCGAACTCTCCACATGCACATGGGCATCCACAAAACCCGGCATCAGAAATGTATCATATGTATTACTGTCCTCTTCTATTGAAAAGATCTTACCGTCCTTCACTGTGACACTTCCCGGAAAGATCCGTCTCTCGAATATATCTACTATGTTTCCTTTTACTGTGAAATTTTTTTCTGACATAAAAATTTATTTTTTAATATTTCTGATGTAATGTATGTAATCGGTATATGGAAATTCTTCGCCCTCTGATTTTAAAAGTGAAATGATCTGCCCTCTGTGATATCCGGAATGATGACTCAGATGTATTAAAATATCTTTTAAAGCCGTAGTGAATTTTTCTCCTTTGGAATTTTCGTATGTAATAATTTTTTCAAGATCAACATCCTTCTGTTCATTCAGAAAATTCAATATGTTGTCTATCGAAACCGTGTGCCTGACAATCAGCTCATCTTTTTTATACAACTGCCATACCTCTGTGTCAGGTATAGTATTGTTTATTCTGCTCAGCCAGACGATCTGAGCGTTTATAATATGTGACATCAGACTTAAAACTTTTTCGGAGGGAGAGTTTGTTTTTTCAATAGCTTTTATAATTTCCGTGTTAGCCCATTTTTCATAATTGAATATTTCAGTGATCTGTTGTGTCATAAAAATTTTTTGTAAAGCTATTTATTACAATAATTTTTTACAATTCAATTTGAAATTGAAGCATATAATATTATTCTGTGTACTTAAAGAAATGAAACTTAACTCAAAAAATATTATCTTTGTAAAAAAAAAACCGAATGAAAATTTTATTCTCACTTTTATTAATGTTAATTTCCTTTAATGTTGCATTGCCGCAAGGCTGGTTCACACAAAACAACGGATCATCAAACACCATCACCGAAATATATTTTGTAAATGAAAACACCGGCTGGCTGTGCGGTTCAGGAGGGATGCTTATGAATACTACTAACGGCGGTACGAACTGGACAGCGCAAACTTCAAATACATTTGAAACCCTGTGGGCACTATATTTTACCAATGAAAATAACGGATGGGCAACAGGAGATAACGGAATTATACTTACCACCACCAACGGCGGTACGAACTGGATCGCACGAACCAGTGGAACGTTCTCTGCTCTCTGGTATGTACATTTTGTAAATGTAAACACAGGTTGGATTTCAGGAAGCAACGGTGAAATTCTTAAATCCACTAACGGCGGTGCAAACTGGACAGCACAAACTAGCGGCACAGCACAGATATTATATTCAGTATTCTTTATAAATGATCAGACCGGCTGGGTGACAGGTAACGGCGGCGTGATCAGGAAAACTGTAAACGGCGGCACGAACTGGACTGCACAGACCAGCGGAACGGGTACGCTGCTTCACTGTGTAAATTTTACTGACGGGAATAACGGATGGATAACAGGGTTTAATGGCATTATACTCCATACGACTAATAGCGGCACGAACTGGAATTTTCAGACTTCGGGAACAGGTGTCTTTATCCGCTCAATTGATTTTGTAAATTCAACTACAGGTTTTGCTGCAGGTGATAATGGTACTTTAATTGCGACTACAAATGCCGGATTGAACTGGCAGTCACAAAACAGTAATGCTGTAAATCATTTTTATTCACTTGTGGCACTTGATCCGTTGACTGCCTGGGCTACAGGTGAGAACGGTTTAATCAGGAAAACTATTACCGGTGGAAATATTCTGAGACAACTTGACCTGACTATGCTCATTGAAGGATTTTATAATGAAGGGAATAATCTTATGATACAGGATACAATATCGGTTCTGATAAAAAATTCATCCACTCCTTATAATACAATCGATTCACAAAAAGCCAAAACTGATTCTATTGGAAATACTTCTTTGAATTTTCAGAATGCTGTCAACGGTGTAAGTTATTATATTACTCTTAAACACAGAAATTCACTTGAGACCTGGAGTTCTGTATCAGTTATGTTTATTTCCAATGACCTCGATTATGATTTTACATTGACTGATACAAATGCTTTTGGAAATAATATGACATTAAGAGGCAGCCGTTGGGCTGTTTATTCAGGTGATGCAAATCAGGACGGAACTGTCGATCTTGCAGACCTGAGTCTGATAGATAATGATGCTGCTAATTTTCAAACCGGTTATATAACAACTGATATAAACGGTGACGGGCTTGCTGATATTTCTGATCTTGGTATCACGGATAATAATTCGTTTAATTTTGTGAGTGCAGTTAGACCATAAATTAATGTACAATGTACAATTTACATTGTTCTATGTGAGAAATGTTATATAAGTCTTGGGTTGAAGTTTTCAAAATCAATTTTTCTAACTATAAAAATGATACTATTGTAAATTACAAAAACTTTAATTACAAAAAATTCAAAATTCAAAATTCAAATTATTTAAAATTTTGATTAAAGATCTTCCTTCTTCATATAATCAAAAGCACCTTTCCTTAAATTAACTCCATACTCAAGATATGCTTTCAGACATGCGAGAAAATTTGCCCAGCCTTCTGTATTTCTCTTAAGCCATTTAATACCTTCCTCATTATTTTCCCTGCTTCGCTCTGTAATAGAAACAAGTGTTGCATTTTTTTCTTTTGGAGTAAGTGTAATTTCGACAAATAATTCTGTCCCGTCAGGATCATCCCAGTAATATGAAATATATTTATCCTTTTCTATTTTGCCAACTCTGACAGGTACGTCCATATCAAATTCAGGAAAGCGCCAGTTGAGATTTTTTCCTTCTTCCATTCTGCCGCTGCTTTCTGAAATAAAATAATTTGACATTTTTTCAGGATCTGCGATTGCCTCAAATACTTCAGCGGCAGGTTTAAGTATCTGAATCGCTGCTTTGATCTCAAGTTTTTGGTTGTTCATTAATTTTGATTAAATTTTCTAAATACTTTCATTAGTGAAAGCATGACATATTTTTTAAATCCATTAATTTAAAATTTTCAGGTGTAGATATCTTTTAAAATAAAATTACAAATCACTTAAGTCACATTCAAGCTAAGTGTAACTCTTTTTTTATATTTAGAAACTAAGGGTCTTATAGACTGGGTTTATAACTGATTCAGTTAAAATTAAATATTCTTTTAAAATCTTTGTTTGACAAAATCTCATTCACTGAATTGACAAAATCCGGAGAATCCTGAAACGGATGCTCCCGAAAAAGTTTGGTTGCCTTTTTTTCAAAAAGATCATCTATATCTTCTTTCCTTTTTTCTGAAACCATTTCAATACTGTGAATTCTTTGGCGTGTGAATAAAAGTTTCTCAGGATTTACATGACCTGCATCAATCATGAGTTTCGTTTTTTTATTACAATGACACGGATTATTTTTATCCATAAGTCCGCATTTATTGCTCATGAAGTTTGACATGTCTTTTCTGGCACGTGAAAGCTTTTGTCTGAAATTATCACTGCTAATATCCAGTATCTCCGAACCCGTGCTGTCATTGACTCCCAACATACTTCCAAGAATAAAAACCAAACGCTGCTCACGGTCAAGACAAAGCAGCATCGCATTCATGCAGCCGATCTTTGTTTCCTCAATTAAAAGATTTACATCGACTGGAACACTTTCTTTGTCAGGAAGGTCAGTATCCGGCGAACGAATGATCTGTTCACCATACACTTTGAATGATGTATATTCAAATTCTTTTTTCCTCTTCCGCATATTTATCACATGATTTGCAACTATCCTGTAAGCCCAGGTCCTGAAAGCACTATCGCCTCTGAATGTAGAAAGTTTTGTAATGATCTTAATAAGAGTTTCCTGTGTAACATCCTCGGCATCCACGGGATCCCAGACCATTTTCAAAGCAATGTTATAAATCCATGCCTGATGACGTTTGATCAGAAGTTCAAGACTTTTTTTATCTCCTGTCAATGCATCGCTGACCAACTGATTGTCTTCTGTTACATCTGACTTTGATGTGTCTGTATTTATTTTAATTTCTTTAAACGGATTATACATGTCAGTTTCTTTTTTTATTTAATTTAATAAAATTCATTTTAATATTTAGACATGTTTTTTATTGATGTGTGACAAAATAATTTTCAATGATCAATGTTCAAATTATAATTTAAAATGTTCAATGTTAAATGTTTTGAATTAGAATCCAATAAATTTCTTCTGAAAACCATTTATATGGGATATACAACTTTACTTTTGCTGTAATTTGTCAGGTTATAGCTTTACATATATTTATTATTTAAAAAAGATTATTTTAAAATGAATTAATAAGCAAATAAATTTAAATTGAATAAAAGAAAATATTTTCAAACATTAATATTAAACTAAATAAAACTATTATGGATAATGCACAACAAGAAAAGGAAAATCATGAAAAATTAGTCACTGTTTATGAGACCGGCAATGAAGCTGTGGTCGCAGTGATAAAATCTGTACTCGACGAAGCTGGAATTAGATATCTCGCAAAAGGCGAAGGCGTCCAGGATCTTTTTGGAGTTGGAATACTGGGAACAGGATTTAATCCTATTACAGGACCTGTTCAATTCAGAGTAATGCCGGAAGATCAGGAATATGCAACTGAATTACTCAAAGATATAGACGGTTGATATTTTTCTTAAGTATCAACATATAAAATTATTTGAATATTACCATAATGATCAATATAATTTTTTGATCATGTCTGAATATTTTTAAATTGATAAATTATTTTAATAAATTTTTATGCCTGAATTCAAGTTCGGACTATTTACTTCTTTTGTATTTTTTTTATGGATGGTATTGGTTTATACTATAATTGTTCCAAATTTTTACGGAGCCGGTGAATTTATAATGTTCGTTTCAGTATTTATTCCGACTATTGGAATTTTTTTAGGAATAAAAGAAAGACGGGATAAGTCAAATTTCGGGCATATTACATACAGAGAAGCATTCAGGTCTGGAATTGTAATCACGTTTATTATTTCAGTTATGATCGTAATTTTTACTTACGTCTATTATGAATTTATAAATCCTGATTATGTTAATTTTCTGATTGCTAAATCCGAAAAGTCAATGATAGCTGACAATGTACCGAGAGAACAGATCAATGCTGCTCTAACAGTTACCCGTTATCAATTCAGTCTTAATGTTCAGATCATTCAGCAGTTATTATTTGTACTTATTGGGGGTTCAGTCATTTCAGCAGTATTGGCATTTATTTTAAAAAAAGAAAAAAGAAGTAAGAACTAAAACCACTGAATAAAATTATGAAAAGTGTTTGCGTATTTTGCGGATCTAACTCAGGTAAAGGAGTAGATTATATTGTCTCAGCTCAAAAGCTCGGAAAGCTTTTAGCCGGAAATGGAATTGACCTTGTCTATGGCGGAGGCAATATCGGAATAATGGGTGAACTCGCAAATACAGTCCTGCAGTATAATGGAAAAGTAACCGGCGTTATACCGGAAGATCTCGTCGCACGGGAAGTTGCATTTAAAGACGCAACAGAACTTCGAATTGTAAAGACTATGCATGAGAGAAAAGCTTTAATGTCTGAATTGTCAGAGGGATTCATAATGATGGCAGGAGGAATCGGGACACTGGAAGAATTCTTTGAAGTCTGGACGTGGGCTCAGCTTGGTATTCATGATAAGCCGATCGGAATTTTGAATACAAATAATTATTTTGATAAGCTGCTCGACTTTATTTATAAAGCAGTTGATGATAAATTTGTTCACGAAAAGTATCTTGAAATGATTATTGTCGAACATGAACCTTATATGTTACTTGATAAAATGAGTATGTTCGAACCTGTCAAAGTAAGAAAATGGATAGGTAAAGAAGACATTTAATGTTCAATGTACAATTTACAATGTTGCACTTATTTTATTAGTGAACTAAATAATTTTAGATAAATCAAACTTAAGAGGTTATTACAAAAAGCATTGAACATTGAACATTAATAATTGAAAATTGAACATAGAGGCTTTTAGAAAATTTTGCTTAAATAAAAAAGGCGTAACAGAAGATTTTCCATTTGGTGAAGACACACTTTGCTATAGAGTAATGGAAAAAATTTTTGCTATCACTTCATTCAGTTTACCTTTCTCAGTAAATCTGAAATGCGATCCTGAAAAAGCCGTTGAATACAGAGAAAGATATGACGAAGTAAAACCGGGTTATCATATGAATAAGAAACATTGGAATACAGTGATGTTTGACGGTACTATACCCGATAAGCTTTTAAAAGAAATGACAGATGATTCTTATAACCTTATAGTAAAAGGACTTAACAAAAAACAGAAAGAAGAGCTTTTGAAACTCTGATATTTTTTACAGACAAAATTTAATGAACTTCAATTTGTCTATTCCATTTGAGATATATTAATTTCAGACTTTGAGCTAGTTTAATATAAACCAATCAAAAATTTTTTCACATAAATAGTGAACACACATGAAAAAAAAGATCGAAATTTCGATATCACCTGAAGAGAATGCTGACGAAAAAAAACTTGATGAAATATTCCGAAGGATCAGCAGAGTCAAAAAAGAAGAAGAGTTTCACGTTAGGCTTTTAAACAGATCTATAGATGCACGCAGCAGATATCCGGTTATTAATATAACTGCCGAGGTTTACATTAACGAACCTCCTGTTCCCGAACCTGTCTTCAGTGAAAATTATAAAAAAGTATCTGATAAAAAAAGAGTGTTCATAGCCGGTGCGGGACCTGCGGGATATTTTGCAGCGCTTGAACTTCTCGAGCACGGAATTAAGCCGGTAATTTTTGACCGCGGAAAGGATGTCCGTGAGCGGCGCAGAGATCTGCGTGCTATTCAGCAGGAAGGTATTGTAAATCCAGATTCAAATTATTGTTTTGGAGAAGGCGGTGCGGGAACTTACTCTGACGGGAAGTTATATACTCGTTCTCATAAGAGAGGTGATATTTATAAAGCCCTGAAAATTCTTACTGAACATGGAGCACATTCGGATATTCTCATAGACTCTCATCCGCATATCGGTTCTAACAGACTGCCTGTACTTGTGCAGAAGCTTCGCGAAACGATCCTGCATTATGGCGGCGAGATAAATTTTAATTCGACTGTTACCGATCTGATCATAAGCGACGGAAAAATAAATGGAATTATAATAAATGATTCGGAAGAACTTTTTTCAGATAATTTAATACTTGCAACCGGTCATTCAGCAAGAGATATTTATTATATGTTAAAAAGAAAAAATATTTTAACTGAAGCAAAACCCTTTGCCGTGGGAGTGCGTGTCGAGCATCCGCAAACTCTGATCGATGAAATTCAATACAAACAAAATCCGAGAAGTGAATATCTGCCGGCATCTCCTTATAAGCTTACAGCACAATGCGGAGGGAGAGGAGTCTATTCATTCTGCATGTGTCCGGGCGGTTTGATCGTGCCCTCTGCTACTTCACCGGGCGAACTGGTTGTAAATGGAATGTCAATGTCCCGACGTGATTCAAAATTTGCAAACTCCGGAATTGTTGCAGCAGTTGAACTGGAAGATCTGAAAAATTATAAAGACCATGGTTCATTCATGGGTCTTGAATTTCAAAAAGAGATAGAAAGAATTTTTTTCAAAGAAGGTGACGGCGGTCAGAAAGCTCCTGCACAGAGACTTACTGATTTTGTTAATGGAAAATTATCTGACACTTTACCGGAAAGTTCATATATACCGGGAATCTATTCAGCAGATCTGAATAATATTTTATCTAAAGAGATCTCATCGAAACTGCGTGAAGCTTTTTCTCAGTTTGGAAAAAAAATGAAAGGATATCTAACAGAAGAAGCAATTGTCACTGGTCCTGAATCTAGGACGAGCTCACCCGTGAGGATTCCAAGAGACCGTTTAACATTTGAACATGTCCAAATGAAAGGACTTTATCCATGTGGTGAAGGTGCAGGATATGCAGGAGGAATAATCTCTGCAGCTCTCGATGGTCAGAATACGGCAAAGGCAATTGCTATGAAACTACTATAAATTCTGACAACATTTTATATTCAATAATCTGAACTTCGAAGACAATTAATTATGAAAACCCCGTAAGGGTGACATTAATATAAACTAACTATGAAAATTAAAATAGCATCTTCAGAGAACATTGAAGCACTTGCAGAACTTTTTGATCTCTACAGGCAGTTTTATGAACAACCTTCTGACATATCCGCAGCAAAAACTTTTCTCTCCGAAAGAATTTCAAAAAATGAATCTAAAATTTTTCTATGCTGTGATGATGATGGAAATGGAATGGGGTTCACACAGCTTTATCCTTACTTCACTTCAGTCGGTATGAAACGCGCGTGGATACTCAATGATCTTTTTGTAAAAAAAGAATTCAGAAAAATGGGGGCAGCTGAAGAATTAATAAATGCCGTCAGAAAATTTGCATCGGAAACAGATGCTGCGTATGTAATGCTCGAGACACACATTTCAAATGATGCTGCATGCAAGTTATATGAAAAGACTGGATTTATAAAAGATGAAGAGCATTTTTATTTTTATTTAAAAGTTTGAGTTATTTTAAAAAGTACTAATGCTTTTTCATATTTAACCGTTATACCAACTCACAGTAAATTAAAATATTCGTAGTCATGAAAGAAGAGATCCTAAACAATTTCTGGAATGAAAGACTCATTTTTAAAAACGATGAAATTTCCTGGGAAAAAACCAACGAGTTAAAATTTGTTGTTTTATTATCGCTGCTTGCAGGTTTTTTGGCTAAGCTGCCGGAGATGATTGGTATGGATGCTGAATATTTCTATCAAAGAAATTTATCACTTATAGTTTTTCCTTTTGGATATCATATTTTGCATGGAAGCAAAAAGTAAATCTCAAAAAATTACTCCCTGCTTTCATAATCATATTAATCGCTGTCTTTTATATGAATTTATTGCCGGACAATATGAATAGTCACACACTGATACTTGCATGTAGGCAATTATACTTTTTTGAGTTGCATAAACTTCAAAAGGTTCGGAAATCAAAACCAGTGTATATATGCTTTTTGGACTTTCTGTACTGACGATGATTGTAAATGGAATTGCACTTTCAGCTATAGTTTTCAGAATTTATGAATGGGGGACCTATCCTAACAAGCTTGCAGTTTTAGTCGGAAATATTCTTATCCTTATAAATTTATTGTTTGTTACATTCAGACTTTATAAAACAATTAAAGACAAAAATGAAATTTACAGAGTAGAAAAAAGTATGGCTTCATTTTTACCGGTCTATAGTCTTTGGACTGCATTGGTTGTAATGAAAAAGCACCGATAGAATATCTCAAGACCATTACAGGTATCAGGTATATTGATGACAGACTGACAGCTCTCGAATTTGGTGATAATGTTTAACAATTTATTAAATGGAATTATTCAGAATATCATCTGAAAAATATTCGAAAGGGCTTGTCTCTTCAGGAAGACCAAACAGATGGAATAAAAACGGAGAGCATGTAATTTATACAGGAGGATCCAGATCATTGTCGACACTTGAATTAATTGTTCATCGAAATTTTATCAAACCTGATATAATATATAAAGTCCTGATAATATCTGTCCCCGATTCGGAAAATATTATAAAGACAGTTAAGACAAAAGACCTGCCGGATAACTGGAGAAAATTAGAAGCCTATTCTAAACTTCAGGAGATTGGAAGTGATTGGATCCAAAGTAAAGAAACCCTTTTACTAAAAGTACCTTCAGCAGTAATTCCTCAGGAACAAAATTACATAATAAATATCGAGCATTCAGATTTCAAAAGAAAAGTAAAACTGGTCAGGAGTGAGGAATATTTTTGGGATGAAGGGCTTTTACAATAAAAACTTATTCAGATTAAATTTTTTTTAAAAGTATTTTTCACATAAAAAAACCGGCATTTTCATACCGGTCTTATTTTATAAATATAAACAGAAACCATCAAATCCAACCCTATTCATGACACTCTCTACATGATTAAAAATTAAAATTTATGAAAAACACTTTCACTTTTTATTTTACAAGTATCATACTTCTTGTCTGCGATATTTCATTTACTGTAAGTTTATAAAAATAAACTCCTGAACTTAGATTATTACCTGTAAATTCTGATTCATGCTCACCTTCATTTTGTGAATCATTTACCAGTGTGGTAATTTCATTTCCCAGAGTATCAAATATCTGAAGAAGTACTTTTGAATTTTTGTTCAACCTGTAGCTGATACGGGTGTTTGGATTAAAAGGATTCGGATAATTTTGAAATAATTGAAAATCTTTTACAACGCTTATCTCATTTTCGTTTATGGAAATTAATGTTCCGTCTTCAGTGATAGTTATATTCTGATCTACAGGTACATTTGTAAAATACTGATCTTCACCTGACGGCCATTCGACCTTAATAGAATCTATCACTGCAGCATTCCCGAGACCGAAGTGAAGTATCAGATTCTGAGTGCAGTATCCTGCCTGTCCGCTGATCTCCTGCATTTGAGTCACAGAGTTTCCATTGATGTTAGCTTTTATTCTGACCTTAGTTCCGATCGCAGATTTGTTTGAAGTGGTACCGGTACATTTTATATTGATCCATTTGTTTCCAGTTGAAAGTTCATTTCTATACAGAGCATTTTTTTGATTCTCGTTAAAAGTATTTGCTGCTGCCAAATCAAGATCACCGTCATTATCATAATCACCCCATGCAAATCCGAAAGTATATCCCGAATCATTTACAAGAACTCCAGAAGTCAATTTTTCAAAAGAAGCGGTACCTGTTTCCATCAGATTATTTTTGTATAATTTATTCACAAGCTTCTCTGTAAATGTAGGACCTTTATATGCCTGAGAAATGAACATATCCAGATCACCGTCATTGTCATAATCACCCCAGCCGCCTACAGCATTATATCCCTGCTCTGTAACCAAAGGATCATTTGTGATTTTTGTAAAAGTAAAATCGCCGTCATTTCTGTAAAGTGAGTTCAATTGATTGTTAGTATTAGTTACAAAGGCATCGAGATCACCATCATTATCATAATCACCCCAGCTTGCACTCCATGATTCTCCACCGCCAGATGTTAAAGGAGTATTTGTGATTGCTGTAAAATATCCGTTGCCGTTATTTTTAAAGAATTGCTCATTCTGATTATTTTCCCTGGATACAAAAATCTCAGGAAGTCTGTCACCATTTACATCCACCCAGTTCACACCTCTTGCAAATGCTGTCTGACTGAAAACTGCACCTGTATCAATTTTTATAAAATTACCACCACCTGTGTTTTTGTATATAAAGTTTTTATGATTGGTACCTGCGCTGTTAGTTACAAAGAGATCTAACAAACCGTCATTATCATAATCCCCCCAACTGCATGTTTCTGAATAACTCGGATCTAAAGAGACAGGGCTGTTTGAAAGTAATGTAAAAGAACCGTTACCGTTATTTTTATAGAGTGGGTTGATCCTGTTATACCAGTTCACGACACACATATCCGGAAATCCGTCATTATCAAAATCTCCCCAGCTGCTACCGTCCGAAGGAAGAAAGTCTGTAACTACAGGATCATTCTCAATCTTTACAAAAGTACCGTTGTCATTTCTGTACAGAAAATTATTTTCACCTCCCTGTTTACCATTTGATATAAAGAGGTCAAGGTCGTTGTCACTATCGTAATCGATCCAGTTTACGCTGCGTGAAGCGCCGCTGTCAAGACTTACAATACTTTGTTCTATTTTGATAAAGTCCTGAGACTTTAAATGTGTTAGGGCTGTAAATGTGATCAGGAAAATGGTTATTAATGTTTTCATTTTTTTAAAGTTTAATATTTATAAAATTATAGAAAATATACGACTGTTATTATTCTCTGATTCGAAAAGTTCGGGGAAAAATCAGAGCTTAAATTTGATTCCTGAGAAGATGATTTCCTAACATCTAAAATTTTAATTTATATACCTATGAGATACAAAGATACTTTTATCGGTTGATATACGGATACTTTTTCACCATATTTTTTTAATTCTATGAATACTAATACAGAACTTTTTGATCTGATAAAATCGCTTACCTCCAGTGAAAAAAGATATTTCACTCTAAATGCATCCGTGCAGAAAGGAAATAAGAAATATCTTAAACTCTTTGATCTGATAGATTCTCAAAGATCTAATGATGAAAAAACTTTAAGATCTTTAAAAGGAAAGGAAGACATTACAAAAAATTTTAATTTTACTAAAAATTATCTCACCAAACTTATTTTTAAAAGTCTTCTGAATTATAAAAATGAAAAGTCCACTGATGCAAAACTTTTTAATATGCTGCAAAGATGTCGGATACTTTTTGACAAAGCACTTTTCAGACAATACTTTAAAACTGTAAAAGCAGGTAAACAACTTGCCGAAAAGAATGAAAGATTCAGCTTTCTTATTGAGTTCATGGAAATTGAAAGACAGCTTACAAAAAAGGAAGAGCTTTCAGGAGTAAATATAGAGGAGGTGTTTGATGATGAACTTAAAATTCTCAACAAGATTCGTGATATAAATAATTATAAAAAAACAGTGTCCTTACTGTTCAGGTTTTACAGAACTAAAGGTATGGTAAGATCAGAGCAGAATGAAAAAGATCTGGATGAATGTATGAATGATTTACTCATAGTTTCAGAAACAGTATCTGACGGAATGGGTATGTCTGTGACAGCAAAGGAGCGTTATTTATTTGCGATGAGTATGGCCGAGGAGATCAAAGGAAATTTTGATGCTTCTTATAATTATTCTACAAAAAGATTTAAATTAATATCAAATAATATAAATGTGTTTGATGAATCTTTGTTTGATAGTTACAAAGACTCAGTTCTGTCAGCAGTATATTCCGCATCAATATCGCGAAAGTTTGCAAAAGCTGAAAAGCATCTCGATAGTCTTAAAATTAACTCAGGTAAGACTGAAATAAATGATCTGAATATTATGCTGAGCGAACTGCATTATAATCTGTTAAGAGTTTTAAATGGAAAAGTTAATAAAAATAAAAACACGATTCTCGCAGAAACAGAAAAATTTTTAAAAAGAAATAAAAATAAAATTACCATTAACACTTTTAATCTAATAGTCTACAGACTATCAGCTATTCATTTTTTCGAAAAAAATTATAATGAATGTTTAAGGATCTTTGGTGAATATTCTCTGGAAAAGAACTCGGGGTTGTCACCGTTCATTGAGCCATATGCGCGAATGCTTTTAATACTGATTCATTTTGAGATGAAAGATCACAAGCTTCTTCAATATATGATACCCTCTGCAAAGAAATATCTCAGGAGCCGAAATGCTTTGCATAAGACAGAGGATACTGTTTTGAATTTTATTTCAAAAATGAGCAAACAGAATAAAAATACGAATCAAAAAACATTACTGTCTGAACTAACTAATGATCTTATAAGATTTAAAAAAGATAAATATGAAAAAAATGCATTTGAATATTTTGATTACTTAAGATGGATAAAAAATATTAACTATTAAAATAAATTCATATTATGAATAACCGCTGGACTTTAAAGAATAAGAAAGCTCTGATCACAGGCGCGACCAGAGGAATTGGAAAAGCAATTACTGAGGAATTCCTTTCACTTGGCGCTGAGGTTTTCATTGTTTCAAGAAATGAAAATGATATAAAAGCCGATCTCGAAAAATATACAAAGGAAGGTCATAAGGCTGACGGAATGAAGTGTGACGTTACAGATGCAGGTGACAGAAAAAAACTCAACGGGAAAATTCTAGAAATTTCAGACCGTTTGGATATACTTGTAAACAACGCCGGATCAAATAACCGAAAGAGTACTCTCGAAAATTCTGAAGAGGATTTTGATTATATATCATCACTTAATATGAAATCGGTATTTGAACTTTGTAAAATATTTCATCCGATGTTAAAAAATTCAGGCAGCGGTTCAATTGTAAATATAGTATCAGTTGCAGGATTTACTTCAGTCGGCACAGGATCGCCTTATGCAGTTTCAAAAGCCGGCATAATTCATTTTACAAAATACCTTGCAGTCGAATGGGCAAAGGATAATATCCGGGCAAATTCCGTCGCGCCGTGGTATATAAGGACTTCTCTGACCGAACCTGTATTAAGTAAAAAAGAATATCTCGAAGGAGTACTGGCAAGAACTCCGATGAAAAGAGTCGGCGAACCTGAGGAAGTAGCAGCAGCAGTTGCTTTTCTTTCAATGCCGGCTGCATCTTATATTACAGGTGAATGTATAGCTGTAGACGGTGGGTTTTTGAAATACGGATTCTCTTAAAAATTTTATATGAGATATTTGAATATTTAATGGTATTCTTAAAACAATAAGTTTGCATAAATTTAATATATATAAATTCTTATAATAAAAATCACATCTCATATATATGAGATTGAATGCTCTTCCAATATTAATTAATTTATCGTATGAAAAAAATTAATATTTATATCATACCTGTAATAATTTTTATTACATTATTATTCCGAAGTATTACAGCTCAGGAAAATCAAATAAAAAATAACACTTTCCAGAATCAGATTAAAATCGAACATATATCAAATGACCTTGGCATTCCAACGAATCTTGTCTTTGAAATTTATCAGGACAGCAAAGGATTTATGTGGTTTGGGACAATGTTCGGACTCGTCAGATATGATGGGGATAATTACAAAACATACAGACATGATCCTTCTGATAAAAACTCACTTTCAAATGACGACATAATTTCCATTTTTGAAGATAAGGATGGATATATCTGGATTGGCACATACAACGGCGGTCTGAACAGATACGACAGGAGATCGGGAAATTTCACAAGATTTTTTTATGATCCGAATAATGAAAATACAGTTAGCGATAACACGATCTGGGATATCATACAGGACAAAAACGGAACTATCTGGTTCGCAACAGAATCAGGCGGACTTTGTAAATTTGAAAATGATTTATTTACTTCTTTTAAACATGACTCTACTAATTCCAAAAGTATCAGTGGTAATAAGATATTAACTTTAAGTTTTGACAATGACGGTAACATCTGGGCAGGATCGACTACCGGTCTGAACAAACTTGATGTAAAGAAAGGTGAGTTCACAGTATATAAATTTGATAAGGAAAATGAGAACAGCATTGGAAGCAATGTCATTAATTCATTGCTGTGCGACAGCTACGGTGACATCTGGGCAGGTACGGGAGGCGGAGGACTGAATAAGTTTGAGAGGGGGACTGGAGATTTTAAGAGGTATGTAGTTGACTCGGGGGATGTGAATAGTATTAGTAGTAATGTTGTTATTTCGGTATTGGAGGAAGAGGCGGGGGTGCTTGGTGTGGGGACGGGAAACGGTTTTAACCGTTTCTATGTGCGCGAAGGAAAGTTCGAAAAGGTGAAGCTGTATCCGGATAAAGAATTCAACAGGGAAGTTATTACACGGATGTATAAAGACAATTCGGGAGTTCTATGGCTTAGTAATTATCAGGAGGGGTTGCATAAGGTCATTCGCGGAAACGGGAAGTTTCAAAACTATCTTGAAAATAAAAGTGTACATTGTTTTTATGAGAATCCGGATGGTACTATCTGGATTGGGACTACTCAGGGTTTGTTAAAGGTTGACAATAATTTTAACATATTAGATACATACTTAAATGATAAGAATAATCAGAATAGCATTAGCAGTAATTTTGTCAGATCACTTACAAAAGATATTAACGGAAATCTTTGGATCGGTACAAGCTTCGGTCTGAATAAATATAATGAAAGCAATAAAACTTTTACAAAATATTTAAATTCACCCGAAGATGAACATTCTCTTAGTAATAATGGAATAAGCAGACTTCTTACTGACAATGCAGGTAAACTTTGGGTGGGAACAGACTTTGGGCTGAATGAATATTTGCCTGCAGAAAAAAAATTCAAAAGATATTTACATTCTCCGACAGATATGGAAAGTCTGAGTGAAAATTCTATACTTTCAATATATGAAGACAAGTCAGGAAGTATATGGGTTGGCACTTATTCGGGATTAAATAAAATGGACAGAGCTACTGGCAAATTCAGTCATTTCAGTCATGATCCTTTAAATGACAAAACAATTAGTAACAACTATATATATTCTTTTTGCGAAGATGCATCCGGAAATTTCTGGATAGGTACCGGCGGTGGATTGAATAAATTCGATCCGGCTACGGAAAGTTTTTTATATTTTATTGAAAAGAATGGTCTTGATAATTCAGTAATCGCAGGAATTGTGCAGGATGTAAACGGTAATCTCTGGCTAAGTACAATTAATGGTCTGAGCTTATTCAATATAAATAATAATGATTTTAGAAATTTTAATACAAGCGATGGTCTGTCTGATAATATGTTCAATTTCTCATCTTATATGAAAACTTCTGATGGCAGAATTCTTTTCGGAAGTGTCAATGGTGTAACAAGTGTAAATCCTGCCGATATTATTAATAGTAGCTTTACGCCTCAGGTTTTGTTTACAGATCTTATCAGGTATAATGAGAATTCAAAATTTACTGAAGATATTTCTGCACTTAAAGATGTTTCTCTAAGCTATAAGGATAATGTCATTAATATTGGTTTTTCATCATCGGATTTTACTCATCCGGATAAGATCAAGTATTCATACATGCTTGAAGGATTTGACAAAGACTGGATACAAAGCGGAAAAAACAGAAATGCAGTTTATACAAATCTCGATCCGGGTAATTACATTTTCAAAGTTATAAGTACTAATTCTGACGGTGTAAAAAATGAATCTGTATCCGAGCTTAAGTTCAGCATATCACCACCGTTTTGGAAGACATGGTGGTTCTATACAATAATTTTATCTCTGCTGATTTTTTCAATTATATTAATTCAGAATATAAGAGTGAGAAGTAAAGTTAATCATTTACTTGAACTGGAAAAAGTCCGTGAGTCAGAACGCGAAAAAGTTCGAGAGCAGGCATCACGTGATTATCATGATGAGCTTGGACATAAGCTTACCCGGATTTCTCTTTACAGCAGAAGAGTAAATAAAAAACTTCAGGCGTTTACAAATGGAATTTCTGAAGACTTAAAATTTATAGTGGAAACTTCTAACTCTCTACAGAGCGGAGCAAAGGATCTCATATGGACAATGAATCCGCAGGAAGATACTTTGTATGACTTTGCTGTTAGGTTAAAAGATTTTGGGAATGAACTTTTTGACAACAATGGTATGGAATTTCACTCAGGTGAAATATCTGAAGAGCTAAGGGAGATAAGGCTTTCGATGAATTGTAAGCGGCATCTTATATATATTTTTAAAGAGGGTATGAATAACATTCTCAAATATTCTGAATGTGAAAATGTAAAATTAAACTTCAGGATCTATGATGAAGATGTTGAAATAATTTTAGAGGACGACGGTATTGGCTTTGATCCGGCAAATTGTCAAAAGGGATACGGATTAAAAAATATTTTCTCACGTGCCGCTCAGATCGATCTGAATGTAAATATTTCATCAATGCCCGGAGCAGGTACGAAAATTACTTTGACTGCAGGAATTCAGAATCTGATCTCGGTTTTTACGGAAAACAAATCTTCTGATTCCTGAAAATTATGCTATGAATAGAAAATCTGAAAATTTCAGGATTCATGTATCAGTGGTAGAAGATGATAAGCTTATCAGAGAATCGCTTGTAGAAATGATTAATGAAGCCGGTGGATTTTCCTGTATCGGAAATTACGGTGACTGTGAAAGTGCATTAAAGGATATTGGGAAAAATAAACCTGATGTTATGCTTATGGATATTGAGCTTCCGGGCATTTCAGGAATTGAAGGGGTAAAAAAGATAAAGGAAATTTATCCAAAGATCGACATAATTATGCTGACAATTCACGAAGACCTTTCACTTGTATTCAAAGCTTTGAGTGCCGGAGCAAGCGGCTATCTTGATAAAAGTGCCACAGAAGAAAAAATACTTGAATCCATCCGTGAAATTTATGAAGGCGGCGCGCCAATGTCTTATAAGATCGCAAAACTTGTCGTCACATCATTTCAGAAAAAAACCGAATCACCGCTGACCTCCAGAGAAACTGACGTTCTCGATCAGCTTTGCAAAGGCAATTCCTATAAGGAAATTGCATTTAATCTTTTCATCACAGTCGGTACAGTCCGCCATCATATAAAAAATATTTACTACAAACTCCATGTCCACTCAAAATCCGAAGCAGTCGCAAAAGCTCTTAAAGAAAGATTGGTTGACAATTCCTGATCGATTTATATAATTTCCCTGATTTAATCTTCTTAATTTTATAATCAATATCTTTATTTTCATAATTTATAAACTGACATAGCTGGAACCAAAAAAAATTTTTAAAAAGTTAATACTCCTCCCCTTTGTCCAAAAGGGAGGTTGGGAGGGGTTTGAAGAATTGAGTTTAATTTGACTCCACTGCACACAGTGCTGAGTTTTATATTTGTTGTTTGCTATTTCTTTCAGCAATAACCCCCTTCGCTCCCTCATTTTTAAGGTGGAATTACTTTTTAATTATTCTGAAACGTGCTGTTTGAATTTTTGAATTCATTTCTAAAAAATTAATTAAAAATTTTCTTACCATTTTGCGATTAATTTACGTTGTAACAGAATAATTCGTAATTCTTAATTCGTTTTTGCTCCCCTCCAAAATATTCTCACTTTTTATAATACAATATAATAACTATTTTACTACACTTTACAAACGTTTTATAAAGTAATCCTATAAGAATTTAATTCATAATGAAAATATTTATTGACACCGCTAATCTGGATGAGATCCGTGAAGCTGCTGCGATGGGAATTCTCGACGGAGTCACGACAAATCCGTCACTTGTTTCAAAAGAAGGACATAAAGATTTCAGATCAATGCTCGAAAAGATCTGCGCTATGGTGGACGGAGATATCAGCGCAGAAGTAGTCTCTACCAATTGTGACGATATGCTGAAAGAAGGAAGAGAACTTGCCAAGATCCATAAAAACATTGTAGTAAAAGTACCTCTCATAAAAGAAGGTCTGAAAGCTGTAAAAGTATTCAGCGAAGAGAATATCAGAACCAACGTAACCCTTTGCTTCTCAGCGTCTCAGGCAGTTCTCGCTGCAAAAGCCGGTGCTTATATTGTCAGTCCTTTTGTCGGAAGACTCGATGACATTTCTCAAAACGGAATGGAGCTTATCGGTCAGATAGTGCAGATCTACGGAAATTATAATTATCAGACACAGGTACTCGTCGCATCGGTCAGACATCCGATACATTTTGTCGAAAGCTGTCTGCTCGGAGCGGAGATCGCGACTATGCCATTTAAAGTGATAGAAATGCTTGCAAAACATCCGCTTACAGATATGGGACTGGATAAATTTCTCAGCGACTGGGAAAAGCTTCAGGGTAAATAAGAAGTAAATAAATTATTAAAGAAAATATTTAATTGAAAAAAACAGCTTTTAATAATATTCATAAAAGTCTCGGCGGTAAATTAGTTGAGTTTGCGGGATATGAAATGCCCGTTCAGTATGAAGGCATTATTGCCGAACATAAAGCAGTGCGTGAGTCCGCGGGAATATTTGATGTTTCACATATGGGTGAGGTCGAAGTGAGAGGCAGTGATGCACTTGATTATTTACAAAAGATCACGACCAATGATGTATCCAAACTTGAAAAAGGCGACGTGCAGTATTCGGCTATGTGTCTGAAAGACGGCGGTATAGTAGATGATCTGCTTGTTTATAATTTTGGTTCACATTATATGCTTGTGATAAATGCATCGAACATTGAGAAAGATATAAAATGGATGGAAGAGAATTTATTTGGTGATGTTACTCTGAAAAATATTTCAGACGATACTTCACTGCTCGCTGTACAGGGGAAAAATTCTATTCACATTTTACAAAAACTTACCGATGCTGATCTTTCACAGATAGAGTATTACAAATTCGTAGAGTGTAAATTAGCCGGTCAGGACGTTGTATTATCACATACAGGTTACACCGGTGAGAAAATTTGTTTTGAAATATATTCATCTTCAGATATCGCGAAGTCGGAAGCATTATGGAATGCGATCTTCGAAGCTGGAAAGGAATCCGATCTGAAACCTGCCGGACTCGGAGCGCGAGATACTCTTCGTCTTGAATATGCTTTTCGTTTATACGGCAATGATATGAATGAATCGAACAACACTATTGAAGCTGGTCTCGGATGGATCACGAAAGTCGATAAAGGAGATTTCAATGGAAAAGAAGCGATCCTTCATGCAAAGGAAAATCCCGAAAAGAAAATTGTAGGATTTATAGTGGAAGACCGACTGCCTGCAAGACAGGGACAGGAAGTTTTCTCAGGTGATGAAAAGATCGGAATGGTGACCAGCGGAAGTCTTTCACCTATGCTGAATAAAAATATCGGTATGGCATATATAGATAAAGGATTCAATAAGATAGGAACTCAGATAGAAATTAAAGTAAGAGATAAAAAAATTAAAGCTACTATAACAAAGACTCCGTTTTTACAATGAATGTTATTTGATATTATAAAATTGAGTTAAGATTAAAATAATAAAAATTTCCACAAAGAAAGGTTTACAGAAAAATAAAATGAAAAGTATAAAGATATTACTCACGCAATCGCTGATACAGGATGACCTGATGCTGAAAGATAAGAATATTATCATACTCGACGTGCTGAGAGCAACTACAACAATGACAATAGCTCTGGCAAACGGTGCTAAAGAAATTGTTCCAACGGAAAATATTGCTACGGCTGTAAGAGTTGCCAGAGGTTCCAAAAATTCATTGCTTTGCGGAGAGCGAAACGGAAAAGTCGTGGACGGATTCAAGCTTGGTAATTCACCTTCTGAATACACAACTGAAGTGATCAAAGATCAGGGACTGATATTCAGTACAACAAACGGAACGCTTGCGATCATCAAATCAAAATTTGCAAAAAGCTGTGTGATGGGAAGTTTTTTAAATCTGTCGGCTTTGGTGGATTATGTAAATGTAATTGATGAAGATTTTATAATTATCTGTGCCGGTAAGCTGAATGAATTTTGTCTCGAAGACACTGTCTGCGCAGGGTTGATACTCAATAAACTTTCTGCCGGCAGAGAGCTTGAACTTGGAGATTCCGAGATCGCTGCAATGAATCTTTGTAATGATCTTGCAATGCTTCTGAATGTTCCATCACAGGAAAAGATCTTGAGGATGCTGAATATTTCAGAACATGGTAAATATCTGACTTCCATTGGATTTGGAGCAGATCTTGAGACAGCATCAAAGCTTGATTCATATCCCTTCATTCCGCTGTTCAGAAATGGAGTTGTAAAATTTAAGGAAATGTTTGAAGGTGAGTCTAGTCAGAAGTCAAAGATGAGAAGAGTAAACATTGGAGTTAAGAAAGAAGAAGTAAAAGAAAAAAAGGCTTAAAATTAATTTTCTAATTTAATTTTTAGAAATGAAGCAAAGTAAAAAACCCCGCATACCCAAGACAGGCGCAGCACCTGTAAAAAGAAATTCATCTAAGGAAGATATCACTATTTCCGAGGATTTCAAAAAACAGTTGCTTGGATTTCTTATCGGTGTATTCGGAATAATGATATGTCTTTCCATTTTGTCCTATTCAGACAAGGATCAGGCGACTCTCGAGCGCATGAGCTTTCTCAATATTTTCAAAAAAGAATCTTACTCCTCAGCCTTTGTTACATACAACTGGCTTGGAATAGCCGGCGCATATCTTTCTGATTTTCTTGTAAATTATTTCTTCGGATATTTCTCATTGATCATTTCTGTCATACTGATCACATTCGGCATTACACTATTATTTAAGAAACCTCTTAACAGAACAGTACAATTCAGCATCTACGCATCTTTACTGATGATGATGACTGCATCATTTTTCGGACTGTTGAGAATTTTCACCGGACCGCAGTTCATTTCAACAAAGATGAGCGGGACGACAGGTGATTATTTCGCATCGATATTTTATCATACTCTCGGTAGTGTTGGATCTACAGTTTTCTTTTCAATATCAATTATTTTGCTCGGATTCCTTCTCGTTGATGGAAACATTATCAAGACTTTGGTAAGGTTTAAATTATTTTTTGAAAATGTCTTTGATAAATTCAAAAGGGAGAAAGAAGATCTTGTTACACAAAAAGAACTTAAGAGTAATAAAATCAAAAACAATATTCCTGATGATGTACCGGTAGATGATGCTGACTTTGAAATTGCACTTAAGAAAGAGCGTGAGAGAATATTAAAAAATAAATATTCAAAGACTGTAAATGAAAATGAGCTTATTAAGGAAACTGAAATTTACAGACCAAAGCAGGATGATCCTTCATCGATAGTGATCAAGCCAAAGAAAACACAGGAGCTTTCTCAGCCTGTGTTAATCAATGCTGCTGGTGCTCAAGAGATTAAAAATGAAATGGACGTGAATCCGCAAAATTCAAACGACGTTCAGAATCTGCAAAGCAAGAAGGAAGAAGATTTCAAAGAAGAGAAACTTGAAAATTATAAATACCCTACATTAGAATTATTACAGGAGCCGACCAAAGAAGAGTTTGAAGTAATTCCAAATGAAGAGCTTACAGAAAACGGAAGACTGCTGCAGGCAAAACTTTTGAAATTTGGCATTGAAGTGGAAAAAGTTTTTGCAACGCCGGGTCCTGTAGTTACACTTTATGAACTCGTACCAGCGGCAGATGTAAAACTTTCCAAGATCGAATCTTTACAAGACGACATTGCTCTTGCAATGAAAGCCAAAGGAATCAGGATGATCATTCCGATCCCCGGCAAAGGTACAGTCGGAGTTGAGATTCCGAATAAGAAAGCACAACTTGTGAGGATCAGAAGTTCATTCGTTTCACAAAAATTTAACGATAGTAAAAAGCAATTACCTGTAGCATTTGGAAAGACTATAGACGGCGAAGTCTTCATAGACGACCTTGCAAAGATGCCGCATCTTCTGATCGCAGGTGCGACCGGTTCAGGAAAAAGTGTCGGTATAAATACTATTATCGCAAGTCTCTTATATAAACTTCATCCGTCCGATCTGAAATTTGTAATGATAGATCCCAAGAAGATCGAGCTGAGCTTATATTCAAAACTTAAAAAACATTTCCTTGCAACATCAGGTGATATAAATGAAAGTATTATCACAAGTCCGGCTAATGCAGTATCAGTATTAAAAAGTGTCGAACGCGAAATGGAAAACCGGTATGACAAACTTGCAAATGCAGGTGTGAGAAATATTGAAGCATATAATGAAAAGTATGCAAATGGAAATCTTACTGACAATGAAGTAATAAGACATAAGAAAATGCCTTACATAGTCGTGATCATCGATGAGCTTGCAGACCTTATGATCACAGCCAAGAGAGAGATCGAGGAACCGATTGCAAGGATCGCACAGATGGCAAGAGCTGTCGGAATTCATTTGATTGTTGCTACTCAGAGACCGTCGGTGGATGTTATCACAGGTGTGATCAAAGCAAACTTCCCGGTAAGAATTGCTTATCAGGTTGCATCAAAAATTGATTCAAGGACTATTTTGGATATGGGTGGAGCTGATCAGCTTTTGAGAAATGGGGACATGCTTTATTTGTCATCAGCATCTTCCAAACCGATCAGAATTCAGAATGCATATATAACGACTGAAGAGTGTGAAAAACTTGCAGAGTTCATAGAAGCGCAGGAAGGATTTTCAAAGCCATATCTGCTGCCGTCTATTATAGAAAGAAAATCTATAACATACGGAAGTGAAGAAGACAGAGATGAGTTATTCGGCGAAGCAGCTAAACTTATTTTCAAGCTTCAGCAATGCTCAGCATCGACTCTTCAAAGAAGGCTCAGACTTGGATATGCAAGAGCAGCAAGGATAGTGGATCAGCTCGAAGAAGCAGGCATAGTCGGTCCAAAGGACGGCTCTAATGCACGTGACGTTCTCATTACTACCGAAGATGAGCTTATGGAATATTTGTAATAAATAATTTTTATGTCTCACATTCTGATCACAGGCGGAACGGGAATGCTGAGCGGTGCTGTAAATAAATTATTAACTGAATATGAAGCTGTTTCCGTCATAGCAAGACACGAATCCGGTTTCAAGAAAATACTCTCCAAAACAAGACATCCTGAAAGGCTCAATCCTATTTTACTCGACTACTCAGACACAGAACTTTTATCAGAAAAAATTTTTTCTTCGATCCAAAATTGTGGACACATTGAAACTGCTGTCAATTGGATTCATTCACATGCTGAAAGTGCACACGAAGTAATAGGCAAGATTTTAGATTCACAGTATATCAGTTCAGATTATTTTCACATACTTGGCAGCGCATATTACAATCCGGAAAATTTAAGTTCAGATATTGAAGAAGTATTTTCTTCTTATGAAAATATTTCATACAAAAAAATAATACTTGGTTTTAAAACCGACGAAGCAAAATCGAGATGGCTGACAGATGAGGAGATTAGTGATGGCGTGTATCAAGCTGTAAGATCAGCTGAGAATGTATCTAATATTGGATTAACAGAGCCGTGGGAGAGAAGACCCTGATCTCAATTTCATAAGTGAACTTCAGGCAAATCAATTTTTGAATTTAAGATTAATAAAACCGGGGATTTTATGCGGCAGATTCGGAGATTGCTTTGCTCGCAAAATTAATCTATTATATTTTCATTATCAAAAATATTCGTAATTCTTAATTCTTAATTTTTAATTGCTCTTAAAACTATTCCCATTTAAAAACTTTCACAGCAAGAGCATAAACGACAATTCCCCACGCAGCCATTATCAGAATATCATATCTGACATCAAAGAGGCTTGCACCTTCGAACGAGATCTTTCTTAATGCTTCGTTCAGATAAGTCAGAGGCAGCGCCCGGCTTACGGGTTGCAGCCATTCCGGAAAATTTGATATCGGAAAAAAAGTGCCAGCAAGAAGAAACTGCGGCAGAGTGATCAGATTCGCAATTGACGGAACTGCGCTTTCATTCTTTGCAATTCCCGATACGACAAACCCGAATCCAAGAAAAACTATTAATGCAATTGCAGACATTATCATCATATTGAAGAAAGTCACAAACCCATTTACAAGTGTGAATCCAAAAAAGAAATATCCTATCACAATAATTATAAGAGAAGTGAAAATCGAAAAGATCAGTCGGCTCAGACATTCGCCTAAAATAATATAAACTTTTTTTACAGGCGTAGAAAAAAATCTTTTGATCACGAGTGTCTGACGGAGACCTATAAAAATAAATGCTGTACCGAATACTCCCGCGCTTAGCAGTGAAAATCCAAGCTGACCGGGTAAAATGAAATCTATAGTCTTAAATTTTCGACCTTCGACCACTTCCTCTTTTAATTCTGTCTTGGGAATTTTCAGATCAGACATTGCAAGATTCTGCTTATCGACAATTTCATTCACGATCATTTTCAAAATACTTCCTCTCTCCGGAGAAGCTTTTGTAGTCTTTAGAAATATCACAGACTGACCAGCGGGATCTTTTTCAATTTTTATAATTGCATCGATCCTTCCCTTTTCTAATTCAGACATCGCTTTCACATCATCCAGATCTTTATTAACTCTGATCGTACTGCTTTTTATTAATTCCTGATAAACAGGATTTAAAGTATCCGAATTTTTTTCAATAACGACATCGATCTTAAAGCCACCACCACCGATGAATCCAAACACAATTATAAAGATCAGAGGGAATACAAGATTGAATACAACCGCAGAAGGATTACGCATCAGCGCAGTCAGGCTTGCCTTCGTAAGTGACAGCATTGCACGGATCTGACTGTAGTTTTTATCCATCTTGGTTTTTTTGGAATGAAATTATTTTAGTTTGAAAAATTAACTCTTAATTTTCTCTTATTGCATGTCCTGTAAGATTTATAAATACATCTTCAAGTGATGCGAGCTTCACCTGCTTTGGTCTTTCAAAACCGTTCCTGACAAGTTCATCGATCAAATTATCAGGTGTGTCGATCGTAATTATTTTTCCGTTATCAATTATACCTACCCTGTCACATAAAATTTCCGCCTCATCCATATAGTGAGTCGTCAGCATGATCGTAGTTCCTTTTGATTTGATGCGCTGAATTAATTCCCATAGATTTCTTCTCGCCTGCGGATCGAGACCGGTCGTCGGTTCATCGAGAAAAATTATCTTAGGTTCATTGATAAGAGTGGTACATATAGAGAAACGCTGCTTCTGCCCGCCTGAAAGCTCTTTGAATTTTGATTTCTTTTTTTCATTCAGATCGACAAGTTTTAACAATTCATCGGGATCTATATCTACATTATAAAGTCCTGCGAATAATTCTATGAGTTCGTCAAGATGAAGATTCGGATAAAACCCTGCAGCCTGAAGCTGAATACCGATGATCTTTTTTATTTCATTCTGATCTTTATCCTTGTCTACAGACAGTCCATTAATAAAAACTTCACCCGAAGTTTTCTCACGGAGAGTTTCCATGATCTCAAGTGTAGTCGTCTTCCCGGCACCGTTCGGTCCGAGCAGTCCGAAGATCTCTCCTTCTCTGACATTAAAACTAATTCCGTCAACTGCAGTGAGCTTGCCGTATTTCTTTACGAGATCTTTAACTTCTATTATATTTTTATTTGTGACTGTCAGATTATTTTTGGATGAATATCATTTAGGATTTACAGAAGTTTCTATCTCGTTTTTCCGCAGAGTCCGAAAAGCACATGACTCTATGGAAATTGTTAATACTCTATACTTAAACTTTAATATCAATTTAGATTTATTGAAGGTTCAATCCCGTTTTCCCGCTTAGTCCGAAGAGCACGTGACTCTGCGAAGACAGGTGTGCTGTGTGTTCTATGTGTCTATGTGGTTCAGAAAAAGGTCAGATGACGTATCCCTCAAGTCCCTGTCTGCCGCCTTCTCTTCCAAAACCACTTTCTTTATATCCGCCGAAGGGCGATGCGGGATTGAACTTATTATATGTATTTGACCAGACCACACCCGCTCTTAACTTACTCAGAGTTTTGAAAATTTTTGAACCTTTGTCAGTCCACACTCCCGCAGATAATCCATAGCAGGAATTATTCGCTTTTTCTACAGCTTCCGAAGGTGTCCTGAATGTAAGAATAGATAAGACCGGTCCGAAAATTTCTTCATTGGCGATTCTGTGAGACTGTGCTACATCTGAGAAAAATGTCGGTCTGAACCAGTACCCTCTGTCCGGAAGATCACACTGACTCTGATAAATTTCCGCACCTTCGTTTATTCCTGCTGCAACAAGCTCTTTAATTTTTTCAAGCTGCATCTTTGAATTTATAGCTCCGACATCTGTATTCTTATCCATTGGATCACCGACTCTTAATGTAGAAAGTCTTTGCTTAAGTTTTTTTATTACAATATCTTTTACACTTTCCTGAACGAGCAGCCTTGAACCCGCGCAGCATACATGTCCCTGATTAAAATAAATTCCATTGATGATTCCTTCTATAGCTGCATCGATCGGTGCATCTTCAAAAATTATATTGGCAGCTTTTCCGCCAAGCTCAAGTGTAAGTTTTTTATCCATTCCGGCTGTCTGTCTCATGATGAGTTTACCTACTTCAGTCGAACCTGTGAATGCGATCTTTTTTGTCATCGGATGTCCGACTATTGCTGCGCCTGTCTTTCCGTCACCTGAAATAATATTCACAACGCCTTCAGGAAGACCTGCTTCTTCAATGACTTCAGCAAGTTTATATAAAGTAAGTGGCGTAGTTTCAGCAGATTTTATGACGACTGTATTTCCGCAGGCAAGAGCAGGTGCAATTTTCCATGCAGCCATTAATAAAGGAAAATTCCATGGAATGATCTGACCTGCAACTCCGATAGAAGATACTTTCCTTCCGGGAAATGCATAGTCTAATTTATCAGCCCATCCTGCATAGTAAAAGAAATGCGCAAGTGCGAGCGGCACATCAACTGATTTTGATTCTTTAATCGACTTTCCGCCGTCCATTGTTTCTATCACAGCAAACTCCCGTGCTTTCTCCTGAATGATCCGTGCGATCCTGAATATATATTTCCCTCTTTCTTTCGGTGGCATTTTGCTCCATACTTTATCATAAGCTTTCTCAGCGGATTTGACTGCTTTATTTACATCAGATTCAGTTGCATAGGCAACTCTCGCTAAGATTTCTTCAGTAGCCGGGTTTACCGTCTCGAAATATTTTTTTGTCTTTACCCATTTCCCGCCAATAAACAAATCATATTTTTCTTTAAGATTAATATGGTTCTTATCTTCGATGGATTTCGAATATTCCCATTTAGGTTTTTTTGACTTTGAATTTATAGAGGCACTTAAACCATTTGATCTTCCATTGGTTTTTCCGTTAGATGAAACCTGCTTTTTCCCGTCTGATAATGTTTTCATAATAAATATTTATTTACAGAGATATTCTGTTTCGCTGATCTGTAATGGAAATTCAGCTAAATTTTTTTATTTTAAATTACAAATTTTAGATTTGTCTTTTTATATATAAAACTTTTGTTTATCTGTATCTGCTCTTTGAATGAACTTCACATGCCCAGAACCTTATCATAAAATTTCTCATACATAGGAACAATGTTTTCTTCACTAAAATACTCAGCCCTTTTTCTGGCGTTTGCAGATAATTGTTCATACCTCTTTTCATTTGTCAAAAGCTCAACAGCATATTTTGCCATTCTTTCAACATCACCTATCTCTGCAATATAGCCTGTCTCTCCGTGAAGGTTCAGCTCAGGCAGACCACCGACACTTGATGAGATCACCGGCACTCCGCAACTCATTGCTTCAAGAGCTGACAAGCCAAAACTTTCAGACTGCGACGGTATAAAAAACAGATCAGTAACTGAAAGTAATTCTACCAATGCATCCTGCTTACCCATAAATTTTATATCCTCAAAAATACCAAGCTCTCTTGAATATCTTTCGCATTCACTTCTCTCCGGACCGTCACCGATCAGCAAAAGCTTTGAATCAACTTTTTGTTTTACTTCATTGAAGATCGTAATCACATCCCGTACTCTTTTCAGTGCACGAAAATTAGATGTATGTGTCAGAATTTTTTCATCATTCTTCGCAAAGTTCTTTCTGAAACACTTGGTCTTTTCATTATCTTCACGCTTGTATTTATTTATATCAATAAAGTTTGGGATGACCTCGATCTCTTTATCTATCTGATACTGCTGCTGAGTTTTATCTTTTAGAAATTTCGATACAGCAGTGACGCCGTCAGATTTCTGAATACTGAATTTCATAGTCGGCAGAAAACTCGGCTCGAGTCCCGTCAGAGTAATGTCAGTTCCGTGCAGTGTAGTAATGAATTTCATATCGGTCTTTGTACTGCTTTCGGAATTCAGGATCTCACGCGCGAGGAATGCACTTGTAGCATGGGGAATTGCATAATGTGCATGAAGCAGATCGAGATCATGAAATTTTGTGACTTCAACCATTTTACTTGCAAGAGCTATTGAATATAGAGGAAATTCGAATAAAGGATAATTATTTATTTCTACCTCATGATAAAATATATTATCGACAAATCCGTTAAGCCGTGTCGGCATTGCATAAGAGATAAAATGAATTTCATGACCTCTCATCGCAAGTGCTTTGCCAAGTTCTGTCGCAACTACTCCGCTGCCACCGTAAGTAGGATAACATGTAATGCCTATTTTCATTTGTATAAAATTTTATAGGTGTAAATATAATTTATTCTTGTCTTAAGAAAAATTCATTAGGGTATAAAGCTTAAAAATTATAAGGATAAATTAAAAGTCCCGCAGAGAATTGATAATTCTCTGCGGGATAGTAGATATTTAATATTATGTGTTTCAATTTGAAATTATTTCAATTGTCGTTTTCTTCTCCTCAGGAAGTTGGCGGTCAAAAATTTGCAGTTATATAATATTCAAATCGCACTTTTAAATTCGCAAACTCTTTGAAACACCAAAAGTTGCTCAAATTTTAATTTTAGAAAAAGTATTCTTTTAAATTTTAGAACTGTACAAAATTCGGATTGCTTCACCCGAATGAATTCAGGTTCGTAAAGTCTTATTTTTAATAACACTATTTAAAATTTAATATTTAAAATTTTTTATTAAATTTCTATCTTGAAAAAGAAATTTGAAATATCGATTCTTGACAGTTCACAATCCAACCCTCCGCAAAAAATTTATTAAAAATTCAATCCGTTTTGTCTGATTAAATTTTTATTTTACTCAATAATTATTTTTATGATTGCTTTCCGATACATTTCTCTGATTCTTGTTTTTATATTTGCGTTTATTTTAGCGGGATGCTTTTCTCTAAGCATAGACAATAAGATCGAAGTCAATCCCGAAGAGGACTGGCTGATGGTCGGAGGTAATATTCAGAAGACAAATATTTCAAAATCCAAATCTACTTTAGCACCTCCTTTTAATCTTTACTGGGATTTTAATGCAGACGGCGGCCTGGCGAAGAACTGTATTTCGGTCAGTGACGCAATTGTATTTGTAAATACACTGAATGGTGAATCATTTGCAATAGATCTACTAAGCGGTAAGAGTCTCGGCAGAACTTCAACTATAGGCGATGCATCTTTTTCCACTCCGCTTATAAATAACAGCAGTGTAATCATTACATCTGCTGGAGAGGATAAAAACAGAATTTTTAGTTATAACCTGCTCAGCGGAATACAAAAATGGAACAGAAATATTGGCAGCGTAGAATCATCTCCGATCATGGTGGATAAAGATCTGATCGTATGTTCAGTGAATAATAAAATTTACCGTCTGAATTTACAAACCGGTTTTATAGTCTGGATCGCAAGACCGGAGGATTCTTACTTTCCTTTAAATTCATTTTATAACAGTCCGACTGTTTTTGACAATAAAGTCTTTGCAGGAAATAACAGCGGAAATATGTATGCCTTTGACATTAACACAGGTAAACAGCTTTGGAATTACAAAACCGATGGACCTGTAACAAATGATGTGTCAGCAAAAGACGGAAAGATTTTTTTTGGATCTGATGATGAATATTTCTATTGTCTCGATACTGCGGGTACACTTATCTGGAAGAATAAGCTTAACACAAAATTTTCAGCAGCTTCTACTTTCTACAGAAATTATGTGATCACTGCAGGTATAGACGGAAATGTGTATGCGTTAAATATTGAAAACGGAGATGTGGAATGGACTTTCACAACTAACGGAGCAATTTTGGCTACACCGCTTTGTCACAATGACATGATCTTTGTCGGATCTTATGATAAAAATTTTTACTGTATCAGTGCTGATAACGGAGATAAACTATGGCAGTATCTTTGTGAAGGCAGAGTAAGAACCAGTGCGGTGATATGGAAGGACTATATCTTTACTGCCAGTGATGATAAATACGTTTACTGTTTTTCAAATAATGAAATGAAGAAGGAAAAATAATATGCGGATTATAATTGTTTTGATATTTATTCTGATCTGCTGTCAAGGACACACTCAACAGGACATTGCAGATACACTTGATAATAAAGTTGTGATTGATACATCAATAGTTTCTGACAGTCTTAAAACTTATTCCGTAAATTTTTTATCCCTTCCCGAAAATGCTGAAGTTTACAGCGACACAACACTCCTCTGTCACACACCTGCTTTAGATATAAAAATGAAAGAAGGAAAGCATGAGCTGAAATTTATAAATCCGCGGAGTGGCAAGTACTGGCAGAATTCTAACGAGACCATTAAGTTTTATCTGAAAAGTGATACTACATTCAGCGTTAACTTTAAATATTTTTATTATTTTGAATCTGAACCTTTTAATGCTTCAGTGACAAGCAGTGATACTTTAATGGGACATACACCTTTAAGAATATTTACTGATTTTAAATTAACAGACAACATAATTTTCAGAAAGAAAAATTATAATGACTTTGTATATAATATTTCGGATTATAATTTTGAAACAGGTGCAAAAATTAAAATGAAATCAAAAGGTAAGGTAAGTCTGAATGAAGGAGTTTATAAAAATAAAGGAACACAGTTTAATTCTGAAAGAAATTTACCGGCTATTATAGGGCTCGGAATGGCTTCCGTTGCTGCTGCATATTTCACTTACGATTTTAAGACAAACGGTAATAAGGCATATGATGAATATTTACTCACAGGCAATCAGGCAAAGTTAGATGAATCCTCTTCCGATGATACATATTTTATCATCTCACTCCTTGTAATGCAGGCTGCTATCGGCGGACTTGTGTATTTTCTTTTTTTTGACTGAAACAGGTTATCCGATATTTTAAAATTTGCTAATCTAATAAACGGATCTTTTCTTCAGGCTTGATAAATAAATTTCTCCAGACAATTGTCAAAAGTATTATCACAGATCCGATCACAGCATAAACTGACGGCACTTCACCAACTCCGATATAAACCCAGATTGGATTAAGAATTGCTTCGAGCATTGCAATGATCATTGACTCGGTAGCAGAAATATATTTTATGCCTTCATTAAAAATTATATAACTTATTCCGATCTGAAACACACCCATATAAATAAGTATAAGTGTCTGTGAAAAATCAATTGCAAGTTTATCATACACCATCGGCAGACAAAATACACACACTAATAAATTACCTGCAATGATATAGATAATCGTATTTTCAGTTTTATGAAGCTGCTTTTTCCATTTGAGAAAAAGAGTAAAAAGTGCAAAGCTGATACCCGATCCAATCGCGATCAGATTCCCCTGAATGCTCGTCATATCAAGCTTTCCGAAAAAGAACATTACCATTCCTAACAGACAGAATGAAAGCGCGATCATATTTTTTTTGTCAAATTTTGTCTTTAGAAAAATGGGCTCAAGCAAAAGGAGATATATCGGCGCAGTGAACTGTAAAAAAATTGCGTTAGCGGCAGTGGTAAGTTTTGTAGCAATTACAAAAAGTACAAGTATGAAAGAATACATCAGACTGCAGAGTACGGAGATGATATCGAATTCAAACTTCAGATTTATCTTACTGACAACTGAAATAATTATGATCGTAATTGCTGCAATGAGCGATCTATAGAATGAGATCTGATAAGCGTCGAGTGTGAGGACTTTAATAAATAAACCTCCGGAGCTCCAGAGGAGTGCGCAGAAACTAATATATATCAAACCCTTTTTATGAAGAGGAATCGAATCAATAATTTTTGAAAGCATATTCATTAGAATTATTCACTTTATTCTCAGGGAATAATAGCCGAAATAAAAAGTAATGCATTGTTATCAGTAATTGCCAGATCATCTGAATCAGTTATCAGGTCTCCTGTAAGATCGGAAATTACATATCCGGTTTTGAAATAGAATACATCATTATCGGTTAATCCAAGGTCCTGAAGATCAATTACATTATCTCTGTTAACATCTCCATTATATATGCAGTAACGATCGCCTTTTAAAAAGAGATTATTTCCGAAAGCGCCGGAAGAATCAGATGTAAAATCATACGAACTTCCGCTTAACCAAAAAGTCAGACCTCCGACAGAACTCCATGTCTCAACTGAATTTCTGTGTATTATCTGTAAAAAATATTTTTCATTTTCATTTGTTCGATCAAAACCGAATGTGCAATAACCTGAATCATTCAGAACATTTATGGAAGAGTCTCTGATAATATATGGAGATGAATTATTTCTGATATAAATTCTTACAGAATCATTCCGCATTATCCGGAGATTTTCGTTATAAAATCCCTGAATAAGAGATTTCAGTTCAAAGTTCACATACTGCTGTATTACAGCCGTATCATTTTGTGCTTCAGTTCCATAAAGGAATTTTTTATAACTGGTGTCATTTTTCAGGAACAGATTAAAAAATGAAGTTACATAATACTTTGTAAGTCTTTGCTGTTCTATGCGGGATATTGTAGCTGCGTTATCGACGAGATCATCAAGCCCTGGTACAAGATGAAACTGGCTGTGATTGCCTCCCTTTAAGTTAATAATTTGCTTGAAAGGAAAAGAATTATTGAAATGTGGAAGCTGATTTGTCCAATAAGATGCTATACTGTCTCTCTGACCGGATAAAAGCTGAACAGGTTTTTTTATTCCGGAAGCAGCGGATATTGAAGATGGATTAGTATTTGCAGCAGCAAGAGATGAAATTGCACTAATATTTGAATCTAGAGATCCGGCAAGAAAACTGCAGCCTCCTCCCATTGAATGTCCAAAGACTCCTGTGTTTAAAGAATCAATAACCTGATAAAAAATATCACCTGACGATCTGCCTTTTCTTTTCATATCTTTCAAAACGAATACCAGGTCCCTGGCAAAATTTATGTGACTAGGAAAAAAACCGGTTTCAGTCGAAGGTGCTATAACAATATATCCCCAGTTCGCCAGATGTCTGTAAAGAGAAACATATAAATTTGGATTCAGAGTAAACCCATGTCCGAATGAAATCACGGGATAAAGATTCCCCTGTAAAACGGGTGCGCCGGAGCCTTCAGACTCAGAAGGGTAATAGACAAGTGAAGAAATATTTCTGTTTGATCTTGAAGAATCAACAAATATAATTGTTCTGTTCCCGACAAAAGAATAACTTCCGGAATCAGAAGGAAGAATCTGTGAGACACAATTTCTGCTGATTAAAAAACAAATAAAGACCGAAAATATAATTATCGGTTTCACTTTATCTTAAATTTTTTCCGGGTTTCTTTCAGCATGATCTTTGTCATTTTTTCAAGGTCGATCTTATGCTTCCATCCCCAGTCATGTCTCGCAACAGAATCGTCAATACTTTGAGGCCAGGACTCGGCAATTGCCTGACGGAAATCAGGTTTGTAAATGATCTTGAAATCCGGAATGGATTTTTTTATTTCACCGGCAAGCTCTTCAGGATCAAAACTGATTCCGCTGATATTATAACTTGATCTGATTGTAAGTTTATCTGAGTCAGCTTCCATGAGTTCGATAGTCGCACGGATAGCATCATCCATAAACATCATCGGAAGTTTTGTTTTAGGTTTGAGAAAACATTCATACTTCCCGGATTCGACTGCATCATCAAATATCTCAACTGCATAATCAGTCGTTCCACCGCCTGCTTCAGTTTTATAACTTATCAAACCCGGATATCTGATGCTTCTTACATCAAGTCCATGTTTGTTAAAATAATATTCACACCATCTTTCGCCGGCGAGTTTGCTAATACCATAAACAGTATTCGGCTCCATGACAGTAAGCTGCGGAGTATCTGCCTTTGGAGTGGTTGTTCCGAAAACTGCAATCGAGCTTGGCCAGAAAATTTTTCCAATACCAACTTCTCTTGCAAGATCAAGAATGTTCAAAATACTTCTCATGTTTATATCCCATGCCTGCAGCGGCAGCCGTTCAGCATTACCTGATAACACTGCTGCAAGTATATAGATCTGTGTGATCTTATATCTGATCACAAAGTGTATCAAACGTTTATCATCCATTACATCGAGAAGCTGAAACGGTCCGGATTTTTTTACATCTTTAGGAGCGTCTTTAATGTCAGTAGCAAATACATTTGAATCTCCGTAAACTTTTCTTAGTGCTAAGGTAAGTTCGGAGCCGATCTGTCCAGCTGCTCCGATGACAAGAATTTTTTCCATTTAAAAATTATCTTTTATATCTGAATGATTATTATAGTACAAAAAAATATTGAAGATATTTAAAATTATTTGGGATCGAGTTTTTTAATTATCTCTTCCTGTTTCTGGATTTCAATATCTGTAAGAGGAATACCTTTTTGAATTTTCTGCTGTAGCTGGGAATAAGGCATCCAAACTTCTTCAGTCTGTGTGATCTTTTCTTCATCATTGAGCCTGCCCACTTTTACATTGAATTTTCCCTGCTTAAAAAGACCGAGTGCTTTCTGATAATTTTCTATTGAGAGATCATATTTCTGCAGAGAATTATATGCTCTTCCCAGATACATATAGGCTTCGCTGAAATCAGGATTTTCCACTGTTGCATTTTGAAATTCAACAACACATTCATTATATTTTTTTTCCTGAAACAGATTTACTCCTGCGTCATAGCTTTCCATTCCTTTAGTTCCGCATCCTGAATATACAACTAAAGCTAAAAGTATTACACTTAATAAAATTTTTTTCATTTAAACTAATTTTTAATTCTTTCAATGACATTTTCAAAATTAAATGCACTGATAAACTTTTATTGCTCCTCCACTTTGTCCAAAGGGGAGGCGGGGTGGGGTTTATAACTCATAACTTTTAATTACTCATGGTTTCAGCAATTGACTCAACTTCTTCTTTCGGTATCAGTGCCGGCCAGTATGCTACTACATCTGACGGCTTTGGTCTGCCGCCTGCAAATCCGGTAACACCCGGAGGACCTGTAAGAATCAGCGGAGCAATTTCCTTTCCAAATCTTTCCAAAGCACTTTTATCCTGCGACCTTACAGCAAATCGTAGTACGACTTCATTCAGATCATCAAACTTTTCTGCCAAAGGACCGTGACAGGCATTGTATCCCTGGAATTCAGATCTGATCTCATCAAATTTTAATCCGAGATTACTTAAACGAGTCCTTAAAATTTCATCAGCAGCTTTGGCTTTATCAAGTGCATCAGGCCATGAATATGTAAGAGAACCAACAGCGCTGTATCCGTCCGAGTATGACATTGAGACTTTAAAAAATGGAGTGGCAGGCAGACCTTTCACACCAAAAACTCTGACTCTGTTTTCACCGACATCTTCAAGCTGTATTGAAGTAAAATCCGCTATACAGTCCGGAGTAATATAATCTTTCGGATCGCCGATCTCATAAACAAGCTGTTCGCTGACAGTTTCAATGCTGACTCTGCCGCCGGTGTTTTCATGTTTTGTGATAATGACCTCTCCGTTTGGAAAAGCTTCAGCAATCGGAAATCCGATATTCGCAAGATCAGGAATGCTCTTCCAGTCGCCGAGAAAATTTCCGCCGCTCGCCTGACCGCCGCATTCGAGAATGTGTCCGGCTACCGTTCCGGAAGCCATCAGATCCCAGTCATTCATATTCCATCCGAATTCATAGATCATCGGTGCAAGTGTAAGCCCTGTATCAGTAACCCTTCCGGTGATTACAATATCAGCACCCTGCTTCAGACATTCGACCACAGGAGCCGCTCCGAGATAAACATTTGCGCTGAGAATTTTATCACGGACGGTTTTTACAGATTCACCGGTTTCCATATTTTTAAGTTCGATCCCTTTTGAAACAAGATCATCTATATTATCAAGAATATTATCACCCTGTACGATACCGATCTTGAGACCTTTGACTCCGATCTTTTCAGCGACTTTAAAAATTGCATCTCTGCAGGCAACGGGATTTACGCCGCCGCCGTTTGTGATGACCTTAATATTTTTTTCTTTTATAACGGGAAGTAATCTCTCCATGAGCGGAGGGATGTCGCGTGCATATCCGAATTCAGGATCTCTGAGTTTTTGCTTTTGGAGAATGGACATCGTAACTTCGGCAAGATAATCCATCATAATATAATCAACGGGTCCGCCGGTTGCCTGATTATAAGGAGCATCTACCAGGTCTCCCCAGAATCCCTGCCCGGAAGCTATACGTATTTTATCTTTCATTAAATTTGCATCGATTTTTTTAGAATATGACAAATTAATTAAATAAATTGTGTGTAACAATTTATTTATGAATGGAAATGGGGATTATCTTTAGTCATTTTAATAAAATTCTCGAAAGCACCTATTGGCTTTTTTTCTTAGGTTAAATGAATTGTCAACTTTACAGCTTTTTTATTTTCTATAATGATTAGTTATCTGAAATACTTCCGCTTTACCATTTGCTATAAAAAATAATGCTCTGTATTTCTTATCTATTCTAAACGAGTATATCCCTCTCCATTGAGTTTTCAATAAATCTGTATTTAAAGAAGGATGTTTCAAAACCTATACTTGATACTAAAATCCTTCCAGCAAACTAAAAAACTTCCATCTCTTCTAACTGAGATTGGTGGAGAGCTTGAGGATCCGGCTAACTCATTTATTCTAAAATTATTACCAATGATTTGACCGTTTGAATTAATTATTTGACAAAATATATCAACATTAACACCATCCGATTTTTAATCTCTAAAATCTGTCCAAACTATTGCAAAAAATTTTCCTTGCCATCAACTCCAGTTTTAGCTCCATATTGTGAAGTATTAGTACTATCATCATTCACACGAAAATCCGAAACCAACTGAGCAAAAGAATTTTGAAAAAGAAAAGTACTTAGAGAAGTGTAAAAAATTAATATAAGAAATATTTTGGCTGGAGCTTTCTTACCTTAATGAATTAATTGAATGAATTTAGAATAATTCTTATTAAGAAACTAAATTTTTAAAGGCAGAAATATTTTGAAAAACACAGATCTTCTCCCTGTAACTTATTCACACTAAAATCTTATTTCAAATTTATATAAATTACTGAAATAAAATTTACTGTCATTTCAATGTGCTGAAAAAAATCCTTACCAAAAATATTCTTCTCCTCTCGGCAGTCAGTTTCCTTACTGACATTTCCAGTGAAATGCTTTATCCCGTTATGCCGATCTATCTTAAGAGCATCGGGTTTTCTGTACTGCTCATCGGAATTCTCGAAGGCATTGCCGAAGCTACCGCAGGTCTCAGCAAGGGATATTTCGGTAAGCAGTCTGACCTCACAGGAAAGCGGACACCGTTCGTGACAATAGGGTATTTACTTAGCTCACTTTCAAAACCGATGCTTGGATTATTTGTCTATCCTGTGTGGATTTTTCTGGCGCGTACGATGGACAGACTCGGAAAAGGGATCAGGACATCAGCTCGCGATGCGATACTTTCTTCAGAAACTTTACCTGAGAATAAAGCAAAGGTCTTTGGATTTCACAGAGGTGCTGATACTCTCGGAGCTGCAATCGGTCCGTTCCTTGCGCTGATATATCTCAGCATATATCCGGAGCAGTACAGGACATTGTTTTTTATTGCTTTCATTCCGGCAATATTGGGAGTGCTGTTTACATTTTTAATTAAAGAAAAAGAAAAAGATAATAGTGAAATAATCAAAAGACCCAAAGCATCTAAGTATAATTTTTTTGGATTCCTCGGATATTGGAAAGAGTCAGTACCTGAATATAAAAAACTCGTGAAAGGACTTTTCGCTTTTACTTTATTTAACAGCTCAGATATTTTTCTTCTACTGATGATAAAGCATCTCGGATATTCCGATGAAAAAGTAATATGGATATATATTTTTTATAATCTTGTATATGCGCTGACATCTTATCCGTCAGGTATAATTGCTGACAAATTCGGCTTCAGAAAAAATTTCATCGCAGGTCTTCTGATCTTTGTATTTGTATATGCGGGAATGGCTTTAGGTCCTGATCAGATCTTTATATATATATTGTTTATTGCATACGGTCTGTATGCATCATTCACTGAAGGTGTTTCAAAAGCATGGATCACAAATATTTCACAAAAGAAAGATACTGCTACTGCTCTTGGTTTTTATACAGGACTGAACAGTCTTTTCTCACTGGCAGCAAGTGTAATTGCAGGTTTGATTTGGTATAATTTTAATCCGGAGGCAATGTTCCTGTTCTCAGCATCGGGGACAATGTTAGTAGTTTTTTATTTCTTATTCGGCAGGATAAAATTAAGTCAGAATAAAATGACTGTGTAAATATCAGTAGTTAAAATATTCATTTCTCAGTACAAACTTTCTCCATTCGTCATTTGAAATAAGTTTCATATCAAATTTTATTCTGTTGTAATGGTAATGAAAATTTGCACGCTTGAGTCTCCATAAACTGTTTCCCTTTATCTGATTTAAAAAAGAGTCGGAGAAACTTTTCAGAAGCAAAGGTAAATGAGAATTAAAAATAAGTCTGAAAAGATTTTTTTTTGAATATTCGGATTTTCTGAAATTTGTAAAACCGTCGCAGATCCCCTGATTGCTGAATCTGTTGTTAAGATATTTTTGTGTCATTCGTGATCTTGGAATAATGTGCCTCGTAACGGAATCAGCAGTATATGCAAAGTTATATCCCTTTTTAAGGATTTTAATATTCAGTCCTGTCTCGCCGTTTCCAATGAGTTTATCTTTTTCAATATCAGGATTAAACCCGCCGCATTCGAAAAACACACTCCTGAGCATTGCCTGATGACAGCTATATATTCCAAAGTCATGATTGGTAATTATTAACTTTTCAGGCTTATTTATTAAACTTAATGTACCGTCCTGAAAATATTTAAGCAGCCATTCGGGAGGATCGAATTCCCATTTCGGCAATACCTTCCCGCCAGTCACTGCAATGTTGTAATCAAGATCAAATACTTTTAAAATATTTTCCAGCATATCCGGATCGGCAATCATATCGTCATCCGTAAAATATAAGTACTCACTATCCGACATCTGAGCTGCTGTATTCCTAGCAAAATGAGCTCCAGGTCTTTTCTCAAACAAATATTTCACAGGTACAGCAGAGTCCTTTGCAATGCTCTCTACCAATTCCTTAGTATTATCACTAGAATTATTATCTGCAATAATGATCTCATACAGATTATCAGGATAAGTCTGTTCTATAAGACTTTTTATAGTTATCCCAAGTGTACCCACTCTGTTATAAGTTGGTATTATTACAGAAATTCTTTTCGACATAATCAAAACTTATTTTGAATCAGAATTTTAATAAATATTTTAAGTGAGCTCATGAATAATCATTTTTGTTTTCATATGGGGTAAATGATTATCTGATTTTTAACAAAATATCATAAACAGGAATGTTAATAGTCGATATTTTTTGAATACAAATTACAAATTGTACAATTTCAGAAATACAGATAAAATTATACACTATTCACTTTTCACTTAATCTTTAGGCTTTATCATATCTGGTACTATGAGACCTGACAGACTAACAAACTCAAACAGACCACTGTCTTTAAAAATATCTATGAGATCAACAGCGTCAGCATTATTTGAATAAAAAGTAATATCTATTTCCCTGTACTGTAAAATTGAAATTACCGAATCAATGCTGCCGTTGTGCTTTCTTATAAAGTCATTTACTCTGTGAATATATTCAATGTTATTTACACTATCTGTAAGGTAAGCCACTATTAATTTATCTTTATAGTATGCTAACGGCTCGCCGTTATATGTACCCGTAACAATTTTTGATTGGGAAAATACTGATGAAGATAAAAATAATATAGTTATACAGACAGAGTAAAATAAAAAATTATTTTTCATTGTTGTGATTTTAAAATTTACGGACACCAGAATAATTTTCATTCTGTATCCGCATAATCCAAAGAGCACTTGAGTCTGCGGGAGCAAATATTTTTTGGTTACATTACCAAATTTACAATTTCAGGAATAAGGATAAAATTTTCATAATTAACTATTAACTATCAAAATTTATACATTTAATTGTATTGGCAT
>Ga0209477_1000037_pt1 | contig 58944 bp, 49 predicted proteins | sample KloWWTupernatant_FD_187180 | JGI IMG/M metagenome (GOLD analysis project Ga0209477, IMG submission 187180) | Active sludge microbial communities from Klosterneuburg, Austria, studying microevolution and ecology of nitrifiers - Klosterneuburg... | ecosystem: Engineered > WWTP > Aerobic digester >...
GCCGGCGCGCGAGCGCCAGGCTCACCGGCGGCGCCACCGCCCCCGGCGGCCCCCTCCCCGAAGGCGCACCCGCGAAGCGCGCCGACGACTGATTTCCGCCGCGAAGCGAGCGGCGGGAGCCGGAGGCGGCGGGTGGGGAAGGAGGAACGGTCGTCGAAGTCCTTCGGCCCGCAAGCGTGACCACCGGACGGGTGCCCAAAAAGTCGGGGGCGCTCAACACACGAGCACCCCCGACTTTTTACCCGTCAAGAGATGGGGCCGCTACGCTGCCCCATCCCGGTGGTCGCGTGCCCAAGGACTTCGACGGCCGTTCCTCCTTCCCCGCCCACCGAATCGGCACCGTGGCTCTTTCGGCGCCGGACCCAGCAGGTGCAGCGCGCGCACTCGGCACGCCGCGTCCACGGAGCACGGGCGAGCGCGACGCGGAAAGGGTGCCGCCATCCTTGGCACGCGACCGCCGCGGTCGAGGCAGCGAAGCGGCCTCGACTGTAGATGGGTCGAAAGTCGAGGGTGGTCGTGTGTTGACCGCCCTCGACTTTCGGGGCACCCATCCGGCGGTTACGCTTGCGTGCCCAGGATGGCGGCACCCTTTCCGCGTCGCGCTCGCTCCCCAGCCACCGGTGGAAGCGGTCAGAACCCTATCGCGTGACCGTCCTTGCGATGATCCGACCCGGCGCAGTACCCGTCTTCGAACCGCCAGATGAGCTGCGCGCCCCCGAACCCGAACATGGCCGCCTCGGGGTCGACGATGCGGTGCCCGCGCGAGGCGAGCTCGTCGAGGACGCCGGGGGCGAAGCGGGAGGACTCGAAGCTCACGCTGAAGTCGGCGTTCACGATCCAGCGCGGCCCGTCGCTCGCGGCCTGCGGGTTCTGGCGCCAGTCGACGATGCGCGTGACCATCTGCGCGTGCCCCTGCGGCTGCATCTGCCCGCCCATCACGCCGAAGCTCATGACGGGCTTGCCATCCAGCGTGAGGAAGCCGGGGATGATGGTCTGGAACGGCCGCTTGCCCGGGCCGACGAGGTTGGGGTGCCCCGGCTCGAGCGAGAAGCCCGCGCCGCGGTTCTGCATGGAGATGCCGGTGCCCGGCACGACGACGCCGGAGCCGAAGCCCATGTAGTTGGACTGGATGTAGGACACCATCATCCCGCTCGCGTCCGCCGTCGTGAGGTAGACGGTGCCGCCGGCGCGCGGCTCGCCCGGCCCGTGGGCCTGCGCGCGCTTCAGGTCGATCGCCTTCGCGCGCCGCTCGAGGTAGGCGTCGTCGAGCAGTTTCGAGGGCCCGAACTCCATCGTCGCCGGGTCCGACACGAAGCGGTAGGCGTCGGCGAAGGCGAGCTTCATCGCCTCGATCTGCAGGTGCAGGGCGTCGGCGCCATCCACGGGGAGCGCGGCGAGGTCGAAGTGGCGCAGCATCCCCAGCGCCATGAGCGCGACGATCCCCTGCCCGTTGGGCGGGATCTCGTGCAGGCGGTAGCCTCGGTACTCGATGGAGAGGGGCTCCACCCAGTCGCAGCGGTGAGCGGCGAAATCCTCCACCGTGTGCGCGCCGTCGTCGGCCTGGGAGGCGAGCGCGATGCGCTCCGCGAGCTTGCCGCGGTAGAAGCTCTCGCCCTTGGTGGCGGCGATCTCCTCCAGCGTCTCGGCCTGCTGCGGGCAGTAGAAGCGCTCGCCCGCGCGCGGCGCGCGGTCCTTGGGCAGGAAGGTCCACGAGAACTCCGAGAACCCCTTGAGGTTGGGCGCCTGCCGCGCCCAGCTCATCGCCGTGATGGGCGAGACCATGAAGCCGTCGCGCGCGTAGCGGATCGCGGCCTGGAAGAGGTCCGTGAAGGGGAGCTTGCCGTAGCGCTGCGAGAGCGCGACCCACGCCGACACGCAGCCCGGGATGGTGACCGCGTCCCAGCCGTGCACGGGCATCGCCGCGCGGCCCGCGAACCGCCCCGGCGTCCAGCCCGCCGGCGCGCGCCCCGAGGCGTTCAGGCCCACGAGCTTCTCGCCGTCCCAGAGGATCGCGAAGGCGTCCGAGCCGATGCCGTTGGAGGTGGGCTCGACGACGGTGAGGGTGATGGCGGCCGCGAGCGCGGCGTCCACCGCGTTGCCGCCGCGCGCGAGCGCCTGCAGCCCGGCCTGCGCGGCGAGCGGCTGCGACGTGGCGACGACGTTCTTCGCGAGCACGGGCATGCGCTGCGAGGCGTAAGGGAAATCCCAGGTGAACATGGCGGCGGGTCTGCGGGGCGGTCACGAAATGGTAGCACCGCGCGGCGCGCGCCGGGCGTATCCTCCCCGCCAGGAGGACCGCCATGGAACACAAGCCGCAAGCCCTCGTCTTCGACGCCTACGGCACGCTCTTCGACGTGCACTCCGTCACGCGGCTCGCCGACACGCTCTTCCCCGGCCGGGGCGCGGCGCTGTCGCAGGCGTGGCGCACGAAGCAGCTCGAGTACACCTGGCTGCGCAGCCTCATGGGCCGCTACGACGGCTTCAACGCGGTGACGGCCGAAGCGCTCGACTGGGCGCTGGAATCGCTGCGGCTCGATGCGGGGGCGGCGGCGCGCGAGGCGCTGCTCGCGGCCTACCGCACGCTCTCGCCCTTCCCGGAAGTGCGCGGCGCGCTGGAGGCGCTCGGCCGCGGCCGTCCGCTCGCGATCCTCTCCAACGGCCACCCCGAGATGCTGGATGCCGTCGTGGACCACAACGAGCTGCGCGTCTTCTTCGGCGAGCGCGTGCTGAGCGTGCACGAGGCCGGCGTCTTCAAGCCCGACCCGCGCGTCTACGCGCTCGCGACGGCCGCGCTGGAACTGCCGGCCGAGGCGGTGGGCTTCGTGTCATCCAACGGCTGGGACGCGGCCGGCGCGAAGTCCTTCGGTTTCCGCGCCTTCTGGGTCAACCGCGCGGGCGCCCCGGTGGAGCGCCTGGGCACCGCGCCCGACGCGGTCGTCGCCGACCTGGCCGGGCTGGCGGGCCTGCTCGGCGGCTAGTCCTCCTCGACGAAGGTCTCCTCGCGCTTCTTGCGAACGGCGGGGGCCATCACGATCACGAGGAGCAGCACGGCGAGCACCAGGAGCGTCGCGCTGATGGGGCGCGTCACGAACACCGCCGGGTCGCCGCGCGACAGCAGCAGCGCCCTTCGCAGGTTCTCCTCCATCATCGGCCCCAGCACGAAGCCCAGCAGCAGGGGCGCCGCCTCGCAGTCCAGCTTGCCGAAGAGGTAGCCGATCAAGCCGAAGATCGCCGCGAGCTGCACGTCCATCCACGAGTTGTTGATGGAGTACACGCCGATGCAGCAGAAGAGCAGGATCGCCGGGTAGAGGAAGCGGTACTCCAGCGTGAGGAGCTTCACCCACATGCCGATGAGGGGGAGGTTCAGCACCACGAGCAGGAGGTTGCCCACCCACATCGAGGCGATCATGCCCCAGAAGAGGTCGGGCTTCGCCGTCATGATCTGCGGGCCCGGCTGGATGCCGTGGATGATCATGGCGCCGATCATGAGCGCCATCACCGGGTTGGACGGGATGCCCAGCGTGAGCAGCGGGATGAAGGAAGTCTGCGCGGCCGCGTTGTTGGCCGACTCCGGCGCGGCCACCCCCTCGATCGCGCCCTTGCCGAACTTCTCGGGGTACTTCGAGAGCTTCTTTTCCAGCGTGTAGGCCGAGAACGAGCCCAGGATGGGGCCGCCGCCCGGCAGGATCCCGAGCGCGGAGCCCAGCACCGTGCCGCGCACGATCGGCAAGGACGAGATGCGCATGTCCTGCCACGTCGGCATGAGGCCCGTCACCTTCTTCACGAACACGTCGCGCTTCTGGCCGTGCTCGAGGTTGCGGATGATCTCGCCGAAGCCGAAGATGCCCATCGCGATGGGGCCGATGCCCACGCCGTCGATCAGCTCCGGCAGGCCGAAGTTGTAGCGCGCCACCCCGGAGTTCACGTCCGTGCCGATGAGGCCCACCAGCAGCCCCAGCACGATCATCGCCACCGCCTTGATGAGCGAGCCGTGCGCCAGCACCACCGCGGCGATGAGGCCCAGCACCATGAGCGAGAAGTAGTCGGCCGGGCCGAACTTGAGGGCCAGCTCCGCGAGCGGCGGGGCGAAGGCGGCCACCAGCAGCGTCGCGACCGTGCCGGCGAAGAACGAGCCGATGGCAGCGATGGCGAGCGCCTTGCCGGCGTGGCCCTGCTTGGCCATCTGGTGGCCGTCGAGGCAGGTGACCACGGAACTCACCTCGCCCGGCAGGTTCACGAGGATCGCGGTCGTGGAGCCGCCGTAGCTCGCGCCGTAGTAGATGCCCGCCAGCATGATGAGGGCCGAGACCGGCGGCAGCACGAAGGTCGCCGGCAGCAGCATGGCGATGGTGGCCACCGGGCCGATGCCGGGCAGCACGCCGATCAGCGTGCCGAGGAGCACGCCGATGAAGCAGTAGAGGATGTTCGTCCCCGCGAGGGCGACGCCGAAGCCGAGCTGGAGGTTCGCGAGCAGTTCCATGGTCACCTCAGACGCGGCACATCGCGATCTTCTCGAAGAACTCGAACCCCGGGCACAGCGGGATCGGGAGCTTCAAGCCCGCGACGAAGGTGAGGCTGCAGAAGATGACCAGCCCGATCGCGAGCAGGACGACCGGGCGCAGCCGGAATTCCGCGCTCCCGAGGCTCGAGACGATGACCACGAAGAGGCCCATCACGATCATCCCGAGGATCTTCAGCAGGAAGCCGAAGACGACGATGGGCATGAGCACCCAGAAGACCGGCTTCCAGTGGAACTTCTCCACGCCGGGGCCCTTGTTGCGCTCGCGCAGCGCCGAGACGGCGATGGCGAGGCCCAGCATCGCGAGGATCACGCCCAGCGCGAAGGGAAAGAACCCCGGGCCCATGCGGGCGGCCGTGCCGAGCTTGTAGGTGAGCGCGATGCCGGCGAAGAGCGCGCCGGTCGCGAGGAACATGATGCCCGCCCAGAAGTCGCGGGGGTTCTTGATGAGATGCTTCATGCGCTTGGTCCGCCGGCGGTCCCGCCGGCGCCTCCTCTCTTGTTTCCCGAATCCCTGCCTGCCGTCAGCTTCGCGTCAGGTGCCGGCACCCCGGGCCCGGTGCAGTATATGCCGGCGACCGGCCGTGCGTGTGCGATTGTATACAGGCTTCCCGCCGCCTTCGCCATCACGCGGGGCCCTGGATCGCGTCGGCGATGGCCTTGCCGACCTCGGCCGTGCCCGCCGAGCCGCCCAGGTCGCGCGTGCGCGGCCCGTCCTCGAGCACGCGCTCGATCGCCTTCACGATGGCCTCGCCGGCCTCGGTCTCGCCCAGGTGCGCGAGCATCATCGCGCCCGACCAGATCTGGCCGATGGGGTTGGCGACGTACTTGCCGGCGATGTCCGGGGCGCTGCCGTGCACCGGCTCGAACATCGACGGAAACTCGCGCTCCGGGTTGATGTTGGCGCCCGGCGCGATGCCGATGGTGCCCGTGCAGGCCGGCCCCAGGTCCGAGAGGATGTCGCCGAAGAGGTTTGAGCCCACCACCACGTCGAACCAGTCGGGGTGCTGCACGAAGTGCGCGGTGAGGATGTCGATGTGGAACTGCGAGGTCTGCACCTCGGGGTACTCCGCCGAGATCGCCTTGAAGCGCTCGTCCCAGTACGGCATGGTGATGGCGATGCCGTTGCTCTTGGTGGCCGAGGTGACGTGCTTGCGCCGCCGCGTCTTCGCGAGCTCGAAGGCGTAGCGCAGGATCCGGTCCGTGCCCCGCTTCGAGAACACCGAAAGCTGCGTCACGAACTCCTCCTGCGTGCCCCCGTACATGCGCCCGCCCATCGAGGAGTACTCGCCCTCGTTGTTCTCGCGCACCACCCAGAAGTCGATGTCGCCCGGCTTGCGGCCGGCGAGCGGGCTCCTCACGCCCGGCATGAGGCGCACCGGCCGCAGGTTCACGTACTGCTGGAACTCGCGCCGGATGGGCACGAGCAGCCCCCAGAGCGAGACGTGGTCCGGCACGCCCGGGTAGCCCACGGCGCCCAGGAAGATCGCGTCGTGGTGGCGGATCTGCGCCAGCCCGTCCTCGGGCATCATGCGCCCGTGCTTCTGGTAGTACGCGCAGCTCCACGGCTTCTCGTCCCAGGCGAAGCCGATGCCGAACTTGCGCCCCGCGGCCTCCAGGACGCGGATGCCCTCGGGCACCACCTCGATGCCGATGCCGTCGCCGGGGATGGTGGCGATGCGATAGGTCTTCATGCTTTCCTCAGTCTCCGAAGAACGATTCGAATTCGTCCGCCACGAGGCCGGGCGCCTCCTCGGGCAGGTAGTGGCCGGCCGGCAGCGCGCGGCCGGTCACGGGCGCCTCGCTCACCGCGCCCCAGAGCGCGTGCACCGGGCAGGCGATCCTGCGGCCGGCCTCGCGGTCGGCGCGGTCGTGCTCGAGGTCGATCGTGGCCGCCGCCCGGTAGTCCTCGCAGCTCGCGTGGATCACCTCCGGGGTGAAGCGGCGCTCGTACTCGGCCCACGCCGCCGGGTCGAAGGGCGCCAGGCCCGCGGAACCCGACCCCATTTTCTTTCGCAGGTAGAAGCCCGGGTCCGCCCCGATGAGCGTCTCGGGAAACGGCGCCGGCTGGATGAGGAAGAACCAGTGCCAGTAGGCGCGCGCGAAGGCCATGTCGGTGCGCTCGTACATGGCGAGCCGGAAGCGCGGGTGGCCCAGCGCCGCCATCGCGGCCACGAGGTCCCGCGCCATCTCGCGCTTCGCGTACGGGGCGTGCCGTTCGTCCGTCGCGGGCTTGCCCGATTCCCCGTAGCCGCGCAGCAGCAGGAGCGGCGGGCCGGCGCCGCCGACGACGGCGTGCACCGCGACACCCCCGGCATCGACGTCGACCACGCGAAAACCGGGGAAAAGACCCGCCTGTTGGACCATGGTGCCATTATGACGCGAGGCGTACCCCCCGGCCGGTTGACGCCCATCAACCGCAGGCGCCGGCAAACGCCTAAAAAGGGCGGATCGAACCCATGACGAACGGAACTGCGCAAATGGATACCTCCCCCGCCGCCCTCGACGTCCTCGTGGTGGGCGCCGGCATCTCCGGGCTCGCCACCGCCTTCGGCCTCGCGCGGCGCGGCCTGCGCGTGGAGGTGCTGGACGCCGGGGCGAAGCCCGGCGGCGTCATCGGCACCGTGCGACGCGACGGCTGCCTCTACGAGCAGGGCCCGAACAGCGCCCTGGACACGACCCCTCTCATCGGCGAGCTGATCGAGGCCGCCGGCATCGCCGCCGAGCGGCTTCCGGCCAGCGAGATCTCGAACACGCGCTTCGTGGTGAAGGGCGGGCGTCCCGTGCCCCTGCCGATGTCGCCGGGCGCCTTCCTCGCCACCCCCCTCTTCTCGCCGCTCGCCAAGGCCCGCCTCGCGCTCGAGCCCCTCATCCGTCGCCAGCCCGCCGGGGAGGAGGAGGCCATCGCCCACTTCGTGCGCCGGCGCCTCGGGCGCGAGTTCCTCGACTACGCGATCGAGCCCTTCGTGGCCGGCATCTACGCGGGCGACCCGGACCGGCTCTCGGTCCCCGCGGCGTTCCCGAAGCTGCACGCCCTGGAGCAGCGCTACGGCAGCCTCATCGTCGGCGCGATCCTCGGCGCGCGCGAGCGGAAGAAACGCGCGGAGACGGCCAAGAACACCGCCAAGAGCTTTTCCTTCCGCGGCGGCATGCAGGCGCTCACCGACGCGCTCGCGCGCGCCGTCCCGGTCGTGCAGGGCGCGCGCGCCATGTCGCTCTCGCGCCTGCCCGACGGCTCGTTCGCCGTCGCCTTCGACCGCGAGGGCGCCCCGCTCACGCGGCACGCGCGCGCCGTGGTGCTCGCCGTGCCCGCCGACGAGGCCGCGCGGCTCGCCTACCCGCTCGCGCCAGAGGCGACGCGGGCCATGCAGGAGATCCAGTACCCTCCCGTGACCATCGTCGCCACGGCCTACCGGCGCGACGACGTCGACCACGGCCTCGGCGGCTTCGGCTTCCTCGCCCCGCGCGTGGAGGGCCGCGCCGTTCTCGGCACGCTCTTCTCCAGCTCCATGTTCGAGGGCCGCGCGCCCGAGGGGCAGGTGCTCCTCACCAACTTCGTGGGCGGGCGGCGCAACCCGGCGCTCGCGGAAGCCGGCGACGACGAGATCGTCGGGAAGGTCGCGGCCGAGCACCGCGCGCTGCTGGGCGCCCGGGCGCCGGCGCTGTGGAACGTGGTCACGCGCTGGCCGCGCGCCATCCCGCAGTACGAGATGGGCCACCTCGGCCGCATCGCGAAGGTCGCGGAGGCCGAGAAGGCCGTGCCGGGATTGCGCTTCTGCGCCAACTGGCGCGGCGGCGTCTCGGTGGGCGACTGCATCGCCAACGCCCACGCTACCGCGGAATCGCTGGGCGCGTGGCTGCGCGCCCCCGTCACCGCGCGCTGACGAAGCGCGCCGCGTGGCGCGCGATCACCGCCTCCTCGTCGGTCGCCACCACGCGGATCGCGGCGGCGCTCGCGGGCGCGGAGATCGCCTCCGCATTGCGCGCGTTGGCCGCCTCGTCCACGGCGAGCCCCATCCACGCGAGGCGCCCGACGATGCGCGCGCGGATCATGGGCGCGTTCTGGCCGATCCCGCCGGTGAAGACGAGAAGGTCCAGCCCGCCGAGGGCCGCGCACATCGCGGCCAGCTCGCGGCTCGCGTGCTCGACGTAGTAGTCGACCGCCTCGCGCGCCGCCGGCTCCGTCGAGGCGACCAGCTCGCGCATCTCGCCCGTGATGCCCGACATCCCCAGCAGGCCCGACTCGCGGTAGAGGAGCCGCGCGATCCGCTCCGGATCCATGGCGCGCTGCTGCAGCAGGTACAGCACTACCGCGGCGTCCAGCCGGCCGCAGCGCGTGCCCATGGGCAGGCCGTCCAGCGGCGAGAAGCTCATGGTGGTGGCGACCGACCGTCCGTCGCGGATGGCGCAGATCGAGGCGCCGTGGCCCAGGTGCGCCGCGATGACGCGCCCGGCGCCGCGGCCCTGCGCGGCGAGCTGCGCGCAGATCGACTCGTAGGAGATGCCGTGGAAGCCATAGCGGCGCACGCCCCCGTCGTGCAGCGCGCGCGGGAGCGCAAAGCGCTGGTTGGTCTCCGGCTGTGCGCGGTGGAACGCCGTGTCGAAGACGGCGACCTGCGCGACCCCCGGGAAGGCATGGCGCGCGGCGCGCACGCCGGCGAGGTTGTGCGGCTGGTGCAACGGCGCGAGGGGCTCGAGGCGCTCGAGCGCGGCGTATGCCGCCTCGTCGATCGCGACCGGGTGGTCGAAGGCCACGCCGCCGTGCACGATGCGGTGGCCGACGACGGCCACGCGCGCGTCCGGCGCGCGCTCGCGCAGCACCGCGAGGGTCGCCTGCAGCGCGTCGTCGTGGGTGGCGCCCGCGCCCCCGCTTCCGGCGAGCTCGCGGTCCTCCACCGCCGTTCCCGCCGCGTCCTTCACGCGGAAGCGCGCGCGCGAGCCGAGGCCTTCGGCGATTCCCGAAAGCCGCGGCGCGCCCTCCGGCCGGCTGGCCGGGTAGAGCGCGAACTTCACCGACGAGGAGCCGGCGTTGAGCGTGAGGACGTGGTCGGCCACGGGCGCCTCAGGCCGGCGCGGGCAGGATGTCGAGGAGCTTGAGCCGCTGCACCTTGCCCGAGGGCCCGCGCGGCAGCTCCTGCACGAAATGGATCGCCTTGGGCGTCTTGTAGCGGCCGAGGTGCCCGAGGCAGAAGTCGCGCAGCTCGGCCTCGGTGCAGTCCGCGCCCTCGCGGCGCACGACGCAGGCGGCGATCTCCTGCCCGTAGTGGCGGTCCGGCACGCCCACGGCGGCGGCGTCCAGCACCGCCGGGTGGCGCAGCAGCACCTCGTCGATCTCGCGCGGTGCGATGTTCTCGCCGCCCTTGATGATGAGCTCCTTGATGCGGCCCGTGATGAAGAAGAAGCCGTCGGCGTCGCGCCGGCCGATGTCGCCCGTGCGCAGCCACCCGCCCGGGAAGAAGGCCGCGGCCGTCGCGTCCGCGTTCTTGTAGTAGCCGGCGGTGACCTGCGGCCCGCGGATCAGGATCTCCCCGGGAGTGCCGTCGGGGAGCGCCTCACCGCGCTCGTCGACGACGCAAGCCTCGCAGCCGGAGGCGCGCCCCACCGAGCCCACCTTGCGCCGCGAGGGCTCGAGCGGGTTGGAGAAGGCGGGCGCCACGGTCTCCGTGAGGCCCATGGTCTCGATGATGCCGATGCCGAACTTGCGCTCGAAGGCGAGGTGGTGCTCCGGCGGCAGCGCGGCCGAGGCCGAGCGGCAGAAGCGCACGCGCGAGATCGCCTCGCGCGGCGGCGCCTCGCCCTCCAGCAGGTAGCTCACGATCGTGGGCACGACGTTGATCCAGGTGCAGCTCGAGCCGGTGACCAGCGGCCAGAAGCGCGCGGCCGAGAACTTCGCCGGCATCACGAGCGAGCCGCCGTGCGCGAGAGGGGCGAGCATCGTCACCGCGAAGGCGTTGATGTGGTAGAGCGGCAGCACCGCCGCCACGCGGTCGCCGGGCCCGAGCGCGTGCTCGGCGCTGATGGCGCGCGCGTTGGCCACGAGGTTGGCGTGCGAGAGCATCACGCCCTTGGGCTTGCCGGTCGTGCCCGAGGTGTACATGAGGAGGGCGAGCGCCTCCGGCGCCACGGCGGGCAGCTGCACGGTTTCGTCCGCGTCGCGCTCCCCCGGAAGCCGCGCCGCCTCGGGATCGACCTCGACCACGCGCAGGCCCCGCGCGATGCCGGCCGCCAGCTCGCGCAGCCGCGGCGCCCACTCGGGTGAGGCGAACACCACGCGGCTGTCGCAGTGGTCCAGCACGTAGCGCATCTGCTCGGGGCTCGAGAGCAGGTTCACCGGGTTCACGCAGCAGCCGCCGGCCATGGCGCCCAGGAGCAGGCGCACGGTCGCGAGCCCGTTGGGCATCACGAGCGAGACGTTCGTGCCCGGCCCGTACCCCTCGCGGGCCAGCAGCGCCGCCACGCGCCGGGCCGAGGCCGCGAGCTCGCCGAAGGTGAGCGTGGCGCCCGTCTCGGCGGAAGTGAAGTAGTTGGCGCTCCCGCGCGCGGCCGCCTGCGCCTCGACGAGGCCTCCGACCGTTTCCCCCACGGTCACCGCCCCCAGCGCGCGAAGTACGCGCCCAGCAGGTCGTCGACGGCCGGCACGCGCTCCGGCAGCGGCCGCGACACGCGCGTCACGTTCAGGTACTGCCGCACGTTCAGGTTGTCGGAGAAGTTGTTGCGGCCCCAGGTGCCGCAGCCCATCGACAGCGACACCGGCAGGCCGTTGGAGAAGCTCCCGCCGTTGGCGATGCAGTGCGCCTGGTTCAGGATCACGCGCGCCACCGGCAGGGTGAGCCCGAGGTCCAGCGCCCGCTCCTCGCGCGCGCTGTGCAGCGACACCGAGTGCCCGGCGCCCTGGAAGGCGTAGATGGCGCGCACCGCCTCCTTGGCCTGCGCGAAGTCGCGCACGCGGTAGACGGCGAGCACCGGCGAGAGCTTCTCGCCCGAGAAGGGGTGGTCCGGGCCCGCGCCGCCCGCCTCCACCATGAGCACGCGCGCCGAGCGCGCCGCGGGGCTCGCGAGGCCCGCCCGTTCGGCGATCAGCCCGGCCGGCTGGCCGATCACGGCCGGCGAGAGCTTCCCGTCGGGCCACATGGCGAGCCGCAGGCGCTCGCGGTCGGCCGCGTCCAGCATCACGCAGCCGTGGCGGGCGAGGGCCGCGAGCATCGCCCCGGCCACCGCCTCCACCAGCACGACGCTGTTCTCCGAGGAGCAGCTCGTCGCGTGGTCGAAAGTCTTGGAGAGCACGATCTTCGCGGCCGCCTCGTCCAGCGGCGCCGTCTCGTCGACGATGGAAGCCACGTTGCCCGCGCCCACGCCGAAGGCGGGCGTGCCGCTCGCGTAGGCCGCGCGCACGTTGGCCTGCGAGCCCGTGGCCACCACGAGGTCGCACTGGCGCATGAGCTCGGCGGTGGCGTCCTTCGTGACTGGCGCGGGGAGCATCTGCACGAGGTCCCTCGGCGCGCCGATGCGCGCGAACTCCGCGTGCACGAACGCGAGCAGCCTCGCGCAGGTCGAGGCGCCCTTGGGCGAGGGCGCCACGATCACGGCGTTGCGGGCCTTGAGGGCGTTGATGATCTTGTTGGCCGGGGTCGCCGCCGGGTTGGTCGAGGGCGTGATGGCGCACACCACGCCCACGGGCCGCGCGATCTCGACCACGCCCTTCGCGGCATCCTCGGCGATGACGCCCACGGTCCTCATGCCGTGCAGGTCGCGAAGCAGCCCCAGCGTCTTGCGGTGGTTCTTGCGGACCTTGTCCTCCACGTCGCCGATGCCGGTGTCGGCCACCGCCAGCGCCGCGAGCTCGCGGTTGCGCCCCGGCTCGAGGATGGCCCAGCCGGCCGCGGCCACCAGCTCGTCCACGCGCGCCTGGTCGTAGCCGTCGGCGATGGCCTGCGCGGCGCGCGCGCGCGCGACCAGCGCCGCCACCGCCTCGTGGGCCGGGCCCCGCGCGCGGTCGTCAGCCGGGCTGGGCATGGGCACTCCGGGAGGCGCGCGCGCGCTGCCACGCGGCCTTGGCGAGCGGCCAGGCGAGGCCGGCGAAGGCGAGCGCGAGGATGCCGCCGCTGATCGGGCGGGTGAAGAAGACGGTCCAGTCGTTGTCGAAGCTCACCATCGTGGTCATGAAGTTGGTCTCCGCGAGCGGGCCCAGGATCGTCCCCAGCACCAGCGGCGCGATGGGGAAGCCGTAGCGCTCGAAGAGGAAGCCCAGCACGCCGAAGGCCGCGATCACGTTGAGGTCGGAGAGGTTGTTCCTCGCCGCGAACGCCCCCACGAAGCAGAACACCACGACGAAGGCGGACACGATCGCCTCCGGCGCCTCCAGCACCTTGCACAGCGGCCGGATGGCGAAGTAGCCGAGGATGCACATGCCGATCACCGCGGCGAACACGGTCGCGAACACCGTGTAGACGAGGTCGGGGCTGGAGACGAACACCTGCGGGCCCGGCTGGATGCCGTGCAGCAGGAACGCCGCGAGGATGATGGCGGTGGCGCCGCTGCCGGGAATGCCCATCGCGAGCAGCGGCACGAGCGCGCCGCCCACGGAGGCCGTGGCCGCGGACTTCGCCGCGACGATGCCTTCCGCCGCCCCCGAGCCCAGCGCCGCGCGGTTCTTCCCGTACTGGCTCTCCAGCCCGTAGGCGACGAAGGCCGAGACGGTGGCGCCCGCGCCGGGCACGACGCCGACCACGATCCCCGTCGCCGTGCCGCGTGCGAAGGTGGCCTTCATCCCGAGCATGGCGGAAAGCCGCGGAAAGGCCGTGCGGAAGCGCGCCGCGCCCTTCTCAGCCCCGCCGCCCTCGGCCGCGAAGCCGCAGCCCATGCGCGTGAGCACCTCCCCGATGCCGTAGGCGCCCACCATCACCAGCAGGAACTCGACGCCGTCCTGCAGGAAGGGCTGGCCGAAGGTGAAGCGTTCCGCGCCGTAGACCTCGTCCACGCCCACGGTGGCGATGAGAAGCCCCAGGCACAGGCTGATGAGCGCGTTCGCGAGCGAGGTGCCGGAAAGCGTGACCACGCTCGCCAGCCCGAAGAAGACGATGGCGAAGAACTCCGGCGTCGAGAAGGCGAGCGCGAGCCCCGCGACGGGCTTGGCGAGCAGCACCATCACGACCGCCGAGACGAGCCCGCCCACCAGCGCCGCCACGAGCGACCAGCCGAGGGCGAGGGCCGCCTCGCCCTTCCTCGCCATCTCGTAGCCGTCCCAGATGAGGGGGACGTCCATGGGCTCGCCGGGGATGCGGAACAGGATCGCGGTGATGGCCCCGCCGTAGGTGCCGGAGACGTACATCGCGGTGAGGAGGACCAGCGCCGGCGCGACCCCCATCTTGTAGGTGAAGGGCAGCGCCAGCACCACGCCCATCACGAGCGTGAGGCCGGGCAGCACCGCCACCAGCATGCCCAGCACCAGCCCCACCGCCAGCACGGCGAGGTTCACCGGCGTGAAGAGGTGGCCGAAGCCCGTGGCGAGGAGCGGGAGGACGTCCATGGCGGGCGCGTCAGGAGACGCCGATGAGCTTCAGCAGCGCGAGCGAGAGCGCCTGGAAGGGGCCCGCGCCCAGCGGCAGCGAGATGTAGGCCACGCGCATGAAGACGACCACGAGCGCGAGGCTGCCGGCGAGGCCCAGGACGGTGGTGAGGACGGGCCGGCGCATCCCGCCGAACCACGGGAAGGCCGCGAGGAAGACGGCGGTCGCCACGAAGAAGCCCGTCCACGGCACGACGACCACGTAGCCGACGACGAGGCCCACGCCCGCCGCGAGCTTGCCCCACTGCAGGGCCGGCGGGGCATCGGCGCCCTCGCCCCCGCCGGTCGCCGGGGGCTGCGCCGCGCCGCGCGGGCGCATGGCGAGCCGCCGCACGATCTCCCACGCGCACAGCGCGCCCATGAAGACGAGGATCGCCTTGGGCCAGGCATCCGGCCCGATGCGCCCCGCCCCCGTGTTCGCGTCGATGCGCGTGGCGGCCCAGTAGAGGAACGCCGTCGCGGCGAGCAGCAGCCCGTGCGGCAGCACGAGCCGCAGTTTTCCCGGCATCGCCAAGCGCCCGCTCAGGCCTTCTTCGGCATGTTGGCGTTGATGAGCGCCAGCTGCTCCTCGAGGAACGGGCCGGCCTTGGCCGCCGGGATGTAGCTGTCGGCGAAGGCGAGCTCGTCGGCGAGGTACTTCTTGAACTCCGCCGACTGCGCGGCCTTGTCCATGGCCGCGGCCATCGTCGCGACCTGCTTCGGGTCGGTGCCGGCGCGCATCACGATGGCGCGGAACTGGCTGATGGCGAGCGTGACGCCGTACTTCTTCGCCAGCGCGATGCCCTCGTAGCCCACCTGCGGCTGGTCGGCGAAGAAGACGATGGGGCGCATCTGCTTCGAGTCGAGGAACGAACGCACGTCGCCCGCCTGCTCGATCACCACGTCGGCGTGGCCGCCCAGCACCGAGGAATAGCGCTCGCCCGGCTTGGCGAAGGGCACCGGGCGGAACTTCGCGCCCTGCTCGTTGAACTTCACCACGTGCATCTCGTCGGGGCCGCCGAAGCCGGTGATGCCGACCTTGACCTCGCGCGTCTTCGCCTCGGCGAGCAGCTCGTCGAAGGTCTTCCACTTGGCGTCGGCCTTCACGAAGAAGCCGCTGGGCTGGCGGATCATGATGCCCAGGGGCGCGAGGTCGGAGAGCTTGTAGCGGCCGCCGCCGCCGGCGAGCGTGCCGAGCGTGTCGGCGATGAAGACGGCCATCGAGTGCCCGTCGGCGGGCGCCGAGAGCAGCTTGGTCATGCCCGTGTTGCCGGTGGCGCCGGCGATGTTGAGGATCGGCAGCGACGTGCCGAGATCCTTCTCGATGAGCGAGCCGAGGCGGCGCGCGAGCTGGTCCGCACCGCCGCCGGCGCCCCAGGGCACGATGAAGTCGACGGGCCGCGACGGGTACTTCGCCTGCGCGAACGCGAGGCGCGGCGCGAGGGCGAGCGTGGATCCGGCGAGGATGAGCGAGCGGCGAAGCGCGTTCGGGTTCGGGTTGTCCATGGACTCCTCCTGGGTGTGTGGCGGCTCGGTTTCGGCGGGTCTTTCGTGCCCGCGTTCGGGGCTGCGGCGTAGACTATGGTGCAGTTTGCGGTGCACAAAAGTCCCGTTTTCCGGGATTTCCATCACGCACGGGCGAGGTCACGATGGAGAGCAACCAATCGAACGCGGCGGCGGTGCGCGCCTTCCGCGTGCTGGAGGAGGTGGCGCGGCACCGCGACGGCTGCGCGCTCGCCGCGGTGGTGGAGGCCGTGGGCCTGCCCAAGCAGACGGTGCACCGGCTCGTGGGGCAGCTCCAGCTCGCCGGGCTGGTGGTGCGCGAGCCTGGCACGCGGCGCGTGCAGATCGCGAGCCGCGTGGAGCGCTTCGCGCAGGCCGCGCTCATGAACGGGCCGGCGCGCGCCGAGCGCCATGCCATCCTCGCCTCCCTGGTGGACGAGATCGGCGAGACCTGCAACCTCGCCGCGCTGGCCGGCACCGACATCGTGTATCTCGACCGCGTCGAGACCTCGTGGCCGCTCAGGATGCTGCTCGCGCCCGGCTCGCACGTGCCGCTGCACGCCTCGGCGAGCGGCAAGCTCCTGCTCGCGCTCCTGCCGCGCCCGCAGAGGACGCGCCTGCTCGAGAGCCTCACGCTGCGCGGCTACACGGAGAACACGCTCGTGGACCGCGCCGCGCTCGAGCAGGACCTCGAGGCCACGCGCGCGCGCCGCATCGGCATCAACCGCGCCGAGCACCTGCAGGGCATGTACGGGATCGCGGTGCCGGTGATGCAGGACAGCCGCCGGGCCTGCGCCGCCGTGGCGCTGCAGGCGCCGGCGGGGCGCGCGACCATCGAGGCCCTGATGGTCCACGTGCCGCGGCTGGAGGCGGCGGCCGCGCGCATCGCGCGCACCTTCGCGCGCTGACCTCACGCGACGAGGATCCCGAGCGAGACCACGGCGAGGAAGCCGAGCGTGAAGCGCCGGAAGCCGCGGTCGTCGAAGCGCGCGAAGAGCCGGGTGCCCGCCACCATGCCGGCGTAGTAGCCGGGCGCGAGGATCGCGGCGAGCAGCAGCGCCTCGCGCGAAAGCGCCCCCGCCACCGCCAGCGCCACCAGCCCCGCCGCCGAGATGGCGCCCACGAACCAGGTGAGGTTGGCGCGCGCCGTCTCGATCGCGCCGGGCCCGGCGAGCAGGTAGACGATGGCCGGCGGCCCGCCCATGCCGGTCGCGCCCACGAGCGCGCCGCAGAGCGCGCCCACGCCGGCGGATGCCGCGGGCCGCGGCTCGGCCGAATAGCGCCAGCCGGCGAGCAGCACGAGCGAGAACGCGATGACGGTGGCCGCGATGGCGCGGCGCATCGTCACCGGGTCGGCGGACACGAGGAGCCAGGTGCCCAGCGGGATGGTGAGGCAGCCGGCGACGAGGATCGGCCCGATCACGCGCCAGCGCACGAAGGCGCGCGTCTGCACGAGCATGGGCGTGGCGGCGAGGGCTTCCAGCAGCAGCGCCACCGGCACGGCGGCGAGCGGCCCCAGCAGGAGCGCCAGCGGCGGGGCCATCACCATGGCGCCGCCGAAGCCGGTGATGCCGCGGATCACGCCCGCGGCGATCGCGACGGCGGCCGCGACGGCGAGCGTTTCAGGCGCGAACGCGTCCAACCGGCGCGCCCGGGCGCGTCATTCGAAGGTGGCGGCCAGGCGCCGCGCGGCCTCGTGCAGGCGCGGGGCCAGCTCGATGGCGCGCGTGAGCGGCAGCCGGGCCGTCGCCGCGTGCACCGCGACCGCCGCGATGGCCTGCCCGTCGGCCAGCCGCACCGGAACCGCCACGCACGCCACCCCCAGCACGTATTCCTCGTCGTCCACCGCGTAGCCGGCGTCGGCGATGCGGTCCAGCTCGCGCGCGAGGAGCGACCGGTCGGTGATGGTGCGCTGCGTGAAGCGCGTGAGCGGCATCTCGGCCACGAGGGCTTCCCGCTCCGCGGCCGGGAGCGAGGCGAGCAGCAGCTTGCCGCTCGCGCTGCAGTGCGGCGGCACGGTGCTGCCCACCGGGAGGTTCAGGCGCAGCGGCCAGTCGGCCTCGACGCGGTCGAGATAGACGACCTCGCCCTTGCGCAGCATGGAGAGGTTGCAGGTCTCGCCCACGTCGGCCACGAGCTGGCGCAGGATCGCGCGCCGCAGCGTCGCGACGGAATCGTTGGCGAGGATGGCGAGGCCCAGGCCCGCGAGCCGCGGGCCCACGGCGTAGGCACGGCCGGCGGGCTCGCGCTGGACATAGCCCGCCTCCTCGAAGAGGGCGAGCGTGCGGTAGAGCGTGGGCTTGGGCAGCCCCGTCTCCTGCATGAGCTGGGTGAGCGTGGGCGGGCGCGGGGAGCGCACCAGCGCCTCCAGCACCGAGAGCGCCTTGAGGGTGGAGGAGCTTTCCTGGGACGCCTCGCGGGGGGCGCGGTCGGGGCGGTCGTCGAGCACGGAGGCCATGCCCGAAGCGTATTCCTATTGTTCAGCCATTGCAATCATAAGGTTCCGCTGATAGAAACGCGGGCTTGCAATGCCGCCAATAATGGCCTATCGTTTCGTTCTTCGAGACCAATCATTCCGTTAAACAGAACCCGAGGAGACGCGCCATGAACGACATGACGCAGGCGAACCGCAACATCGTGCAGGGCAGGCAGCGCATGACGCCGTCGGAGGCCTTCGTGGAGACGCTGGCCGCGCAGGGCGTGACCGACGTGTTCGGCATCGTCGGCTCGGCCTACATGGACGCGCTCGACATCTTCCCGGCCGCGGGCATCCGCTTCATCCCCGTGGCCCACGAGCAGGGCGCGGTGCACATGGCCGACGGCTACTCGCGTGTCTCCGGCCGCCACGGCGTGTGCATCGGGCAGAACGGCCCCGGCATCACCAACTTCGTCACCGGCGCCGCGGCCGCCTACTGGGCGCATTCGCCGGTGGTGCTCATCACGCCCGAGACGGGCTCGATGACGATGGGCCTGGGCGGCTTCCAGGAGACGGAGCAGCTGCCGATCTTCTCGAAGATCACCAAGTACCAGGGCCACGTGATGAACCCGAAGCGCATGGCCGAGATCACCTCGCGCTGCTTCGACCGCGCGATGCTGGACATGGGCCCGACGCAACTGAACATCCCGCGCGACTACTTCTACGGCGACATCGAGTGCGAGATCCCGAAGCCCATCCGCATCGGCCTGGGCGCCGGCGACGAGGCCGCGCTGGACGAGGCGGCGAGGCTGCTGGCGGGTGCCAAGTTCCCGGTGATCCTTTCCGGCGGCGGCGTGGTCATGGGCAACGGCACGGCCGAGGCCGCGAAGCTCGCCGAGCTGCTGCACGCGCCGGTGGCGGTGAGCTACCTGCACAACGACGCCTTCCCCGCCTCGCACCCGCTGTGGGTGGGGCCGCTGGGCTACCAGGGCGCCAAGGCCGCGATGAAGCTCATGGCGAAGGCGGACGTGGTGCTCGCGCTCGGCACGCGCCTCGGGCCCTTCGGGACGCTGCCGCAGTACGGCATGGAGTACTGGCCCAAGGACGCGAAGATCATCCAGGTCGACGCCGACGCGAAGATGCTGGGGCTGGTGAAGGCGATCTCCGTGGGGATCTGCGGCGACGCGAAGGCGGCCGCCTCCGCGCTCGCCACGCGCCTTGCCGGCAAGTCGCTCGCCTGCCACGCCAACAAGGCCGAGCGCGACGCCGCCATCAAGGCCGAGAAGGCCGCGTGGGAAGCCGAGCTCGACAAGTGGACGCACGAGACCGACCCCTACTCCGTCGAGATCGCGCAGGGCTCGGGCGCCATGCACCCGCGCCAGATGCTGCGGGAGCTCGAGCGCGCCATGCCCAAGGGCGCGATGGTCTCCACCGACATCGGCAACATCTGCTCGGTGTCGAACTCGTACCTGCGCTTCGACGAGCCGCGCTCGATGCTCGCGGCCATGAGCTTCGGCAACTGCGGCTACGCCTTCCCGGTGGCCTGCGGCGCCAAGGTGGCGCGCCCCGACCGTCCCGCGATCGCCTACGTGGGAGACGGCGCGTGGGGGATCTCGCTGAACGAACTGCTCACCTGCGCGCGCGAGAAGATCGGCGTGACGGTGGTGGTGTTCAACAACGGCCAGTGGGGGGCGGAGAAGAAGAACCACGTGGACTTCTACTCGCGCCGCTACCAGGGCGTGGAACTGGTGAACCCGAGCTGGGCGGCGGTGGCGAAGTCCTTCGGCTGCGACGGCGTGACGGTGGACAAGCTGGGTGACGTGGGGGCCGCGCTCGCCGAGTCGGTGAAGCGGCAGGCGGAGGGGAAGACGACCGTGATCGAGATGATGGTCACGAAGGAGCTGGGCGACCCGTTCCGGCGCGACGCGCTGTCGAAGCCGGTGCGGCACCTCGCGAAGTACAAGAGCTTCGTGTAGATCGGAACGACGGGTGGAGAAGCAACCGGGGCCGGGCAGATATGCCCGGCCCTTTTTCTGCCTGCCTGCGCGCTTCGCCCGAAGGGCCCTTTGCCCTCGCCTCAGCCCAGCCGCCCCGCCATTTCACGAACCACGATCGCGTCGATCACGCAGACCAGCCGCATTTCCCCGGCCAGGTGGACGCGCGCCGCCTCCGGAATTGACTCGTTTTCGGCTTCGATCCTCGCGACGAGCTCCCGGGACTCGCCCGTCGCCTTGCCGGCCAGCCTTCCGAGTTCCCGCGTCGCGATCGCCGGCGGAACCCCGAGCACGGCGGCCGCCTCGAGCACCCTTTCCCGCGTCACCTCGCCGAAGCGATGCGCGCCGGGCAAGGGCAATGCGAGCTCCACGTCGGGCCATCGCGGCTGTTCGCTGAAGGCACGGGTCGCATACACCGCGGTGCTCAGCAGGTCGTATGCCGGCGCCAGCTCGATTCCCTCCGCGCTCACCAGCGCCGAGATGTTCTTCAGGTGGTTGTCGCCGTTGCCGACGACCAGGTTGAACACGAGCCAGCGGTAGAGCCAGAGGCGCGCGGCCGCGGGAGCGCGACAGGCATCCGCGATCGCCGAGAGCGACTCCACCGTCGCGGCCGCGTACTTGAAACTGCGTGCGCGCCCGAGCAACTGGCAGGTGTCGATGGCGTGACGCCGCCGCGCCACGCCGCCTACCCGGACCCGGTCGAATCGCTCGACCAGGTAGACCGGCTCCGGCACGTAGCGCCTCGAGACCGCCGGCACCGGCAGTCCCAGCGCCTGCGCCAGCCGCATCGTGAAGAACTCGTTGATGACCGTGCTTCGCCACGCATCGTCGGGGTGGTCGGGCTTGAGGATGTGGGTGGATGCCTCCCCGGCCATCGGCTCGGACAACCCGTCGCCACCGGCCACCACGAGGAGCTTGTGCTGCGCGCCGGCAACCGACATGCGCTTGGGCGCATCGCGCATGAGGGGCACGCGCGGCAGGTTGCGGATGCGCGCGGAGAGGTCCGCGTCGGAGAGAGGTCGGCGACCCGCCGCCGCGACAGGCCCCTGCCCCGGAGGCAGCAGCACGAGGGAGCCCGCCGACTCGGCGCCATAGAAAGCGAGCAGGCCGAACGCATCCTCACCCGCAAGCCCGGCCTCGCGGGCGTAGAGCGTGCGAAGCGCCTGCTCCGGCAGGAGGTTGTCGAAGTACCACTGCACGGGCCGCTCGCTCGCGCCGTCGACGATGCGCCCCGCGCTTCTCCGCAGCGCCGGCGAAAGGTCGAAGCCCTCCGGATCGCCCGCCCACGCGGGGTCGTAGGCGAACGCCCAGGAATCGCCTTCCTCGGACACCACGCCGACGGGGCGATCGTCGATGAAGGCGTGCAGCTCGCGCACGCCCTAGGCCCCTCCGGCCGGCACGACGCCGGGCCTGCGCCGCCTCCTTCTTTCGCGCGGGCCGCGTGCGCGAAGCCGCGCCAGTTCCTCGGCGGCCGCATCCGGCGCGTCGACGACGAGCACCAGGCCGAGCTGCTTCAGGAGCTTCAACACCCTGCCGAGCTGCACCGTCTCCTTGCCGTGCTCGACGTCGCCCGCGAAGACATAGCCCACCCCGGCGAACGCGGCGGCATCGTCCAGCCGCAACCCCTGTGCCCGCCGCGCGGCCCGCACGACGAGCCCAAGCTCGGCCGGTGAATCGATCCTGACCCGCATGATCGGCCCCAGAATGTATGCGAACGAATGTATTCTTTCGAATTCCGGGGCATCACGTCAACAAATATATGCAAGGGCATATTCCCGCCTACTCGACGCGGTGCAGCACCCGGTCGGTTTCGCCGTGCAGGACCAGCGTGTCCGCCGCCCGGTCGTGCTCGAGGTCGAGCGCGCCCCGGGTCCCCAGGTCAGTGCTGCATGCCCCAGCGCCGCACCGTGCGCAGCTCGACCGTCCGGAAGACGAGGTTCTCGACCGCGAGCCCGATCAGGATCACCGTCAGCAGCCCCGCGAACACGCGCGGGATCTCGAGGAGGTTCTTGTTCTCGAAGATGAACCAGCCCAGCCCCCCGGAGCCGGCCGAGACGCCGAAGATGAGCTCGGCCGCGATCAGCGTGCGCCACGCGAAGGCCCAGCCGATCTTCATCCCCGCGAGGATGCTCGGGAACGCCGCGGGGATGAGGATCGCCGCCACATACCGGAAACCGGTGAGCCCGTAGTTGCGGCCGACCATGCGCAGCGTCTGCGAGACGGCCAGGAAGCCGGAGTGCGTGTTGAGCGCCACCGCCCACAGCACCGAGTGGATGAGCACGAACACGAGCGAGGCGTGGCCCAGCCCGAACCAGATCAGCGCCAGCGGCAGGAGCGCGATGGCCGGCAGCGGGTTGAACATGGCGGTGAGCGTCTCCAGCAGGTCGGTGCCCACGCGCGTCGTGATCGCGAGCACGGTGAGGGCGGCGGCGATGGCGAGCCCGCTCCCGTAGCCCATCAGCAGCACGCGGATGGAGAACCACGCCTTGGAGGGCAGCTCGCCGTCCGAGACCGCTTCCCCGAAGGCGGCCACCGTCGCCGTGAACGTGGGGAAGAGCAGCGGGTTGGCGAGGTGGAGCGCGTAGCCCTGCCAGGCGAGCGCGGCGGCCACAAGGATCAGGCCCTTGCGCAGCCAGCCGAGGTTGAGGATGCGCTCCCCGAGGGACAGCGGCTTCTCGACCACGCCGAATCCGGTCGTGGCGACCACGGCGTGGACGAATTCCGGGCGGGCCGGCGATCGGTCAGTCATTATTCCCTCCTACCGTTGCCCTCGACCTGGTCCGCGAAGAGCAGGTCGTGGATGCGCGCGGACAACCGCTGGCCCGTCGCGGCGTCGACGGGGTCGGTCCCGTCGCTGTTGAGCTCGGCCTTCACCTGGCCGGGGTGTGGCGAGAGCAGGAGGATGCGGCTGCCGACGAGGACCGCCTCGGGAATCGAGTGGGTCACGAACAGCACGGTGAACCGCGTGTCCTCCCAGAGCTGCAGCAGTTCCTCCTGCATCTTGCGCCGCGTGAGCGCGTCCAGCGCCGCGAAGGGCTCGTCCATCAGCAGGATGTCCGGCTCCATGGCCATGCCGCGCGCGATGGCCGCGCGCTGCTTCATCCCGCCCGACAGCGTGTGCGGCAGGGCGTCCGCGAACGCCCCGAGGTTCACCTTCCCGATGCAGTCCATCGCCTTCTCGTCGGCCTCGCGCCGGCCCATCCTGCCCGAGGCCTCGAGCGCGAACCGCACGTTCTCGCGCACGGTCTTCCACGGCAGGAGCTGGTCGAATTCCTGGAATACCATCACGCGGTCCGGCCCCGGCCGCTGGATGTGCCGCCCCTTGAGCCGGATCTCGCCCTCCACGGGCTGGAGGAACCCGCCGACGGCCTTCAGGATCGTCGACTTGCCGCAGCCCGACGGGCCGAGGAGCACGAAGCGGTCGGAGCGGTGCACCTGGAAGTCCACGCGATAGGTGGCGGTCACCAGGTGCTCGCGCGTCTTGTACTGCAGCGTCACGCCGCGCACGTCGAGCAGGGTTTCTTCGGCCGCAGCTGCCATTCTCGACTTTCCTCCCTCTGTTGCGTGAACTCCGCCGACGGGAACCCGCGATGCGACGACTTACGGCCGGCCTTCCGCGGCCGCCGGCAGCACCAGCGCGTCAGCGGCCAGGACGCCCCGGCCCGTGCCCAGGACGAAGAGCGGGTTGACGTCGACGTCCAGGACGCGGCCGCGCGATTCCCACGCCCCCCGCGAGATTGCCACGACCGCTTCCGCCAGCGCATCGATGTCCGCCGCGGGCCGGCCGCGGGCGCCCTCGAGGAGCGGAAGGATGCGCAGCTCGCGGATCATGTCGAGCGCCACGGCCTTGCCGAAGGGCGCCACGCGCCAGGTGACGTCGCGCACGATCTCGGCGAGGACGCCGCCCGTCCCCAGGGCCACCGCGGGGCCGAAGGTGCCGTCGTGGACGACGCCCAGGATCGTCTCGATGCCGTCCTCGACCATCTCCGCGACCAGGACGCCCTCGATCGTCGCTTCCGGGGCGCGGCGCGCCACTTCGTCGAGCATCGCGGCGACCTCCCGCTCGACCGCCGCGGCGTCCGCGAGCCGCAGGCGCACGCCGCCGGCATCGCTCTTGTGCGGCAGGTCCCGGCTCAGCACCTTCGCCACGACCGGGAACCGCAGCGCCCGGGATGCCTCCCGCGCACCGACCGGGCTGCGCGCGACCTCCTCGCGCGTCACGGGCAACCCCCACGAGGCGATGCGCGCCTTGCTCTGCTGCTCGTTCCAGGCTTGCGCGGCGGCCGGCGGCCGGGCCACCACGCAAGGCGGGGGCAGCGCCCGGTCCGCCGCGTCGAGCTGCGCGCGCGCCTCGGCGAAGCGGCAGCTCGCGGCCGCCGCGCGCGCCAGGCGCACGGGCGAGGCGATCACGGCGATCCCCGCCTCCTCGAGGATCCGGTAAGCCTCGGCGGCACGGTTGCGGCGGGCCGACCACGCCACCAGCACCGGCTTTCCGTGCCGGCGCATCGCCGCGGCGAGCGCCGTGCAGCACGCCGCGGCGGGCTCTCCCGACAGCGAGGCCATCAGGACCGCGAGCTGGTCGATTCCCGGGTCGGCCAGCACCACGTCCACGGCCTGCGTGAAGAGGCGGAGGTCGTTGAAGAGCGAGGCGGTCACGTCGACGGGATTGGCGACCGTGCCGAAGGCGGGAACGATCCCCCGCAGCGCGCCGGCCGTGCCCTCCGCCAGCGGCGGAAGCGGCAGCCCGCAGGCCGATGCCTCGTCGGCGAAGAGGATGCAGGCGCCGGCGGAGATGCCGAGCGCCGCCGTGCGCCGCCCCTTCGGGAGCACCGGCGACTGCAGCGCCGCCGCGAAATCGGCCAGCTCGTGGACATCCGTCACCTCGATGATCCCGCATTGCCGGAACGCGCCCCGGTAGACGGCGTGGGTGCCGGCGAGCGACGCGGTGTGCGAAAGGGCGGCGCGCGCGCCCGCTTCCGTGTTGCCCGACTTCCAGACGAGCAGCGGCTTGCCGGCCCGCAGCGCCCGCTCGGCCACGTGCATGAGCCGGCGGCCGTCCGCGACGGCCTCGATGTAGGCGCACAGCACGCGCGTGCCCGGGTCGTCGACGAGCGCGTCGAGCACCTCGGTCACGTCGACGTCGGCCTGGTTGCCCGTCGTCACCATGGCGCGGAAGCCGAGCCCGAGCGCCTCGCAGGTGAGCAGGACGCTGAAGCCGAAGCCCCCGCTCTGGCTCGCCATCGACACGCCGCCGGCGCGAAGCTGCGGCTCCAGGCACACGGCGCCGAAAGTCGCGAAGAGCCGGTTGGGCACGTTGAGAAGGCCCTGGCAGTTGGGGCCGATCAGGCGCACGCCCGCCTCCCGCGCGGTCCGGACGATCTCCGCCTGCATCCGCCGGCCCGCCTCCCCCGTCTCCGCGAACCCGGAGCTCAGGATCACCGCGTACGACACGCCCTTCGCGCCGCACTGCCGCACGACCTCGGCGACGCCCTGCGCCGGCACGGCGATGAGGGCGACGTCGCAGGGCCCCGGGATCGCCTCGACCGACGCGTAGCACGGCAGGCCCGCGATCTCGCGGTGGCCCGGGTTCACCGGGTAGACGCGCCCCGGGAATCCGTAGGTGGCGAGGCAATGCAGCGGCTGCCCCCCGATCCTGCGCGGGTCGGCCGACGCGCCGACGATGGCGATGCCGGCCGGCTCGAGCAGGCGCGAGAGGTCGAGGCGCGCCGCCGGATGCGCCGTGCCGGCGGCACCGGTCATGGCGCGAGCGGATCGATGAGGACCCCGGGGTTGAGCATCCCCTTCGGGTCGAGCGCCCGCTTGGCCGCGCCCAGCGCCCGCGCGAAGAGCGCGGGGCGCTGCCGGTCGTACCAGCGGCGGTGGTCGCGGCCCACGGCGTGGTGGTGCGTGATCGTGCCGCCGTTGGCGATGAGCGCCTCGGAGGCCGCGGCCTTGATCTCCCAGAACTGCTCGAGCATCGCCTCCTTCCGGCCCAGCCCGTGGAAGGTGAAGTAGGGCGCCGGGCCGTCGCGATAGACGTGGGTGAAGCGGCAGGTCACGGAGCCCTCGCGGCCGGTGGCGCGGCGCACGGCATCGCGCGTGGCCGCCATCACGGCCTCGTGCAGGGCCGGGAAGCGCTCCCAGGTGATGGCCGTCTCGAAGGTCTCGCGGATGATGCCGCGGGCGGTGAGGTTCTCCCGGAACCACGGCCCGCGCAGGAACCGGTCCCGCCACTGGCCGGCGGCGCCGGTGCGGTGCGAATCCTCCCGGTCGAGCGCCGCGCGGTCCGGCTCGCCGCCCGCGTCCTGGCAGATCTCCAGCGCCCGCGCCATCCACGCATCGAGGGGATGGTCGGCAGACTCGAACGTGAGGACGAGCACAGCGTGGCTGCCGTCGCCGGACTCCGTGATCGCCGCCTCCTCGTTGTCCAGCACGCGGCAGTTGGCCGGATAGAGGCCTGCCTGCGCGATCTGGCGGATGGCGTCCGCGGCGCGGAACAGGTCGGGGAAGCGCACCGTCGTGGCGCTGCGGAACCGCGGCCGCGCGCGAAGGCGCACCCACGCCTCGGTGATGATGCCGAGCGTCCCCTCCGACCCGAGGATCATCCGGTCGGGGCTCGGGCCCGCGCCGGAGGCCGGCAGGCGCCGGGACTCGAGCACCCCCATGGGCGTGACGACGCGCGTGCCCTCGACGAGGTCGTCGATGTGCGTGTAGATGGTGGCGAAGTGCCCGCCGGCGCGCGTCGCGATCCAGCCGCCCAGCGTCGAGAACTCGAACGACTGGGGAAAGTGGCGCAGCGTGAGCCCGTGCGGGCGCAGCTGCCGCTCGAGATCCGGGCCGAGGACGCCGGCCTGGAAGCGGGCGGCCTGCGAGACGGGGTCGACCTCCAGCAGCCGCCCGAGGCGCTTGAGGTCGACGGTCACCACGGGGCGGCCGTCGGCCCCCCGGGGCGGCTCGACGCCGCCCACGACGCTCGTGCCTCCCCCGAAGACGATCACCACGGCGCCGGCGCGGTCGCACCAGTCGAGGACGTCCACGACGTCCTGCTCGCACTGCGGATAGGCGATGACGTCCGGAGGATTGGAGAAGTCGCGCGCGAACATCCTCGCGCTGTCGGGAAACGAGCGGCCGTAGCAGTGCAGGAGCCGCTCGTAGCGGTCGGTCGCGCACAGGGGCGCGAGGCTCGCCGGCGGGGCGATCCGCGGCGCCCGCAGGGCGATCTCCTCCTCGGCCGGCGGCGGCGTGGCCTCGAAGCCGCTCACGCCGAACCGGCGCGCCCATCCCTTCGCGAGCCACTCCTGGTCATCGGCCGAGAGCAGGTCGTCCTCGTGGCCCCAGCCCCAGAACTTCAGTCTTCGCTGCGTCAATGGCGGATCCTCCTGGCCGTGGTGGGCGACGGGGCCGGGCGCGCTCAGCTGCCCGGCTGCCCGTGGATGCCGGAAAAGAACAGGTCCTTCCAGCTGCCGGGCTTCGTCTTGATCGTGCCGATGGCGTGCATGAAGTCGGCGAACTTCATGGTGTTCTCCGGCACGACGGTGAACCGCAGGTTCGGGTCGGCGAGGATGCGCTCGACGAACTCGGGCGCGAGCTTCGACTTGTCCGCGCGGATGTAGAGCTGCGCGGCCGCCTTGAAGTCGCGGTTGATGATCTCCTGGGCCTCGGTGAGGGCCGCGAGGAATGCGCGATAGAGCCGCGGCTTGCCATCGTGGAACTTCGCCGTCGCCCACACGACGTTCGTCGTTGCCGGCCCGCCGACCACGTCGTAGGAGCTGAAGACCTTGCGCACCCGCGGGTCCTCGAGCTGCTGGTTCTGGAACGGCGGTCCCGACATGTGCGCCGTCACCTCGGAGCGTCCCGACAGCAGGGCGACCGTCCCGTCCGGGTGCGACATGGAGACGGTGTGCCGGTCCAGGCGCGCGTACTGGTCCTGGCCCCACCGCTTCGCCGCGGCCATCTGCAGGATCACCGCCTGCACGGACACCTTCACGGCGGGCATGGCGATCTTGTCGCCCTCGCCGATGTCGTCGATCGACTTCATGCGCGCATTGGTGGTGTTCAGCGTGAGCGGGATGGAGTTGAGGGCGGCGATGCCCCTCACGTCGGCGTTGCCGCGCGTGCGCGCCCAGATGGTGAGCAGGGGCGGCACCCCGCTGGCGGCCACGTCGAGGTTGTCCGACAGGGCCGCGTCGATCATCGCCGCGCCGCTGTTGAAGCGGCTCCACACCACCTCGACCTCCCCGAGGCCGAGCGAGCGCGCGTGCCGCTCGATGAGCTGGTTCTCCTGCATGACCATGAGCGGCAGGAAGCTGAGGCCGGGCTGCCTCGCCACCCGGATCCGGGTCTCATCGTCGGCGAAGGCACCGGCGGGCGCCATCGCGCAGGCGGCCGTCAGTACGAGTGCAGCTTTCCGGGCGAAGCGGTTCCAGTCCATGTTCCGTCCTCCTCCAAGGGGGTCGCGCTCGGTTGTCATGAAATCGTTTTCATCGGACCATAACAATCGACGCGCGGCCGTGTCAAGAGGTATGATTGACTTGCATGAGTGGCGGATCACCCAAGAGGTGGATACGATTTCATGAAGCCTGACCCCGCTCCGGCCACCGCGGCCGGGGCAACGACGGAGCGGACACCGCCGCCGGCCAGCGTGCGCGACGTGGCGCGCCTGGCCGGCGTCTCGATCACGACGGTCTCGCGCGCCCTGAACTCGCCGGGCCTCGTCGAGCCGGAGACCCTCGCGCGGATCCGCGACGCGGTGAAGGCGTTGCGTTACGTCCCGCGCGGCGCCGCGCGGGCGCTGCGCTCGCGCCGCAGCTTCACCATCGGCGCCGTGGTCCCGGCCCTGGACAACGCGTTCTTCGCGAACGCCACGAACGCGTTGCAGGAGGTCCTGGACCAGCGGGGGTACACCCTGCTGATCGGGAGCCACCGGTACGACCCGGCGGCCGAGGTTCGCATCACGCGCAGCCTCGTGGAGCGCGGCGCGGAAGGGCTCGTCTTCGTCGGCGCCGACCACGACCCGGAGCTCTTCGTGCTGATCCGGCAGATGGGCATCCCCTACGTCCTCACGTGGGCGACGGACCCGAGCGGGCAGCATCCCTTCGTCGGCTTCGACAACCGCGCCGCCACGGGCCGCCTCGCGCGGCACCTGCTGGACCAGGGGCACCGGTCCTTCGGCGTCATCACGGCGCCGACGGGCACCAACGACCGGGCGCGCGAGCGCGTCGCGGGCGTGCGCGGCGCCCTGGAATCCCAGGGGATCGCCCTGGACCCGCGCTGCGTGGTGGAGATGCCGATCTCGCTGGCGGGCGGCCGGGAGGGCATGCGCGCGTTGCTCGCCCCGGGCCCGCGGCCGACCGCCGTCATCTGCATCAACGATGTCTTCGCCGTCGGGGCGATCACGCAGTGCCAGGAGGCGGGCCTCGACGTGCCGGGCGACGTGTCGGTGGCCGGCTTCGGCGACATGGAGATCGCGGGCGTGTTCCGGCCCGGCATCACGACGATACGGACGCCGACCACGGAAATGGGACGCCTCGCCGCGGAGTCGCTCGTGGCCAGCCTGGGCGGGGAGTCCGCGGGCGCGCGGATCGAGCTCGAGGCGGCGCTGGTCATCCGCGCGAGCACCGGCCCCGCGCCGCGCCCTGCCTGAAGGACGCGCGTCCCGTCACCCGCGCCCGTCGCGCTCCCCCGGCCACGCGGGAATGCGCCACCCGCGCGCCACCGCCAGCAGCCGCAGCCCGGAAGTCACCGCGATCCCGGCCCCCGTGGAGACCGTGGGCGCGACACCTTGCGCGTGCAGCGCGAGGAAGAGCGCCGCCCCGATGAAGGCGCACAGCGTGTAGGGCACGTGGTCGTGGAAGACCCTGGGGATCTCGTTGCAGAGGACATCGCGCAGCACGCCCCCGCACACCGCAGTGATGGCGCCCATCAGCACCGACACGACGGCCGGCATCCCGGCCACCATCGCAAGCGAAGCCCCGGAGATCGCGAAGAGGCCCAGGCCGAGGGCGTCGGCCGCCTCCATCACGCGGTCGACGCGCTGGTGGCGCACGGCGCGCAGCAGCAGGGGCGCGGCGAGCGCCATGGCGAGCACCAGCCAGATGTACTCCGGGTTCTGCACCCAGAAGAGCGGCCGGCGGTCGAGCAGCAGGTCGCGCAGCGTGCCGCCGCCGAAGGCGCTCGCGAACGCGACCGAGAAGACGCCGACGATGTCCATGCGCCGGCGCGTGGCTTCCAGGATCCCCGAAAGCGCGAAGGCGACCGTCGCGGCCACCTCGATCGCGAGCAGGATCGTCTCGGGGCTCACGGCTTCGCGGGTCGCGCGGGGGGCGGCCCCGTGGTCCCGCGCACAACGAGCGGCGCCGGCAGTTCCCTGATCGTCGGCACGGCCTTTCCCGCGAGCCGCGCGAGCAGCCGCCGCCCCGCCTCGCGCCCGATCTCCGCCGAGGGCACGCGCACCGTCGTGAGCGCGGGCGAGAGCTCGCCGGCGAGCTCGATGTCGTCGAACCCCGTGATCGACATCCGCCCCGGCACGTCGATCCCGCGGTCGCGGCACTCGAAGAGCGCGCCGATGGCGAGCGGGTCGTTGCCGCCGATCACGGCCGTGAAGCCGGGCACGCGCTCGAGCAGCTTCGCGAAGGCCGCGCGCCCGTTGGCGACCGAGAAATCCGTCTCCACCACGCGCTTCGCGGGGAGCTTCACGCCGCGCGCGGCCAGCGCGTCCTTTACGCCGGCCAGGCGCTCGCGCGCGCGGTCGTTGCGCCGCGTGTCGCCGGCGATGACGGCGATCTCGCGGTGGCCGAGGTCCAGCAGGTGCTGCGTCACGCGGATCGACGCCCCGCGGTGCGAGAAGCCGATGCAGTGCTGCCGCGCCGAATCGTCGAGCGACCAGGTGATCTCGAAAGGCACCTCGGCGCGCTCCAGCACGGCGAGCGTCTCGGGCCGGTGGTCCAGGCCCACGAGCACCATGCCGTCGGCCCCGCGCTCCACCAGCGCGCGCGTGGCCGCGAGCTCCGCGTCGAGGTCGTAGTCGTGGCTCGCGAGGAGCAGCGTGTAGCCGGCCGCGGCGAGCTCCTGCGCGAGCGCGTGCGTGGCGCCGGCGAAGATGGGGTTGTCGACCGGCGGGAACACGGCGCCGATGGTGCGCGTGCGGCGGGTGGCGAGCGCGCGCGCCGCCCCGTGCGGGACGTACCCCAGCATGGCGGCCGCCTCCTCGACGCGCCCGCGCGTGTCGTCGCGCACCATGCCCGGCTCGGACAGCGCGCGCGAGGCGGTGGCGAGCGAGACGCCCGCGGCGCGGGCCACGTCGGCGAGGCGGGGGTTGGGGGCGCTGCGCGGCATGGGGGTGACTCTACCACCGCCCCGGGGCCCTGCAAGCGCTTGTAATACCCCTATGTTGCGCCGCACATTGACGCTCAGCCGATACCTGCATACCCTGCCTGCAAGCGCTTTCATTTCAGCCGGGCGGGAAGGCCCGGGGCGCTGCCCGTCGCCATGGCGGGCCCAGACCAACCGGCGCGCCTGCCCGGCCGCCCACAAGGAGGAGATCCAGATGGCCCAATCCCGTTGGAACCTCGCCCGCGCGGCCGTCGCCGCCGTGGTGATCGCGGCCGCGCCCGCGCTGGCGCTCGCGCAGGCCAAGCCCGTGAAGATCCGCGTGCAGTCGGTGATCCCCACCTCGGCCGACGAGGTGACGATGCTCAAGGACTTCGCGGCCGACGTCGCCGCGCTCACCAACAACACCGTGATCTTCGAGGTGCTGCCGGCCGGCGCGGTGGTGGCGGTGAACGACACGCTGGACGCGGTCGACAAGGGCGTGATCGAAGGCGGGTTCGCGTGGACGCACTACTGGTCCGGCAAGCACCCGGCCGCGGCCCTCTTCGGCTCGCCCGCGGCGGGCTCGGGCCTGGGCATGGACAACTTCGCCTGGCTCTCCTGGTACCTCTACGGCGGCGGCCAGCAGCTCTACGACCAGCTCTGGAAGGAGATGAAGGTCAACGTGAAGGGCTTCATGCTGCAGCCGGTGGGCCCCGAGGCGCTGGGCTGGTTCAAGAAGCCCATCAACAACATGGCCGATTTCCGCAAGCTGCGCTTCCGCACGCCCCCCGGCATCCCCGGGCAGATCTACAACGACATCGGCGTGGCTTCCGTCGCCATGGGCGGCGGCGACATCCTGCCCGGCCTCGAGAAGGGCGTGATCGACGCGGCCGAGTGGTGCTGCCCGAAGCCGGACATGACCTTCGGCTTCCAGAAGGTGCTCAAGCACTACTACATGCAGGGCCTGCACCAGGTGGTCGTGAACGCCGACCTCTACCTGAACGGCGACGTGTGGAAGAAGCTCACGCCGGGCCAGCAGAAGGCGATGGAAGTCGCGGCCAACGCGGCGCTCACCAAGGCCTTCGCCTACCGCATCCACGAGAACGGCAAGGCGCTGAAGGAGCTGACCGAGAAGCACGGCGTGATCCTGCACGACACGCCAGCCGAGTACTTCAAGGAGTACTCCGCCGCGGCCATGAAGAACTTCGAGAAGAACGCCGCCGCAAACCCCTTCTTCAAGAAGGTGTGGGACAGCCAGAAGGCCTTCGCCGAGACGGCGATCCCGTTCTGGGCGCAGGCGCAGCGCACCAACGCGAACCTGGGCGCCGCCTACGCCGAGGAGCTGGCGAAGAAGGGCAAGAAGTAACCCCCGGCGGGCGGCGGCCACGCGGCCACCGCCCGCCTTTCCCCGTTTGACCGAGCCCGCGGGCGCGGCCGCCACGGCCGCGCCCCCGGCAGGCGCGCGCCCGGCGCAGGCGCCCCCGAGGAGAAGAGCGAACCATGGCCGAACAACCCCAACCCGAGCTCACCGACGAGCTGATCGCGGGCAGGCGCGCGAGCATCGCCGAGGGCCTGCCCGACGACATGCCGCGCTGGATGTCGCGCACCATCATCGCCATCGACACCTTCAGCCTGTGGACGGGGCACGTGGTGAGCTGGCTCGCGATCCCGCTCATGGTCGTGATGGTCTACGAGGTGGTGGCGCGCTACGCCTTCACCGCGCCCACCGTCTGGGCCTACGACATGAGCCGCTTCCTCTACGGCGCGCTCTTCATCCTCGGCTCGGCCTACGCGCTCTCCAAGGGCGTGCACATCCGATCCGACTTCCTGTACCGGGGATGGTCCGTGAAGACGCAGGGGCGCGTCGACACCGCGCTCTACCTCGTGTGCTACTTCCCCGCGATGCTGACCTTCATGTACGTGTCCACCAAGTGGGCGTGGCAGGCGGTCGAGCGCGCGGAGCGCGGCATGGACACCGCCTGGATGCCGCTGCTGGGCCCCGTGAAGAGCTGCCTGCCCATCGGCATCGCCTTCCTCCTGCTGCAGGGCTTCTCGGAGCTCCTCAAGAGCATCCACGCGGCGCGCGCAGGGAGGTGGCCGCAATGAGTCCGGAGATGATCGGCCTCCTGATGGTCGGCGGGATGCTCGCGGGCATCTTCGTCGGCTTCCCCATCTCGTTCACCCTCATCTTCCTCGGCCTCGCCTTCGGCTACTGGGGCTTCGGGGACCTCGTCTTCTACCTCATGACGCTGCAGTTCAACGCGTCGATGATGGAGCAGACGCTCGCCGCGGTGCCGCTCTTCGTCTTCATGGGCATCATGATGGAGCAGGCGAACCTCATGGAGCGCCTCTTCGACGCGGTGCAGAAGATGCTCGCCCGCGTGCGCGGCTCGCTCTACCTCGCGGTCATGTTCGTGGCGACCATCTTCGCCGCGGCCACGGGGATCGTCGGCGCCTCCGTCACGATCCTCGGGATCATGGCCGGGAAATCCATGACCCGCTCCGGCTACGACGTGAAGCTCTCCTCGGGCCTCATCGCCGCGGGCGGGACGCTCGGCATCCTCATCCCGCCGTCGATCATGCTGGTGGTGATGGGCCCGGTGCTGGAAGTGCCGGTGACGACGCTCTTCGCCGCGGCCATCGTCCCGGGGATCATGCTGGCCCTCCTCTTCACGGCCTACGCGATGATCCGCTGCCTCATCAACCCGGCGCTGGGCCCGGCGCTCCCGGTCGAGGAGCACCCCGCCAACATGCGCGAGGTGTGGCTGCAGTTCTTCCAGGGGCTGGTCCCGCCGGCGGCGCTGGTGCTGGCGGCGCTCGGCAGCATCGTCTTCGGGTTCGCGACGCCCACGGAAGGGGCGGCCTGCGGGGCGGCGGGTTCGGTGCTGCTGACCGCTGCCTACGGGCGCCTCTCGCGCGCGAACCTCAAGGACGCGCTCATCCGCACGCTCGAGATCTCGGTGCTGATCCTCTTCCTTGTCGCGGCCTCCAACTTCTTCGGCGCCGTCTTCGCGCGGCTGGGCACGCCCACCATGCTCACCGACTGGCTGCTGGGCATGGACCTCAACCCGTACGTGACGCTCTTCATCATCATGGCGCTCATCTTCCTGCTGGGCTGGCCGCTGGAGTGGGTGCCGATCGTGCTGATCGTCGTGCCCTTCCTGCTGCCGCTGGTGCAGAAGCTGGGCTTCGACCTCGCGTGGTTCGGGATCCTCGTGGCGGTGAACCTGCAGACGGCGTGGCTCTCGCCACCGGTGGCGCTCTCGGCCTACTTCCTCAAGGGGGTGGTGCCGCAGTGGGAGCTCACCGACATCTACAAGGGGATGCTCCAGTTCATGGGGCTGCAGCTCTTCGGGCTCGTGCTGATCATCGTGTTCCCGCAGATCGCGCTGTGGCTCCCCCAATACATCTACGGGAAATGACCATGGCGATCGAATACCTCAAGAAGGCGTCCAGGACGCCGGAGACGGAATCGGGCGCGGCCCGCCAGGTGGCCGAGGAGATGCTCGCCGAGATCGCGAAGCGCGGCGAGGCGGCCGTGCGCGAGTACGCGCAGAAGCTGGACAAGTGGACGGGCGAGATCCTCGTGACGCCGGCGGAGATCGAGCGCCGCACCGCCGCGATCGACCCGAAGGTGAAGCGCGACATCGAGTTCGCCGCGGAGCAGGTCCGCCGCTTCGCGCAGGCGCAACGCGACTCCATGCAGGAATTCACCGTGGAGCTGCGCCCGGGCCTTCACGCCGGGCAACGCCTCATCCCGGTGAACGTCGCGGGCTGCTACGTGCCCACGGGGCGCTACGCGCACATCGCCTCGGCCTACATGACGATCGCCACCGCCAAGGCCGCCGGCGTGCCCAACGTGATCGCCTGCTCCACGCCGTACCGCGGCGAGGGCATCCACCCGCAGGTGCTCTACGCGATGAAGGTGGCCGGCGCCGACGCGATCATGACGCTGGGCGGCGTGCAGGCGATCGCCACGCTCGCCTACGGGCTCTTCACCGGCAAGCCCGCCGACATCGTGGTCGGCCCCGGGAACAAGTTCGTGGCCGAGGCCAAGCGCATGCTCTTCGGGCAGGTGGGGATCGACGTCTTCGCCGGGCCCTCGGAGGTGGCGGTGATCGCCGACGATTCCGCGGACCCGGCCATCGTCGCCTCCGACCTCGTCGGCCAGGCCGAGCACGGGCACGAATCGCCCGCGTGGCTCTTCACCACCTCGCGCCCGCTCGCCGAGGCCGTGATGCAGCTCGTCCCGCAGCTCATCGACCGGCTCCCGCCGACGGCGAAGGACGCGGCCGGGTCGGCGTGGCGCGACTACGGCGAGGTGATCCTGGGCGCCACGCGCGAGGAGATCGCGCAGGTCTCCGACCGCTACGCCAGCGAGCACCTCGAGGTGCACGCGCGCGACCTCGACTGGTGGCTCGCGAACCTCACCTGCTACGGCTCGCTCTTCCTCGGCGAGGAGACGACGGTCGCCTTCGGCGACAAGGCCTCGGGGCCAAACCACGTGCTGCCCACGAAGGCCGCGGCGCGCTACTCCGGCGGCCTGTCGGTGCACAAGTTCGTGAAGACGGTCACCTGGCAGCGCCTCACCCGCGAGGCGAGCCGCGAGATCGCGGAGGTCACGGCGCGCATCTCGCGCCTCGAGGGCATGGAGGCGCACGCGCGCACCGCCGACGACCGCCTCGCCAAGTACTTCCCGGGGCAGCGCTTCGAGCTGGGCGCGCCGGTGGAGCGCTGAGCCCGTGGCGGCCCCGGACAGTTTCGACCTCGCGGGCAAGGTCGCCCTCGTGACGGGGGCGAGCTCCGGCATCGGCCGCGAGATCGCGCGCGCGCTCTCCGAAGCCGGGGCCTCGGTGGTGCTGGTGGCCCGGCGCCCGGCGGAGCTGCAGGAGGCGCGGGTGGAGGTGGAGGCCGAAGGCGGGCGCGCGGCAACACTCGCCGCCGACCTCGCCAACCGCGCATCGCTTCGCGCGGCGGCGGCGCGCTCCCGCGACTTCTTCGGCGACCCGGACATCCTCGTGAACGCGGCCGGCGTGAACCTGCGCGGGCCGATGCTCGAGCTGGACGACGAGGCCTGGGACACCACGATCGCCATCAACCTCTCCGCGCCGTACTTCCTCGCCAAGGCGCTGGCCCCGGCCATGGTCGCGCGCGGCTGGGGGCGCATCATCAACATCGCCTCGCTCCAGTCGCTGCGCGCCTTCCCGATGAGCGCGCCCTACGGCGCCTCCAAGGGCGGCGTGATGCAGCTCACGCGCGCGCAGGCCGAGGCGCTCTCGAAGGACGGCGTCACCGCCAACGCCATCGCCCCGGGGTTCTTCCCCACCGCGCTCACGGCGCCCGTGGTGAACGACCCGGCGCGCTGGGAGAAGATGGCGCAATCGACCTTCGCCAGGCGCAACGGCGAGCTGCGCGACCTGCGCGGCACCGCGGTCTTCCTCGCGAGCCGCGCCTCCGACTACGTGACCGGCCAGGCGATCTTCGTCGACGGCGGCTTCTCCGCAGGGTGAAACCATGAAGGCTCTCGTCTATACCGCTCCCAACGAAGTCGTGCACCGCGACGAGCCGGACCCGGCCGCCGGCGCGGGCGAGGTGCTCATCCGCGTGGAGGCCGTGGGCATCTGCGGCTCCGACATGCACGCCTTCCACGGCCGCGACCCGCGGCGCGTGCCGCCGCTCATCCTCGGCCACGAGCTGGCCGGCGAGATCCTCGCGGGCCCCGGCAAGGGCCGGCGCGTGACGGTGAACCCCATCATCGCCTGCGGGCACTGCGAGTACTGCGTGCAGGGCCGCGACAACCTCTGCGCCAACCGCACCATGATCGGCATGCAGCGCCCCGGCGGCTTCGCCGAGCGCGTGGTCACCGCGGCCTCCGCCGTGATCGAGCTGCCGGAGGGCATGGGGGCGCGGGAGGCGGCGCTCACGGAGCCGGCGGCGACCGCGTTGCATGCCCTCAACCTCGCCTCGCGCGCGCTGGTGCGCCCGGTGCCGGAGTGCGCCGTGCTCGTGATCGGCGGCGGCGCCATCGGGCTGCTCACGGCGCTGCTCCTGCGCACCTGGGGCGCGCGGCGCATCCACCTCGCGGAGACCAACGCGCTTCGCCGCGACGCGGCCCGTCGCGCCGCGGCGGTGGAAGCCTTCGACCCGCTCGCCGGCGGCGGCCCGCCCGAGGGCACGATGGACCTCGTGATCGACGCCGTGGGCGCCGCCCCCACGCGCAAGGCCGCGCTCGCCGCGGTGAAGCCCGGCGGCGTGGTGCTGCACATCGGCCTGCAGGACTGGTCCAGCGAGATCGACATGCGCAAGCTCACGCTGGCGGAGATCACGCTCGTCGGCGCCTACACCTACTCCACGGCCGACCTGCGCGCCGCCGCCCGTGCGCTGCACGAGGGCGCCTTCGGCGACCTCGCCTGGGTCGAGGAACGCCCGCTCGCCGAGGGCGCGCGCGCCTTCGACGACCTGCACCACGGCCGCAGCGCCGCGGCGAAGATCCTGCTGCGCCCCTGAGCGAGACGATGGCCGAGACCCCCACCCACGATTTCATCGTCGTCGGCGCCGGCACCGCGGGGTGCGCGCTGGCCGCGCGCCTGTCGGAGGACGGCCGCCACTCCGTGCTGCTGCTGGAGGCGGGCCCGAAGGACGACTACCCCTGGATCCACATCCCGATCGGCTACGGCAAGACCATGTTCCACCCGGTCTACAACTGGCGATTCGAGACGGAGCCCGACCCGGGGATGAACGGCCGGCGCATCTACTGGCCGCGCGGGCGCTGCCTCGGCGGGTCGTCGTCGATCAACGGGCTCATCTACATCCGCGGCCAGCACGAGGACTACGACCACTGGGCCGCGCTCGGCAACGAGGGCTGGGCGTGGAGCGACGTGCTGCCGTACTTCAGGAAGCTGGAGGCCAACTCGCGCGGAGCCTCCGACCTGCACGGCGCCGACGGGCCGATCTCCTGCTCCGACATCCCCGGGCGCCACGAGCTCATCGAGGCCATCATCGAAGGCGCGGGCTCCCTCGGCGTGCCGCGCAACGACGACTTCAACGGGGCGCGGCAGGAGGGCGTGGGCTACTACCAGCTCTTCACGCGCAAGGGCTGGCGCTCGAGCACGGCGGTGGCGTACCTGAAGCCCGCGCGCGGCCGGGCGAACCTGCGCGTGGAGACCGACGCGCACGCCACCCGCATCCTCTTCGAGGGCACGCGCGCCACCGGGGTCGCCTACCGCAAGCAGGGGCGCGACCTCGTGGCGAAGGCCGCGCGCGAGGTGATCGTGGCCGCCGGCGCCATCCAGAGCCCGCAGCTCCTGCAGCTCTCCGGCGTGGGGCCCGCGGAGCTGCTGCGCCGCCACGGCATCGGCGTCGTGGCCGACCTCCCCGGCGTGGGCGAGAACCTGCAGGACCACCTGCAGCTTCGCCTCGTCTACAAGTGCACGAAGCCCATCACCACCAACGACGACCTCGCCTCGTGGTGGCGGTCGGCGAAGATCGGCCTGCAGTGGCTGCTCTTCCGCGCGGGGCCGCTCGCCATCGGCATCAATCAGGGCGGGCTCTTCACGCGGGTGCTCCCGGGAGCCACGCGCCCGGACATCCAGTTCCACATCGCCACCCTCTCGGCGGACCTCGCCGGGGCGAAGCCGCACCCCTTCTCCGGATTCACGCTGAGCGTGTGCCAGCTCCGGCCGGGCTCGCGCGGGCACGTGCGCATCAAGTCCGCCGACCCCTTCGCGGCGCCGGCGATGGTGCCCAATTACCTTTCGGCCGAGGAGGACCGCCTCTGCGCCGTGGAGAGCGTGAAGTTCGCGCGCCGGCTGGCGGCGTCCCCCGCGGTGGTGCCGTACGTCCGCGAGGAATACAAGCCCGGCCCGGGGGTGGCGAGCGACGCGGAGATCCTCGACTGGTGCCGCGGCAACGGCGCGACCATCTTCCACCCCTCGGGCACCTGCCGCATGGGCAGCGATCCCGCCGCAGTGGTAGATTCGAGGCTGCGCGTGGCCGGCGTGTCCGGGCTGCGCGTGGTCGACTGCTCCGTCATGCCCACCCTCGTATCCGGCAACACCAACGCGCCCGTGGCGATGATCGCCGAGCGGGCCAGCGACCTCATCCTGGCCGACGCCGCCGCCGGCCGCCCTGCCTGACCCCCTCCGGAGGAACCCCGCCATGCAAGCCAAGGACGTGATGACCAGCCCCGTGGTCACCGTGAGCCCCGAAGCGACCGTCACCGAAGTCGCCAAGCTGCTGCTCGGCCGCCACATCAGCGCGGCGCCCGTGGTGGACGAGGCGGGGCACCTGCTGGGCATCGTGAGCGAGGGCGACCTCATGCGCCGGCCCGAGGCGGGCACCGAGCGGCACCGCTCGTGGTGGCTCACGCTCATCTCCGACGCCCAGGACGAGGCGCGCGACTACCTGAAGACGCACGGCCTGCACGCGCGCGACGTGATGACGCGCAACGTCCTCACCGTGGACGAGGAGACCTCGCTGCACGACATCGCGAGCCTCCTCGAGAAGGAGCGCATCAAGCGCGTGCCCGTGGTGCGCGACGGCAAGGTGGTGGGCATCGTGAGCCGCGCCAACCTCCTGCAGGCGCTCGTGGCGCAGTCGCGCCCCGTGGTGCCGCCCGCCGACGACCGGGCGCTGCGCCAGGCCGTCATGGACGCGATCAAGGCCACGGGCGCGCGCACGCTCTACGTGAACGTGGTCGTCTCCGAGGGCGTGGTCCACCTCTGGGGCATGGCGCACACGGAGGAAGAGAAGAACGCCATGTGCGTGGCCGCCGAGAGCGTCACCGGCACGCGGCAGGTGTGCGAGCGCATCACCCTCATGCCGCGGGGCGCCGGCGCGGCCACCTGATCCGCCGCCCCGGCGGGCGGGACTAAAGGGGCATATTTTTAACAGGTTTTGACCGGGGTCAACCGGCGCCCCGCCGGCCGGGACTCCAATGGGGGGCGTCCCCGTCCACCCCGGGACGGCGGCTGCTGCCCGCCCCCTTGAACCTCTCCGGCATCCTCGTCGTCGTTCCCCCCGAGCGCCTCGCCGAGTGCGCCGCCGACCTCGCCACGCTTCCCGGCGTCGAGGTCCACCACACCGACCCCGCCACCGGCCGGCTCATCGTCGTGCAGGAAGCCCCCGACGTCGCCGCCGAGATGGCCGGCCTCGCCGCCATCAAGGCCCGCCCGCACGTGCGCCTGGCCGAGATGGTCAACCACTACTTCGCCACCGAGGGAGAAGAACCATGACCAGCCTCACCCGCCGCGCATTCCTCAAGTCGGGCGTCGCCGCCTCCGCCGCGGCCACCGTGGGCCTGCCCGTGAGCCAGGCCGTCCTCGCGCAGGCGAAGGCGGCGGAGGCCGGCTGGACCTGGGACAAGGGCGTGTGCCGCTTCTGCGGCACCGGCTGCGGCATCCAGGTCGCCACCCACAACGGCAAGGTCGTCGCCACCAAGGGCGACCCCGACGCCCCCGTGAACCGCGGCCTCAACTGCATCAAGGGCTACTTCAACGGCAAGATCCTCTACGGCGCCGACCGCCTCACGCAGCCGCTCATGCGCATGAAGGACGGCAAGTTCGACAAGAAGGGCCCGTTCGTGCCGGTGAGCTGGCAGGCCGCCATGGACGAGATGGAGCGCCAGTTCCGCAAGGCCTACGCGGAGAAGGGCCCCTCGGGGGTCGCGATCATCGGCTCCGGCCAGTACACGATCCAGGAAGGCTACGTCGCCGCCAAGCTCATGAAGGCGGGCTTCCGGTCCAACAACATCGACCCGAACGCGCGCCACTGCATGGCGAGCGCGGTGGCGGCCTTCATGCAGACCTTCGGCATCGACGAGCCCGCCAACGTCTACGACGACATCGAGCTCGCGGACACGATGGTGCTGTGGGGCGCCAACATGGCCGAGGCGCACCCGATCCTCTGGTCGCGCATCACCGACCGCAAGCTCGCCGCCAAGGGCACGAAGGTGGTGAACCTCACCACCTACCGCAACATGTCGAGCGACCTCGCCGACCTCGAGATCGTGATGGCGCCCTCTTCCGACCTTGCCATCCAGAACTACATCGCGCGCGAGCTGCTTGCCCGCAACGCGGTCAACTGGGACTTCGTGAAGAAGCACTGCGTCTTCGCCACCGGCCCCACCGACATCGGCTACGGCATGCGGCCGACGAGCAAGTTCGCCTTCGACGCCGAGAAGGACGTGCAGGCGAAGGAGCTGGAGATCACGCTCTCGAAGGCCGAGGCCATCGCGCAGCGCCGCCAGCCCGGCGAGAAGGTCGAGCAGAAGAGCCGCACCAGCGCCGGCCGGCACTGGCTCATCTCCTTCGAGGAGTTCAAGCGCGGGCTGGAGCCCTACACGCTCGACTTCGTGGCCGAGCTCGCCAAGGGCGACCCGGACGAGCCGCTGGAGGCCTTCAAGGCGAAGCTCGTGCAGCTCGCGGACCTGTACGCCGACTCGAAGAGGAACACCCTCTCCTTCTGGACGATGGGCTTCAACCAGCACCAGCGCGGCGTCTGGGTGAACGAGCAGAACTACATGATCCACCTGCTGCTGGGCAAGCACGGCACGCCGGGCAACGGCGCGTTCTCGCTCACCGGGCAGCCGTCGGCCTGCGGCACGGCACGCGAGGTGGGCACCTTCGCGCACCGGCTCCCCGCCGACATGGTCGTGGACAACCCGAAGCACCGCGAGATCACGGAGAAGACCTGGAAGCTCCCCGCGAAGACGCTCAACCCGAAGGTGGGCAGCGACATCATGGGGATCCTGCGCGACCTCGAGGACGGGGGCGTGAAGTTCCTGTGGGTGCAGGTGACCAACCCCTTCCAGTCCTCGCCCAACGCCAACCACTGGCTCAAGGCCGCGCGCGAGATGGACAACTTCATCGTCGTCGCGGACTGCTATCCCACGCTCTCGGGCAAGGTCGCGGATCTCGTGCTGCCGGCGGCGATGATCTTCGAGAAGTGGGGCGCCTACGGCAATGCCGAGCGGCGCACGCAGATGTGGCGCCAGCAGGTGGAGGCCCCGGGGGAAGCGCGCACCGACGTCTGGATGATGCTCGAGTTCGCCAAGCGCTTCAAAGTGGGCGAGGTGTGGGGCGAGAAGCCGCTGCCGGGCCTGAAGACCGAGGGCTTCGCCGACGGCAAGCTCCCCGACGTGCTGGAGGCCGCCAAGGCGATGGGCTACAAGCCGGAGCAGACGCTCTACGAGGCGCTCTTCGCCACGCCGGAAAACCGGAAGGTCGCATGGCCCGACCCGGTCGCGAAGGGCCGGCCCAACGCCACCGTCAAGGCGCTCGGCGAGAACTGGTTCGTCGAGAAGGCGCTCTTCGAGGAGTACGCGCAGTTCGGCCGCGGCCACCACCACGACCTCGCGGAGTTCGACGTCTACTACCGCGACGACGTGCGCGGGCTGCGCTGGCCCGTCATCAACGGCAAGGAGACGAAGTACCGCTTCGTCGAGGGCCACGACCCGTACGTGAAGGCGGGCGCGGGCTTCGACTTCTACGGCGGCGCGTTCAAGGCGCTGCCCACGGGCACGCTGGACGCGGTCACCGACCCCAAGCCCACGCCGCTCGCGGGCAAGGCGAAGATCTTCTTCCGCCCGTACGCCGCGCCCGTGGAGCAGCCGGACAAGACCTGGGACCTGTGGCTGTGCACCGGCCGCATCCTCGAGCACTGGCACACCGGCTCCATGACGCGGCGCGTGCAGGAGCTCAACCGCGCCGCGCCCTCGGCCGTGCTCTACATGCACCCGAAGGATGCGGAGGCGCGCGGCATCAAGCGGAACGACGCCGTGTGGGTGGAATCGCGCCGCGGCAAGCTCAAGCTCGTGGTGGACACCAAGGGCCGCAACGCCATGCCGCGCGGCTCCGTCTTCGCCGCGTTCTTCGACGAGGCGCTGCTGGTGAACAAGCTGGTGCTGGACGCCGTGGACCCGATCTCGCGCGAGACCGACTTCAAGAAGTGCGCGGTGAAGGTCTACAAGGCCTGAGGGCGGCCTTGCACGCGCGGGGATGAGGTGGCATGGGCGGGCCGTCCGATCGCCGGCAGTTCCTGGCGCACGCCGCGCAGGGCGTGGCCGCGGCCGCCTGCGCGGGGGTGGGCTGGAACGCGCTCCTCGTGCAGCAGGCGCACGCCGTGCCCTTCGCCATCCGCCCGCCGGGGGCGCAGCCGGAGCGCGACTTCAACGCGACCTGCGTGAAGTGCGGCGCGTGCGTCGTGGCCTGCCCCTACGGGATCCTCCGGCTCGCGACGACCGCCACGGGCATCCCGCTGGGCACGCCGCACTTCGTCCCGCGCGAGGAGCCGTGCCGGCTCTGCCCCGACATCCCCTGCGTGCGCGTGTGCCCCACGGGGTCGCTCGATCGCGGCATGAAGGACATCAACGCCTCGCGCATGGGTCTCGCGGTGATCGACGCGGAGAACTGCCTGTCGTGGCAGGGCCTTCGCTGCGAGGTCTGCTACCGCGTCTGCCCCGTGAAGGGCAAGGCCATCACGGTCGACCCGCACCCGCGGAAGCTCTCGAAGCACGCGGTGTTCGTGCCGGTGATCCACTCGGACGCGTGCACGGGCTGCGGGCTGTGCGAGAAGGCGTGCCCGACGCAGGTGGCGGCCATCCGGATCGTGCAGCCGTCGCTCGTGCAGGGGAAGATCGGCGAGCACTTCCGGATGGAGTGGCGGCCGGAAGCTGCGCCGGAGTCGCCCGCCGCCGCCCCGCCCGCGCCCGCGCCGGTTGCGCCGAAGCCCGCGGCGCCCGCGCCCGGCAAGGCGCCCGGGCAGGACTACTTCAACGCGGAGATCCCGTCGTGAGCGCGCCCGCGCGGCCCGTGCGCCACTTCGAGATGCCCGCCTCGCTCGCGGGGAAGCTCCACCACTGGCGCTTCCTCATCGCGCGGCGGGCGGTGCAAGTGGCCGTGCTGCTGCTCTTCTTCGGCACCGCGCACTGGGGGTGGAAGCTCCTCGGGCAGCCGCTCCTCGCGGGGAACCTCTCGGCCGCGAAGCTCGCGGGCGCCGTGCCGCTGGCGGATCCCTTCGCGATCCTGCAGGTGCTCGCCACGCGGCATGCGGTGGCGGGGGAGGCGCTCATTGGGGCGGGGATCGTCTTCGCGGCGTACTTTCTTCTCGGCGGGCGCGCCTTCTGCTCGTGGGTGTGCCCCATGAACATCGTCACCGACGCCGCGCGCTGGGTACGGATGCGGCTCGCGGTGCGCGACATCTTCGCCATCCCGCCGGGCGTGCGCTACGCGGTGCTGGGGCTCGCGCTCGCGCTTTCGGCCATCGCCGGGGTCGCGGCGTTCGAGTGGGTGAGCCCCATCGCGATGATGCACCGCGAGATCGTCTACGGCGCCGGGCTCGGCCTCACCTCGGTGGCGGGCGTGTTCCTCTTCGACGCCTTCGTGCTCAAGCACGGCTGGTGCGGCCACCTGTGCCCGCTGGGCGCGTTCTGGTCGCTCGCCGGCCGCGGCGCGCAGGTGCGCGTGGCCTTCGACGACGCCTCCTGCACCCGTTGCGGCGACTGCCTCAAGGCCTGCCCCGAGCCGCGCGTCCTCAACTTCAACGAGGCCGCCCGCCACGGCTTCGTGAAGCCCGGCGAGTGCACCAACTGCGCCGCCTGCATCGCCGTCTGCCCCGAATCCAGCCTCCGCCTCACCCTCCGCCCCCGAAAGGGACAGGTATTGGGGACGGTTCTTCAGAACCGTCCCCAATACCTGTCCCGGAAAACTGAGGAATCCTCATGAAACGACTCGCCGCCTTCTCGTTCGCGATCCTCGCCCTCGCCGCCACGGCCCAGCAGAAGCCCCAGGCCGTCGACGACAAGGACTTCAGCCTCAACAAGGGCAGCGTGTTCGAATCGGTCACGCCCCGGCCCTTCGAGTTCGAGGACGGCGCGAAGACGCTGCGCCCGCCCGAGGGCTCCGGGATGCCGGTGATGATCTCGCACACCATCGACGACGACCTGCCCATCACGGCGGAGAAGAACGGCTGCATCCGCTGCCACACGGCCACCGGGAAGAAGGTGCGCGGCGCGCCGCCCGTGCCGGCATCGCACGTGGCCCAGGGCGACAAGCCCACCGTGACCGGCAAGCGCTGGAACTGCACGGCCTGCCACGCGCCGCAGGCGGACGTGAAGCCGCTCGTCGCGAACATGGGGCAGTAAGGCAGGCTCAGAGCAGGTCGCGCAGCGCGGTCTTGAGCACCTTGCCGTAGTTGTTCTTCGGCAGCTCCGCCACGAATCGGTATTCCTTCGGCCGCTTGAACCGCGCCATGGCCCCGAGGCAGAGCGCATCCAGCTCGGCGGCCGTCGGCGCGGGCTCCCCCGCCACCACGAAGGCGACCACGACCTCGCCCCACTCGGGATCCGCGCGCCCCACCACCGAGACCTCCGCCACGCCGGGGTGCGCGAGGAGCACCTCCTCCACCTCGCGCGGGTAGATGTTGGAGCCGCCGCTGATGATGAGGTCCTTGCTGCGGTCCTTGAGCGTGAGGAAGCCCTCCCCGTCGAAGGCGCCCAGGTCGCCCGTCCACAGCCAGCCGTCGCGCAGCGCCTTCGCCGTGGCCTCGGGGTTGCCCCAGTAGCCCGCCATCACCACGGCGCCCTTCACGCAGACCTCGCCCACCTCGCCCGCGGGGAGGTCCCGCCCCGCGCCATCGCGCACCTCCACCTCCACCCCGCTCTGCGGCAGGCCCACGGAGCCGATGCGGTCGAGGTACCGCGGGTGACCCCGCTCGGCGAGGATGCGCTTCGCCAACGCCGTGATCGTCATCGGGCTCTCGCCCTGCCCGTAGATCTGCGCGAAGCGCGGGCCCATCACCTCGAGCGCGCGCAGCAGGTCCGCCACGTACATCGGCCCGCCGCCGTACACCACCGTGCGCAGCCCCCCGAGCGCCGGGCCGCGCGCGGCCGCGTGGTCGACCAGCCGCCGCACGATCGTGGGCGCGGCGAACATCCCCACGCCGCGGTGCGCGCCGCAGAGCGCGAACACCTCCGCCGGGTCGAACCCGCCCGACTCGGGGATCACCTGCGCCGCGCCCGCGAGGAGGTACGGCACGAGGTAGAGGCCGGAGCCGTGCGACATGGGTGCGGCGTGCAGCAGGCAATCCGCGGGCGTGACGGCGTCCACGTCGGTGAGGTAGCCCTGCGCCATCGCGCGCAGGTTCGCGTGCGAGAGCATCGCGCCCTTGGGCCGGCCCGTGGTGCCGCTGGTGTAGAAGAGCCAGGCGAGCGCATCGTCCGCCACGGGGGCCAAGGGCATCGGCTCGATGAGGAGCGCGTCGTAGCCGACGCTCCCGGCCTCGATCACGTCCGGCGCGCGAGGCATGCCGGCGACTGCCTCCGCGAGGCCCGCGACCCAGTCCGGCGTGGCGAATACCGCCTTCGCCCCCGAATCCTCGAGGATGAACGCCACCTCGCGCGGGTGCAGCTTCGCGTTCACGGGCACCGCGGCGAGCCCCGCCCACCACGCCGCGAGCATCACCTCGGCGTACTGCGGCGCGTTCCGCATCACGATCGCCACGCGGTCGCCGGGCGCGAGGCCCAGCTTCTCGCGCATCCCGCGTGCGAGCCCCGCCGCATCCGCCGCGAGCGCGCCGAAGGATTTCCACGGCGCGGCCCCCACGAAAACCGCGGTGCGTGCGGGGTCGCTGCGGGCGTGCCGGTCGAGCCAGAGGGCGAGATTCATCGCCACCAGTTTAAACTGCGGCCGTGCCATCCCCTCCCCCCGCCTGGCTGCGCTGGGCGCCCGCGCTGTTCGTGTTCCTGTGGAGCACGGGCTTCATCGGCAGCCGCCTCGGCGCGCCCTTCGCCGAGCCGCTCACCTTCCTGTCGTGGCGCTACGCCGCGGCGGTCGTGCTGCTGGTCGCCGCGGCCGTGCTCACGCGCAGCGCCTGGCCGGCCTCGCCGCTGCTGGCGGGGCACGCGGCGGTGGCGGGGCTCCTCGTGCAGGGCGCCTACCTCGGCGGCGTCTTCTGCAGCGTGGCGCGCGGGATGCCGCTCGCCACCGTCTCGCTCATCGTCGGGCTGCAACCCATCCTCACGGCGATGGCCGCGGGGCCGCTGCTGGGCGAGCGGCTCTCGAGCCGCCAGTGGCTGGGCATCGCGCTGGGCTTCGGCGGCGTGGTCCTCGTGGTCTCGGGCAAGTGGTCCGGCGCCTCCACCGACCCGGCGGGCTACGCCTGGCTCGCCTTCGCCCTCTTCGGCATCACCGCCGGCACGCTCTACCAGAAGCGCCACTGCGGGGCGGTGCCGATGCTCACGGGCGGCGTGATCCAGTACGCCGCCGCGGGGATCGTGACGGCGGCCGCCGCTTACGCGACCGAGACGATGGTGGTGCAGTGGACGCCGCAGTTCGCCTTCGCGCTGGGCTGGCTCGTGCTGGTGCTCTCGCTGGGCGCGATCGGGCTCCTCTTCACCATGATCCGGCACGGGGAGGCTTCCCGCGTGGCGAGCCTCTTCTTCCTCACCCCGCCGGTGACGGCGGTGATGGCCTGGCTGCTCTTCGACGAGAGCCTCCCGGCGGTAGCGCTGGCGGGACTCGCGGTCTCCGCGGCCGGCGTGGCGCTGGTGACGGCGCGGCCGCGCGCCGCCGCATGACGATTCATCCAACTGCGCTCCCGATGGACCGGTAAAGGAGTGGTTCTTCCCGGAGTGACGGTCGGTGGACTCCCTTTCCCTCGATGATCGCGGGACGCACTGCAACTACCCTGGCGTGGCAAGCGGCCTCTGGAGAATCGTGATAGCATTGCATACATTGCAATCATCGCTTGCAAGTGAGGCGCCCGATGGCCAGCATCACGATCCGGAATCTTGACGATTTCACGAAGAGCCGCTTGCGCCTTCGAGCGGCACATCACAGCCGCTCCATGGAGGACGAAGCCCGGACGATACTGAGAAATGCGCTTGCCGAGGAGACGCCAATCACCCTTGATCTGGCCAGCGCAATCCGTGCCAGGTTCCGCGCCGTCGGCGGCGTGGATCTGGAAGTTCCGCCGCGTGAGTCGATGCGCGAACCGCCGAAGCCCGCGAAATGATCGTTCTCGACACGAATGTTGTCTCGGAGTTGATGCGGGCTTCCCCGGCGGAGAATGTCTTCGACTGGGTTGCCGGCCAGCCCGCCCAGAGCCTGTACATCACAAGCATTTCTCTTGCCGAGATAGTCCACGGCATCTTGTTGTTGCCAGCGGGCAGGAGACGCAGCGCCATCCAGGCTGCCGCGGAGTCGATGTTTTCGGTCGAGTTTGGCGGGCGGATCTTGCCATTCGAGGCATCTGCGGCACGGGCATACGCCAAGATCGCCGTCGACCGACGTCACGCCGGTCGCCCGATTTCCTCCTTCGATGCTCAGATCGCCGCCATAGCGCTTGTCGCTCGAGCAACCCTTGCCACGCGGAATGTGTCCGATTTCGAAGGGTGCGGCCTGAAGCTCATGAATCCGTGGAGCAAGTAGGCGGAGTTCCCGCACTGTCTCGCCACGGGGTGTCCGCGCTATATTGCGGCCCATGCCCCGCCTCCGCCCCCTCGCCGCCGCGATCGCGCTTTCCTGCGGGGCGGCCCACGCCCAGATCGCCACCGACGGCTCGATGGGCGCGCGCGCGACGCTCGCCGGGCCGCGCTACGCGATCCCCGATACCCTTGGCTCGCGCCGCGGCACCAACCTCTTCCACAGCTTCTCCACCTTCAACCTCCGCCCGGGCGAGACGGCCACCTTCTCCGGGCGCGGCTCGATCGCCAACATCATCGCGCGCGTGACCGGTGGCTCGCCCAGCTCGATCCAGGGCACCATCGCCTCGACCCTCGGCCAGGCCAACCTCTGGCTCGTGAATCCCAGCGGCATCGTGTTCGGCGCCGGCGCGCGGCTGGACCTGCCGGCCGCCTTCCACGCGAGCACCGCGCACTACGTGGCGCTGGGCGACGGCACGCGCTTCGACACGACGACGACCTCGCCCGAGATCGGCGGCCTGCCGCCGGTGGCGCTGGGCTTCGGCGCGGGAGAGGCCGCGCCCATCTCCGCTTCCGGCGTGCTGCTCTCGGTTCGGGAAGGCCGGCGCATCGCGCTCGTCGGCGGCGACGTGACGCTCGCCGGCAACGCCATCGTGAACGCGCCGCGCGGCGAGGCGATCCTGGTGGCCGCCGGCAGCGGGGGCGAGGTGATCCTCGACGGCGGCACGGTCCGGCTGGAAGGCTTCACGCGCCGCAACCACCTCGTGCTGCGCGACGGCGCGCGCGTCCTCGCCAACGAGGGCGCCTCGCGCACCGGCAGCGGCCGCGTGACGCTGCGCGGCGGCGATGTCACCCTCGACCACGCCGGCGTGGAATCGCGCACGCGCTTCGGCGCGGGCGGCGCCATCGACATCGAGGCCGCCGGGCGCCTCACGGTGGACGCCTCCGACGTGCTCGCCGTCACCACCGGCGCGGGCGACGCGGCCTCGCTGCGGCTCGCGGGCGAGGACATCGAGATCCGCGGCGCTTCCCTCGTCGACACGAGCTGCGACCCCGGCTGCACCACCGGCAACGGCGGCGCGCTCACGATCGAGGCGCGCGGCACGCTCGCCATCCGCGGCGATTCCCCGACGCACCCGACCTACGTGGTGTCCAACTCCTTCGGCGGCGGGCGCACCGGCTCCATCGCCATCCGCGCCGGCGCGTTCATCGGCCAGGGCAACGCGCTGCTGCAGGGCATCTCGCTCGCCGGCGGCGGCGGCAACACGATCACGCTCGACACGGGTTCGATCCACCTTTCCGGCGGCGCGCAGGTCGATGCGAGCTCGCGCGGCGGCGGCCCCGGCGGCACGATCACCGTGCGCAACACCGGCGGCATCGTGATCGAGGGCACGCGCAGCGACCCCACGCAGGGCGGCCTCACGCTCGCGAGCGGGTTCTTCTCCTCCACCGAGGGCCCGGCGGCCGGCGGCGCGATCGTCGTGTCGACGCGCACGCTGGAGGTGCGCGACGGGGGCGAGGTGAGCGCCGCGGCGCGCGTGGGCTCCAGCGGCCCCGGCGGCGCGATCGACATCCGCGCCACGGAGTCCATCCGCGTGGCCGGCCGCGACGCGAACGGCAAGCCCGCCGGCATCGTCTCCAACACCTTCGGCGCGGGCGCGGCGGGCGACGTGCGCCTGGAGGCGCCAGCGATCACGATCGAATCGGGCGGCGTGGTGCAGGCCACCACCGAGAGCACCGGCCACGGCGGCACGCTCACGATCCGCGGCGGCACGCTCGTCCTGCGCGACGGCGGGCAGGTGGCGAGCGAGTCCTTCCTTTCGGGCGACGCGGGCGATCTCGACATCGCGATGACGGGCGACATCTCCATCGGGGACGAGGGCGCGGTCGCCACGAACCGGTTCGAGAGCGGGATCTTCGCGAACGCCAACGGCAGCGGGCGCGGCGGCACGGCGCGAATCTCGGCCGCGAACCTCGCCATCCGGCGGGACGGCAACATTTCCTCCCAGGCGCGCTCAACGGGCGACGGCGGGAGCATCGACATCGCAGTCTCCGGGGCGCTCACGCTCTCGGACGGCGGGCAGGTCAGCGCGGCGAGCCTTGATCGCACCGACGACCGGAGCCGCGCGCCGGGCCTGGCCGGCGACATCCGCATCCACGCCGCGGGCGGCGTGTCCCTGGGCGCCGGCACGCAGATCGCCACCTCGGCCCGGGAGGCCGACGGCGGCAACATCGCCCTCGCCACCGACGGCCTCCTGCGCATGGAGGGCGGGCGCATCGCCACCGCGGTCGGCCTGGGGCAGGGCGACGGCGGCAACGTCTCGATCCTCGCGCCCATGATGGTGCTGCGCGGCGCGACCATCTCGGCCAATGCCTTCGGCGGCGACGGCGGCAACATCGCGATCGGCGTGGCGAACCTCTTCCGGACGGGCGACACGCGCATCACCGCTTCGTCGCAGCTCGGCATCGACGGCCTCATCTCGTTCGAGTCGCCGGCCATCGACCCCACGGCGCAGCTCCTCGCGCCGCCCCCGGTCTTCCTCGACGCGGGCGCCATCCTCGCGGGGCGCTGCGGGCCGCGGCTGGCCGGCCGCGCGAGCAGCCTCGTCGTCGTGCCCGAGCCCCTCGGCGACCGCGTGCCCGACCAGCTTCGCACCGCGTTCCCGGCGTCCGCCCTGCGCGATTCGCCCGCTGCCTCGTGCGCGCCGGGCCCGGCGGCCCGCTAGATGCGCCGCCTCGCCGCCGCGGTCACCCTCGCGCTCGCCAGCACGGGCGCCGCATCGGCGCTGCCGGATGCGCCCCCGCCCTCCGACCTCGAGCGCGAGATCGCCGAGCCGCGCGTGCGCGCCGCGGCCATCCGCGTGGAGGGCGCCACCGCCGTGCCGATGGAAGCGCTACGCGCCGAGATCGCCCCGTACGAGGGGCGCGCCCTCTCCGGCCGCGAGCTGCGCGAGCTGCAGCGCAAGTTGACCGCGGTGTACGCCTCGCGCGGCTTCGTGACCTCGCGCGTGGAGCTGCCCGACCAGTCGGTGGCCGGCGGGCCCATCGTGTTCCGCGCGGTGGAAGTCCCCGTCACGCAGGTCCGCTTCTCCTCGCCCCCGCGCGTGGCGAGCCCGGCGTGGCTCACGCGCCTCATCGTGCCCGACCCCGCCGCGCCCGCGAGCCTGCCGCAGCTGCAGGAGCGCATGGCGTGGCTGCGCGACGAGGGCATCGTCGAGCGGATCACCCTCGAGCTCGCGCCGCTTCCCGCGCCCGGCGGCTCGGAGCTGGTGGTGGAGGTGGAGGAGCCGCGCCCGTGGAGCGCGGTGCTGCGCTACGACAACCACCACGCGCCGGCGGTGGGCGCGCGCCGGCCCACGCTCGAGCTCGCGCACCGCAACCTCACCGGCTGGGGCGACGAGCTGCAGCTGCGCTACGGCGACACCTCGGGCCTCGAGGACGTGCTCGCCTCGTGGTCGGCGCCGGTGCCGGGCACGCGCCTGCGCGCGGGCGTGCGCTTCGAGCGCTCCGACTCGCTCGCCATCGACCCGCCGGCGTTCCGCGAGCTCGACATCCGCTCCGTGGCCGAGACGCGCGCGGGGTGGGTGGCGCGCGACTGGGTGCGCACCGCCTCGCGCACCGTCACGACGGAGATCGCGCGCGAGCGGCGGGAATCGCGCACCTCGCTCCTCGGCCTGCCCTTCTCCTTCACGCCCGGCATCCCCGACGACGGCGCCCGGCTCTCCGCGTGGCGGTTCGCGGCCGCGGCCAGCCTTCGCGACGACAGCAAGGTGGCCTTCGCGCGCCTGCAGGCGAGCCGCGGCACCGTCACGGTGGACGAGCTGCCCGAGGGGCTCGCCGGGCCCGCCTCCCGCTTCACCGCCTTCCACGCCACGGCGCAGCTCGCGCTTCGCCTGCCGTGGCGCGGGGCGATGGCCATCGCGCGCGCGCAGGCCCAGTACACGCGCGACACGCTGCTCGCGATGGAGAAGCTCCCGCTCGGGGGGGCGCAGACGGTGCGCGGCTACCGCGAGAACCTGCTGCTGCGCGACCGCGGCGCCGCGGGCTCGATCGAGCTGCAGGTGCCGGCGTGGGAGCGCGAGGGCGTGGCCCGCGTGGCGCTGGCGGCCTTCGCCGACGCGGCCTGGTCGCGCGACACGCTGCGGCGCGACGACGGCCTGCCGGCCACGATCGCCTCCGCCGGCGTGGGCGTGATCGCCGCGCTGCCGCGCGGGCTCTCGGCCCGGATCTACGCCGCGCAGCCCACGAAGCGCCACCTCACGGACCGCCGCGACCTCCAGGACCGCGGCGTGCACTTCGAGATCGCGTGGGACGCGGGCGCGCTCCTCGACTGAGCCGGCGCTAGCGCCAGTTGCCGATGACGATGAAGGGCGCCCAGAAGGCCGGGTGCGCGAAGCGCTCGTCGGCGGCCAGCGCGAGCTGCGCGTGGCGAAGCGACTGCGCCTTGCCGTCGCCCGCGAGCAGGCGCCGGTAGAAATCCGCCACCAGCCGCGCGCTCGACTCGTCGTTCACGCTCCAGAGCGTCGCCACGGCGGCGCGCGCGCCGGCCGAGAGCGCCACCCCCGCGAGGCCGAGCGCCGCGCGGTCGTCGCCCGCCGCCGTCTGGCAGGCGGAGAGCGCCAGCAACTCGAGCGGCTCGGCTTTGAGCTTGCCCGCCGAGATGGCGCGGCGCATGCCCTCCAGCGTGAGGCGGCCGTCCCAGGTGAGGAGGAAGGTCTCCGAGGGGTCGGCCGTGAACTGGCCGTGGGAGGCGATGTGCACGGCCGTCGCGCGCGAGCGCGAGAGCGCCCCCTCGATCGTGGCGACGGTGAAGTCGCCGTCGCGGTAGATGGGCGCGCCGAGCATCTTCGAAAGCGACGCCAGCTCCTCGGCCACGGCGGGCAGCGCCTCGAAGCCCTGCCGCGCCTGCGTGAGCCCGGTGAGGACCGCGCCGCCGCGCGTGGGCACGCCGGCGCGCGTGTCCGTGAGCGCGGCCACCGGCGTCACCGCCACCGCGTAGCGCTCGGCGAGGTGGCGGCGGCCGTCGTGCAGCGCCGCGAACGGCAGCGCCCGCAGCGCCCCGTCCGGCACCCAGAGCAGCGTCGTCACGCCCAGCGCCTCGAGGTGCGCCTCGATGGGCGCCACGAGCGCCTCGTGCAACCGCCGCCCGATGGCGAGGTACTGCGTCGCGAAGGGGCGCTCGACCGCCTCGCGGAAGCGGTGCACGTCGCGCGTGACCGCCGCCTCGCCGCGCGGCACGGTGAAGCGCACGATGCCGCTCGCGTGCGTGACGAGGAGCTCCAGCCGGCCGGGCAGCAGCAGCGGGTGGATCACCGCGAGGCGCGCGTCCGCCTGCTCGGGCCGGGCGTCGCGCGCGGCCTGGGAGGCGATGCAGGGGTCGCGGAAGTGGTCCTCCACCTCCGCGGTGCGCGAAAGTTCGATCACGCCCCGCGCGCGGGCGAGGATCTCGGGATCGTCCACGCCGCCGCGCTTCGCGCGCGCGAGCAGCAGGTCCGCGAGGTCGTGGTAGACGCGCCCCGAGCTGCCCGCGAGCGCGCCCAGCCAGAAGCGCCCGAAGGCGAGGCGGCCCTTGAGCGCCTCGCGCTCGTCCACGGCGCGGGCGAGGAGGCGCTCGGCCGCGTCGCCGTCACCGGCCGCCTTGCGCGCGAGGCCCGCGAGCCACAGCCAGCGGAAGCGCCAGGGGTCGTCGGCCGCCGCGGAGAGCGTGACGGCGCGGTCGAGGGTCGTGGCGGCGCGCCGCGATTCGCCGCGCGCGAGGTCCAGGTGCCCGAGGAGCCCCAGCGCGTGCGCCGCCGTGCGCGTGTCGCGCGCGTCCGATGCCTCCCGGTAGGCGAGCGAGAGCTGCGCGTGCGCAAGCGTTTCGCCCGCGGAGACGGCAGGGCCGGGGCGTTCGGGCAGGAGCGCGAGCCCCGTGGCCACGCGCAGCCGCGCGCGCAATGCCGCTTCCGGCAGCGCGTCGATCGCTTCGACGGCGGGGCGCGCCGCCTCCAGCGTGCGCCCGCCCACGCGCGACTCGACGAGGGCGGCGTTGACGCGAGCCTGCGCGCGCGTGACCGGCCCGCCCTCCTGCGCGGCCGCGAAGCGCTCGCGCGCCGCGACGAGCTGCGCCGCCTCCGCAAAGGCCACGCCGGCGTTGAGATGCGCCTCGGGCGGGGCGCCGGCCACCGAGGCGCGGCCCGCCGCCTCCGTCGCCGCGCGCACTTCGCCCCGCGCCATGCGCGCGAGGGCCAGCCAGGACCAGCCCAGCGCCGCCCGCGATGCCGGAAGCCCACCCGCGTCGAGCGCGGACTGCAGGCGCGCGGCCGCCTCCGCCGTGCGCCCGCCGCGAAGCAGCGCCGCGCCTTCGTCGAGCGCGCCCTCGCCGGACCGCGCGAGCGACACATGCAGTTCGGGAACGGCATCGGGAACGGCGCACGTCTGCGCGTGGGCCGGCGCGGCGAGCGCGCAGGCCAGCGCCAGCGCAGTGAAAGCGGCGCGCGCCACGCGCGGCCCCGGCTCAGCCACCCGCGAGCGCCTTCAGGCGCGCATCGTCGGGGCGCTGCGCCGAGAGCTTCCTCCACACGCCCCGCGCCTCGTCGTGCAGCTCCTGCGCCTGCAGCCACGCGGCCCAGGTCACCCACGCCGCGAAAGGCGCGCCCTCGCCCGGCCGCGTCTCGCGCACCTGCCGGCGCAGCGCGCCATCGGCGATGGCGAAATCGCCGACGGTCGCGAAGCGCGTGCCGTCGGAGTTGCGGGCCGAGACTTCCCACGAGTAGGACACGCCCTCCCGCAGCGCGACCGTGGCGGGCAGCGCGTATTCCGGCGACTCCGTGCGCGCCTCGTGGATCACCTGCCCCGTCTCGTCGAGCACGGCGACGGTGAAGGGGCCGGTCGCATCCGCCGCGGCCCAGCGGAACACCGGCCGCTCCTCGAGCGTGCGCGTGCCGGAGAGCGTGAGCGGGCGCAGCCGCGCCGTCGGCCGCGAGGCGCGCATCACGTAGGCGCCCGGCGTCACCCCGCGGCGAAGCTGCGGCAGGCTCCCCATCGCGCTCTTTCGGCGCTGCACCTGCGCGGGCGGCGTGCCGCTCACGCCATCGCGCGCGAGGACGGCGGTGACGGGGCCGGCGAGGCTCACCTCCTCGCCCGCGGCGTGCACGAGCAGCACGAGCTTCGCGCCCGGGCCCATCTCGATGCGCGTGTCGAGGGGGAGATCCGCCGTGACTTCCGCCGCGATGGCCGTGGCGCCGCGCGCGAGCTTCACCGCGCCCTGCGCGTCGATCACCATCGCCGCCGGCACGGGTTGCGCGAGCGCGGCGGGTGCGGAGGCGACAAGAAGGGCGGCGAGCGGCGGGAGCAGGTGGCGCATGGCGGGCCTCTTGCCGGTCACGGCCCGGCGGCGGATGGCGATGCGGCGATTCTCCCACTTCCGCGCCGCGGCGGTGTGACGCGCTTCACGGGCCGACCCGCGAGTATCCGCAGCTCTCGACCGGCGCGTGCCCCTTGATCGACACCGGCCCGAGGGGCACGAGCCCGCTTCGGTCCGGCAGGCGCGCGGCCACCTCCGCCGAGAGTACGAGCCGGTAGCCCGCCTCCTTGGTGGCGCTCTCCAGCCGCGAGGCGACGTTGGTCACGTCGCCGATGGCCGTGAAGTCGTGGCGCGTGCGCGAGCCCACGTGGCCCACGACCGCGTCGCCTGCGTGCAGGCCGACGCCGATGGCGAACTGCCGCCCGCCCTCGCGCGCCGCCTCGGCGTTGAGCGCCTCCACGCCCGCGAGCATGTCGCGCGCGGCGAGGAAGCCCGCCTCGCAGGCGTTGGCGAGCGGCTGCGGCGCGCCGAACACGGCCATGATGCCGTCGCCCATGAAGCTCACCACCGTGCCGCCGCGCGCGTGGACGATCTCCACCATGCGGTCGAAGTAGCGGTTGAGGAAGGCGAGCACCTGCGGCGCGCTCATGCCCTCGCTCATCGTCGTGTAGTTGCGGATGTCGGAGAAGAGGACGCAGATGTTCATCTGCACGCCCGCGGTGTCCGGCTGGATGCGGCCGGAGACGATCTCCGCCATCACCGCGGGGCTCACGTAGCCGGAGAACGAGGCGCGCAGCCGGCGGCGCTCGTCGAGGCGGCGGTACAGGGCCACGGCCTGCCTCGCGCCCAGGGCGAGGAGCCCGGCGACGGCCACCCATGCGACCGGCAGGTGCGTGCCGCCGGCGAGCGCCCAGGTCGAGGCGGCGAGGAGCCCGGCCACGAGCGCCACGGCGGCGATCGCGGCCGCGACCGCCGGGAGCGCCGGCAGCACGAGGAGGGTTGCGCCCGCGGCGAGCGCCACCGTCGCCGCCGCCGGCGCCGTGCCGATCACGCGGCCGGCGAGCAGGCTGCGCAGCGCCTGCGCGTGCGCGACCACGCCGTGGACGCCCTCGCCCTCCTGCCAGCTCGCGAGGCGCACCGGCACGCGCAGCGTGTCCACGTAGGGCTGCACCGTGCCCAGCAGCACCGCGCGGCCGCCGAAGCGCGCCGCGAGGAACGCCCTGTCGCCCGCGCGCGCCGCGGCGAGCACGCGCGTGAAGGGCGTGTACTCGAAGTCCGGGCCGAGGGCGAAGTCGACGAGCCCCTCGCGCGGCGTGGCGCCGAGGTGGCGCGCCATCTCGCCCACGAGCGTCGGCACGCGCTCGCCGCCCTGCCCCAGCGCCTCGTCGAAGCGGCGCACCACGCCGTCGCCATCCACCGGCAGCACCGCGAAGGCGGGCGTGGTGCCGGCGGCGGCCACGAAGAGCGGCTGGATCGCGCGCGGGCGCCGGCCCTCGTCGAGCGTGACGCCCAGCACCGTGGGGAACGCGCCGCGCGTGCCCACGAGCGCGCGCGCGAGCATCCGGTCCAGCCCCGGCACGAAGGCGTCGTAGCTGCGGTCGGGAAGGATCAGGTCCAGCGCCACCACCGCGGGCCTCGCCTCGCGCAGGCCTTCGAGGAAGGCGGCCAGGTGCGGGTGCCAGAGCGCGATGGGCTCGGCCAGCTCGCGCGTGGCGGCCTCGTCGATGCCGACGATGGCGATGCGCGATTCCGGCGCGGGTTGCGTGCGGGCGCGCAGCCACGCGAACTGCGCGTCGAGCAGCTTCGCGTCCACGCCCGCCAGCGGGTCCAGTGCCGCGATGGCGGCGGCGCAGGCGGCGAACGCGGCGGCGGCGAGCGCCCGCCGGGGCGCCCTCATGGCGCGCCGGTCACGGCACGACGATCTGCCATGTGCCTCCGGGGTTGGGCACGGTGGGATAACCCGTCACGGTCGCGCCGTTCATCGTCCACAGGCTGATCGAGCCGTCGGTGAAGCGCCACAGGAGATCCGACTTGCCGTCCCCCGTGTAGTCCGCGGTACCGACGAGCGACCAGCCCGCCGGGACGACGCCGAGGTTCGACGCCTGCGACACGGCGCGGCCGTCCATGAGCCAGACCCAGGTGGAGCCGCCCGTGTCCTTCCAGAGGAAGTCGGCGCGGCCGTCGCCGTTGAAGTCCCCGGTGGCGAGCGACCACACGGCCGGGTCGACGGTGGCGATGCTCGCCTGGTCGGAGACCAGCGTGCCGTTCATGTACCAGACATAGACCTCGCCCGTCGTCGCGTGCCGCCAGACGATGTCCGCGCGCCCGTCGGCGTCCATGTCGGTGAGCGAGGCGATCGACCACTCGAGGCCCACCGCGCCGGGCGAGCCCTGGTTCACGATGGCGCCGCCATTCATGAGCCAGACATAGACGAGCCCGTCGTTGCGCCGCCAGACGACGTCGCTGCGGCCGTCGCCATCCATGTCCGCGGTGCCCACCGGCGCCCAGGTGAGCCCGAGGACGCCGAGGTCGGCAAAGCCCTTGATGGAGAGCCCGTCGAGCGTCCACAGGTAGGCCGAGCCCAGCGTCGTGTTCCACCACAGCAGGTCGGCCTTGCCGTCGCCGTCGAAGTCGCCGGCGTCCCGCACCGTCCACTCGTTCGGCACGACGCCGAAGAAGAACCCGGTGGGCACGTTGCCGGCCATCGTCCACCACGCCAGCCCGCCGGACGAGTCGCGCCAGTAGAGATCCTCGATGCCGTCGCCGTTGGCGTCGCGCACCGTCACGCGCGGCAGGAACACGGCAGCGATGACGACGTCCTGCGTGAGCGTCACCTGGCAGGTGGGCGCATTGGTGCACCCGCCGCCGCTCCAGCCGACGAAGAAGCCGTTCACGGGCGTTGCCGTGAGCGTGACCAGCGAGCCGTCCGCGTAGGCTTCCGAGCAGTCGGCGCC
>Ga0209477_1000038_pt1 | contig 58263 bp, 56 predicted proteins | sample KloWWTupernatant_FD_187180 | JGI IMG/M metagenome (GOLD analysis project Ga0209477, IMG submission 187180) | Active sludge microbial communities from Klosterneuburg, Austria, studying microevolution and ecology of nitrifiers - Klosterneuburg... | ecosystem: Engineered > WWTP > Aerobic digester >...
TTGGTGGCCGGCGACGGACGACCCTTCGTCAAGCTCAGGGATCGGTTGGTGGCTCAGGGAACGGTGGTGGCTCAGGGACCCTTCGTCAAGCTCAGGGATCGGTCGTCAGAATCAGGCGGTGCGACCGTGGCAGAGCTTGAACTTCTTGCCTGACCCGCACGGGCACGGCGCGTTCCGTCCGACCCCGGCGTAGGGGTCGTCCGACGTTGCGGTGCCGGTCTTGGCGACCTCGCCGGTCTCGGTCGGCGCCGAATAGGCCATCGGGCGCGGGGCCTTGGCCTCCAGGCCCTTCGCCTTCAGTGCCGGACGTTTGGTGAGGGTCGGCTCGGCCGGCATCGCGGCGTTCCGCTGGGGCTGCTGCGGGACGGCGGCCACCAAGTCCTCGGCGGTGAGGGGAACACCGTCCGCGCCGGCCACGAGACCGACCTGCGGTGCGGGCTCCACCTGCACGTCGAGGTTGTAGAGGTAGCCGACGACCTCCTCCATGAAGGCTTCCATCATGGTGTTGAACATGTCGCCGCCCTCGCGCTGGTACTCCACCAGCGGATCGCGCTGCGCCATCGCCCGCAGACCGATGCCTTCGCGCAGGTAGTCCATCTCGTAGAGGTGCTCGCGCCACTTGCGGTCCAGGACGGTGAGCAACACCTGCCGCTCGAACTCGCGCATGGTGTCCGCACCGAGAACAGCTTCACGGGCGTCGTAGGCAGCCTGGGCGTCGGCTTGGAAGTCGGCCACGAGGGCGTCGACGGTCAGGTCGTTGCGTGCCTGGTACTCGGCCTGGGAGAGCGTCACCGGATACAGCGTGTGCAACTGCGCCCACAGTGCGTCGAAATCCCAGTCTTCCATGAAGCCCTCGGTGAGCGAGCGCACGTACTGCTCCACGACCGTGTCTACGGTGCCGCGGAGCTGCTGCTCCACGTCGGTGCCCTCAAGTACCCGGCGACGGTCGCCGTAGATCGCGTGGCGCTGCCGGTTCATCACGTCGTCGTACTTCAGGACGTTCTTGCGCATCTCGAAGTTCTGGCTCTCCACCTGCTCCTGAGCCTGCTGCACCGACTTGCTCACCCGCGAGTTCTCGATCGGCACGTCGTCGGGCACCTTGAGGGTCTGCAGCACCCAGTCGATCATGTCCGACTTGAACAGGCGCATCAGATCGTCGCCCAGCGAGAGGTAGAACCGGCTCTCACCCGGGTCGCCCTGACGTCCGGAACGTCCACGGAGCTGGTTGTCGATGCGCCGCGACTCGTGGCGTTCGGAACCGATCACGTACAGCCCGCCGAGCGCGACCACCTCATCGTGCTCGTCTGCGACTTGCTGCTCGATCGCCTTCAGGGTCTCGGGCCAGGCCGCCTCGTACTCGTCGACGTGCTCGACCGGGTCGATGCCCCTGCCCTGCAACACCGCATCGGCCAGGAACTCGGGATTGCCGCCGAGAATGATGTCGGTACCACGGCCGGCCATGTTCGTGGCAACGGTCACCGCACCCTTGCGTCCGGCCATTGCCACGATCGCTGCCTCGCGCTCGTGGTTCTTCGCGTTCAGTACCTCGTGCTTGACCCCGACCTGCTTCAGCAGGCGCGAGAGCACTTCCGACTTCGCGACGCTGGCCGTGCCGATCAGGATCGGCTGGCCCGCCTCGTGCCGCGGCACGATGTCCTCGACGACAGCAGCGAACTTCGCGTCCTCGGTGCGGTAGATCAGGTCGGACTGGTCGATCCGGATCATCGGCTTGTTGGTCTCGATCGGCAGCACGCCCAGGCCGTAGATCTTCTGGAACTCGGACTCCTCGGTCTTGGCCGTACCGGTCATACCCGCGAGCTTGGTGTACATCCGGAAGTAGTTCTGCAAGGTGATCGTGGCGAGCGTCTGGTACTCGTCCTTGATCTCGACGCCCTCCTTCGCCTCCAGCGCCTGGTGCAGACCCTCGTTGTAGCGCCGGCCGATCAGGGTGCGTCCGGTGTGCTCGTCGACGATCAGCACCTCGCCGTCCATGATCACGTAGTCCTTGTCGCGCTTGAACAGCTCCTTGGCCTTGATGGCGTTGTTCAGGTACGAGATCAGCGGCGTGTTCACCGACTCGTAGAGGTTCTCGATGCCGAGCCGGTCCTCGACCGCGGTGATACCCGGTTCGAGAACGGAGACCGTCCGCTTCTTCTCGTCGACCTCGTAGTGGTCGTCGCGCACCAGAGTTCGGACGAGCTTGGCGAACTCGGGGTACCAGGACGAATTGTCCTCGGCCGGGCCGGAGATGATCAGCGGGGTGCGGGCCTCGTCCACCAGGATCGAGTCGACCTCGTCGACGATCGCGTAGTGGTGGCCGCGCTGGACACAGTCCTCAAGACTGAGGGCCATGTTGTCGCGCAGGTAGTCGAAGCCGAACTCGTTGTTGGTGCCGTAGGTGACGTCGCAGGCGTAGGCCTCGCGACGCTCGGCCGGCGTCATCTGGGACAGGATCGCGCCGACCTTCAGCCCGAGGAAGTGATGGATGCGGCCCATCTGCTCGGACTGGAACTTGGCCAGGTAGTCGTTCACCGTGACCACGTGCACACCCTTGCCCGACAACGCGTTCAGGTAGGACGGCAGCACCGCGACCAGCGTCTTGCCCTCACCGGTCTTCATCTCGGCGATGTTGCACCAGTGCAGCGCGGCGCCGCCCTGCAACTGCACGTCGAAGTGCCGCTTGCCGAGCACCCGCTTGGTGGCCTCGCGGACGGTGGCGAAAGCCTCGGGCATGATCGAGTCGATGGACTCGCCGTTCTCCAGGCGCTGCTTGAAGTCGGCGGTCTGGCCGCGGAGTTCGTCGTCCGACATCGCTTCGAAGTCGGCCTCGATCGAGTTCACCTGGTCGGCGACAACCTTGAGCTTCTTCAGCTGCCGGCCCTCGCCCATGTGCAACATCTTGTCCAGTAGACCCACTTCGACCGTGCTTCCCTCGAACGTTCCGGTGGCGCAGCCCGACTGGGCGCACCCGTCCATCCTAAAGGTTCCGCCCAATTCGACGCCTCCTGGCACAGGCAAGTCGCGTTCTGCGGGTCGGATTCGTATTCCCTCCGCAACAAAGCAGTGGCAGGATTCGCCCAGTTACCGTTGAAAGGACGAACATGAAGCGACTCATCGGCTTCGCCGCCGGAGCGGCCGCACTTACCCTCGCACTCACTGGCTGTGCCAACTACTCCCAGCCGGCTGCCCCGGCGACCACGGGCGCTGCGAGCACGGATGCCACTTCGAGCGCTGCGGCGCCCAAACTGGTCAGCGCAGGCAAGCTCACGGTCTGCACCCACCTCTCGTACCCGCCCTTCCAGTTCAAGGACGAGGCGACCAACAAGATCACCGGCTTCGACGTCGACCTGATGGACGTGGTGGCCAAGAGCCTCGGTGTCACCCAGGAGGTCGTGGACATCGACTTCGGCCAGATCACTTCGGGTGCCGTGTTCGCCGCGGGCACCTGTGATGCCGGCGCCGCCGCGATCACCATCACCGACGAGCGCCAGGCCGCCGCCCCGTTCTCCGACCCGTATTTCGCCGCCACTCAGGCGCTGTTGGTGAAGAAGGGGTCCGGCATCACCGATCTGCCCGACCTGAAGGGCAAGACCCTGGCCGTCCAGACCGACACCACCGGCAAGATCTACGCCGAGAAGAATGTGGACGCGAACGGCTACGAGATCAAGGTCTTCGACGACATGCCCACCGGCGCTAACGCGGTGCTCAGCGGTGCTGCCGATGCCGCGATCAACGACAACGGCGTGATGTTCGACTTCGCGAAGTCCAACCCCGACACCGAGGTGGTCAAGGAGTTCGCCACCGGTGAGCACTACGGGTTCAACACCTCGAAGGACAATCCGGAACTGCTGGCCGCGATCAACAAGGCTCTGGCTGCCGCGAAGGCCGACGGCACCTACAACACGATCTACAAGAAGTGGTTCGGGGTCGACGCCCCGAAGTGATCTGAACGGGATCCGCGTCCGGCCGTCCGCGTTTCTGGACGGTCGGACGCAACTCGTCCGTTGACAGGCCCACCGAAGGAGGCCGCGTGACCACCATCAACGCCCCGACCGCGATTCAGCCCAAGAAGAAGAAGCTGTCGCCTCGCAAGCGGGCGCAACGCATTCGGATCGTGCAGTACGCCGTCCTCGGACTCCTCGTGCTGGTCGCGGTCCTGTTCGCGGACGGCCAGCAGATCGTCAACGTGTTCTTCCGTCCGGACCTGATCGCCAAAGCGCTCGGGCCCGGCCTGGGCATGGCGCTGCTCAACACCGTGCTCTACAGCATCGGGGCGTTCATCTTCGGCCTGGTGCTGGGTACCGTCCTGGCGCTGATGAAGCTCTCCCAGATCGGCCCGTACCGCTGGCTGGCTACGGGATACATCGAGTTCTTCCGCGGCGTCCCAGCGATCATCGTGCTTCTCGCCTTCGGCCTGCTGGGCATCGCGTTCCCCGGTCTGAAGTTCCCACTCGCCCCGTTCGGGACGGTCTGGACCGCGCTGGGCATGGTGTCCGCGGCCTACATGGCCGAGACTATCCGGGCCGGTATCCAGGCGGTTCCCAAGGGACAGGTCGAAGCCGCCCGCTCACTGGGGATGCCCGCGGGGCTGGCCACCCGCTACATCGTGATGCCCCAGGCCTTCCGTATCGTCACCCCGCCGCTGACCAACGAGCTGATCCTCCTGGTCAAGGATTCCTCGCTCGTCTACGTTCTGGGCCTGACCACCGGAGCGTTCGAACTGACCAAGTACGGACGTGAGATGTCCAGCACGTACGGCAACCTGACCCCACTGATCGTGGCCGGGTTCTGCTACCTGCTGATCACCCTCCCGCTCACCCTGCTCGTGCGGCGCATGGAAGCCCGCCAGAGGAAGGCCAGGTGACTGCCATGACCCAGACGATCCCCACCGGGAACCGCGCGGACGAGATCCAGATCTACGACCTGCACAAGTCCTTCGGCGACCTCGAGGTGCTCAAGGGCATCACCACCACCATCCACCGCGGCGAGGTGGTCTGCGTGATCGGACCGTCCGGCTCGGGCAAGTCGACGCTGCTTCGCTGCGTGAACCTGCTGGAACAGCCGACGCAGGGACGGATCTTCATCCTCAACGAGGAGATCACCGACCCGGACGCCGACGTGGACCACCTGCGCACGCTGATGGGCATGGTGTTCCAGTCGTTCAACCTCTTCCCGCACCTGACCGCGCTCCAGAATTGCACGATCGCGCTCGTCCGCGTCCTCGGCAAGGACCCGAAGGAAGCCGAGCGGATCGCGATGGAGAACCTGACCAAGGTCGGCCTCGGAGATCGGGGACACTCCTATCCCGCGCAGATGTCCGGAGGTCAGCAACAGCGGGTGGCGATCGCCCGGGCGCTCAGCATGGACCCGGAGATGATGCTCTTCGACGAGCCCACCTCCGCGCTCGACCCGGAACTTGTCGGCGACGTGCTGTCGGTCATGCGCGACCTGGCCGCCGGCGGCATGACCATGATGGTGGTCACCCACGAGATGGCCTTCGCCCGCGAGGTGGCCGACCGGGTGCTGTTCATGGACGGCGGCGTGATCGTCGAGGAGGGTCCGCCCTCCGAAGTCATCGGCGACCCGAAGGAGGAGCGCACCCGCACCTTCCTCGCTCGAGTCCTCGATCCGACGCACGTGCGCACCGGAGCCGAGGATGCGGCCTACGCCAAGCGGCACGCCGATGAAGCCATCGATACCGAGGCGAAGCGGAACCGCATCCTTGCCAGTCACCGCCCGCCGAGCCACCGTCCGTCCAGTCACTGAGCGCAGCTGCCCTTCGTGACGGCTTGCTCGTCCCTCGCAAGCCTCCTCAGGGACCGTCCCGGGGTACGCATATCCTTTGCCCACCCCAGTCGACCTCATGCTGGGGCCGCTCATCCTGGCCGTCCCCCACGATCCTGGCCGTCCCCCACGATCCTGGCCGTCCCCCACGATCCTGGCCGTCTCCCACGATCCCTGAGCCTGACGAAGGGGTCGTCCACACCAGGCTTACTCAGGCTCGCCCCTCGCCATGAGGCTTCGTCAGGCTCAGCCACCGCTGCCCGTCGCTGGCCAGCGGTGCCGGAGACTCGCAGCCAAAGTCCCGGTTACGCCGACAACCACACTGGCGAGCCCCAACCAGTCGGCCATTTCGCGCAGCTTGGCGGCCAACCTTGCCGCGGTCTCGGCCTCTGGAGCGCCGTCTTCCAACCAGGCTGACTGCACCAGCAGTCGTCCGGCCTTGCGATCTGCCTTGAGGTCGACGCGGGCGGCGATGGTGTCGTCCATGACGAAGAGATAGACGTAGTAGCCGTGCACCCGATCGGCCTTCGGGGTGTAGAGCCCGATCCGGTAGTGCACGTCGAAAGTGTCCAACAGCCGATCGCGGTCGAACACCAGGGTGTCGAAGGGCGCGACCAGCGCGTCCACCCTGAGCTTGCGCGGACGCGCGGCCTGCGTCCACAGGTAGCCCGGGGCCGACCATCCCCGCACGGTCACCGGCTCTACCTCGCCGGACGCGACCAGTGCCTCCAGCGCGGCGGCAGTACCCGGGCGGGCCGTGTAGAAGTACTCCGCCAGCCATTTCTCGGTGAAGATTCCCAGCGCGGCTGCTGCGCGCCGAGCCAGGATCAGCCGGGCTTCCTCCTCGCTCGGCGTGGGTGTGGCCAGGACGGGTGCCGGCAGCACGCGCTCCGGAAGGTCGTAGCGCCGCTCGAACTGGGAGTTGCGACCGGCACTGGAAAGCTCGCCGATGTAGAACAGCCACTCCAGGGCGGACTTCACCGAGGACCAGTTCCACCACGAACCGGGCGTTCGCTGCTCGTCGTGCTCTACCTGGCGTGCGGTTAGCGGTCCGCGCTCGGCGACCTGGGTCATGACCTTGTCCAGCAGGCCCGGATGCTCGGCCAGTACCCGGCTCATCGCCTGCCACGGCTTGGCCCGATTTGCTGCCATTCGGAAGCGCAACGCCGGTTGTAGCTCCACATCCAGCAGGCAGGCGGCGTGGCCCCAGTACTCGAACACGCGGCGGGGTGCAGTGTTACCGGCCCGGTCGAGCACTCCGCGGTCATAGTTCCCCAGGCGGGCGAACAGTGGCATGTAGTGCGCGCGGACGGCGACGTTCACCGAGTCGATCTGGAACTGCGCGACCGCGTCCAGCGTCCGCTGGAGGTGCCGCGCCGTGACCGGCCCCGAGGGTTGGCGTCCGAAACCCTGGGCGGCAAGCATGATCCGACGCGCCTGCGCGGCACCGAGTTGAGTCACGGCGGGCAGCCTAGCGATCCGTTCGGACATCAGCGCGGAGGATTCTCCACCGAACACGGTGGACAATCCTCCCCGTTGTCGAGGGCGTCTACTTCAGCCCGACGTAGCCGACCTTTTCGATCAGTTTCTGGCCCTCGTCGGAGGTGATCCAATCGACGATCTTGGCCGCGTTGGGGTTGGTGGTGCGGGCTGTCACGGCGTACACGTCGATGGTGAACGGGTAGCTGCCGTTGCGGATGTTGTCCACAGTCGGCTCCACCCCGTCGATAGCCAGCAGCTTGATTCCCGGATTGCCGTTCATCACCGTGGCGTACCACCGGAACGAATACCCGATCGCGGCGGTCGAGTTCCGGAACTCGGCCACCTGGCTGACGATCCCACCCATTCCCGAGACGATCTCCTCCTTCAGCGGAGAGCTCATCTGCTCGCCCTGCATGACCTTGGCCAGCATGACGGTCTGGCTTCCCGAGTCGGCCGGACGCTGAAAGGCCAGGATCGCCTCGTCCGGACCACCCAGCTCGGCCCAGTTGGTGACGCGCCGCGTGTACACGTCACGCACTTGCGCGGTCGTCAGGTTGCTCACCGGGTTGTCCTGGTTGACGAAGATCACGAACGCCTCCCGTCCGATCGGGGTCAGCTTCAACTCGACGCCGGCTGCTGCCGCCGCCTCCTTCTGCGTCTTCGACGGCTGCGCACCGAAGAACACGTCCGCGGTTCCCGCGATGAGCTTCTCGTAGCCCCCTGAGGTATTGGTGCAGTCGAGGTAGTTGGTGACGAACTCCCAGCGCTGGTCGTCCGTCAATCCGGGCGGCAGCTGGTACATCGCCTGGGCCATGGCGCCGTAGATCGGATAGGCCGCGGTGGCGCCGTCCAGCACTGGGTAGTTGTCCTTGATCTGCAGGCGGGGCTTCGGATCCACCGCCACCAACTGGTTGTCCGGCTCGAACGGCCGGTATCTGTAGAGATCGACCTCCTGTGAGACCGTGGCACCGTCGCCCAGGCTGGCCGCGCCCATCGCGGACTGGGCCATCTGCCCGGCCGCGATCAGGGCCAGAACGAGCACGCCGGCCAGGGTGGCTACGAGCGAGCCGCGATTGGCGTCCCAGATCGGACGCTTGCGGCAGCCGAGCAGGAACCCCACCATCGTGCTCACCAGGGTGACGAGCAGCACGACCGGCACCGCCGCCGGAACCCCGATGAGCAGTATCCAGACAATCAGTAGGAAGTAAGGCGCGTGCGTGCCGATAGCCACGTTCAGAGTGTCTCCATAGACCAGACCGACCACGCCGAAGGTGATCGCCCAGGCCAGCACGTAGTAGCCCGCGGGGACCAGCACGGGCCAAAGCGACTGCACCCAACCGGCCGGCCGGTCGACCCGCCTGCCCCAGGCGTACCAGATCGGTGTCACCACCAGTGCGGTCATCAGAGCGACGCCCAGCACTCCCCAGGCGCGCACCTCGGTCGCCCCAGCGGTTGCGGTGGCCACGAAAGCCGCCGGGATCGAGACCAGCAGCGGTACGCCGATGAAACCGAGCAGGAGCGTCTTGAAGTTGTACTTCGAGTTGCTACTCATCTGCGGCTCCGCGGAGGTTGGTCGGCGTCGGTGCGACGCCGACCAACACCCCAGAGAGCGGGGTCCACTCGGTGGGCGGATTCACCGATCTGTGAAGGAGTTCAGGCGCTCGCTTCCTCCAGAGCAGCCACGCTCAGGTGGATCACACCGTAGTCGTAGGCCTTGCGGCGGTACACCGCGCTCGGATGACCGGATTCGGCATCCACATAGATGAAGAAGTCGTGGCCGACCAGTTCCATCTCGTCCAGCGCCTGCGCCAGGGTGAGCGGCACGGCGTCGAAGTACTTCTCGCGGACAACCAGCGGGCCGTCGCCCTGGATCTCCAGCCCGGCGATCTTGCGGATCTCCGGACGGGTCTCCTCCAGCTGGGCCGCTTCGACTGCCGCGCCCTCGGCGAGGCTGGACGACCCACGCAGTCCGCGGTGGGTCTTGCGCCGATCGGACGCGCGGCGCAGCTGGGACTTGAGCCGGTCGAGCGCGTGGTCGAAGGCCACGTTCTTGTCGTCGGCGGACGCCTCGGCGCGAACCACCGGGCCACGGCTGCGCAGGGTGATCTCCACCCGCGTCGACTGGTCGGGCTGCTTCTTGTAGCCGTAGGCAGACACCTGAACCTCAACCCGGATCACCCGGTCCTTGAGCTTCTCGATCGAGGCGATTCGTTCCTCCACCCGCTCGCGGAATTCATCGGGGATCTGGCAATGTCGGCCAGTCACCAGGACGTCCATGTCTACCTCCTTCTCGGTGCCCTACGTGCGCAGGGCTTGCCCAGACAGCATTGGCACCAGCCCGGTTCCCTGCCTTGACGGCCGGTGAACTGGCGTTGGTGCCATGACCACAACATAGTTCGCACCACAGGTCTTTACCAGCAGATCGCCTTGGAACTTAGTAGGTGTTCGATGTGCGTCCGCTGGGTGCGTCGCACCCCGCCCGAAATGCCCCCGTAACGCCGGCTAATCAGGCTGTAACACCAGCTAACGGACCCGTAACACCAGGTGCGTCTGGGCGTAACAGCCCTCAGTCACCCTTTCTAGCATGATTCTGGAACTCAACTCCGGCGACACCGCCTGGATCCTCATCAGCGCCGCACTGGTGCTGCTGATGACCCCCGGTCTCGCGCTGTTCTACGGCGGCATGGTCCGAGCAAAGGGCGTGCTGAACATGATGATGATGAGCTTCATCTCGATGGGGGTCATCGGCGTCCTATGGGTGCTCTTCGGCTACAGCATGGCCTTCGGAAACTCCGTGGGCGGCCTGGGCATCATCGGTGACCCGTTCGAGTTCGCCGGCCTGCAGGGCCTGCTGCTGAACACCGACGCCTCGTACCCGGCGCTCGCCTTCGTCGCCTTCCAGGCCTGCTTCGCGATCATCACCGTCGCCCTGGTTTCCGGCGCGATCGCCGACCGTGCGTCGTTCGGCGCATGGACGCTGTTCGCGATCCTGTGGGGCACGCTGGTCTACTTCCCGGCCGCCCACTGGGTCTTCGCGTTCAGCAGCGCGGACGGGAGCGTCGTCGGCGGCTGGATCGCGAACGTGGTGGGCGCCATCGACTTCGCCGGCGGCACAGCCATCCATATCAACGCCGGTACCGCCGCGCTTGTGCTCGCCCTGGTGATCGGCCCGCGGATCGGGTTCGGCACCAAGCCGATGCGTCCGCACAACATGACCCTGGTCATGCTCGGCGCTGCCCTGCTGTGGTTCGGCTGGTTCGGCTTCAACGCGGGTTCGGCAGTGGCCGCCAACGGACTGGCGAGCCTCGCCTGGGTCAACACCCTCGCCGCCACTTCGGCCGCGATGCTGGGCTGGCTGGTCGTCGAGAAGTTCCGCGACGGGCACCCGACCTCGCTGGGCGCCGCGTCCGGCATCGTCGCGGGCCTGGTCGCGGTCACCCCGGCCGCCGGCGCGGTCAACCCGGTGGGTGCGATCGTCCTCGGCGCCATCGCCGGCATCATCTGCGCCTACGCGGTCGGCCTGAAGTACAAGTTCGGCTACGACGACTCGCTCGACGTCGTCGGCGTGCACCTGGTCGGTGGCCTCGTGGGCACCCTGCTGATCGGCCTGCTTGCCGACCCGGCCACCTCCGGCGACCCGGCCGACCCGGCCGCCGCAGGCCTGTTCTACGGCGGTGGATTCGACCAACTCGGCAAGCAGGCGATCGGCGCCTTCTCAGTGATGGCCTTCTCGCTGGTGATGACCTACCTGATCGCCCTGGCCATCAAATACACCATCGGCTGGCGGGTCAGTTCGACCGATGAGCTCAGCGGCATCGACCTGGCCGAGCACTCCGAGGCCGGTTACGACCTGAGCCCGGTCTACTACACCAACAAGGTCCAGCGCACCCTCGTCCTCAGTAAGGACGACATGCCGGAGACCTCCAAGACGGGAGCAAGCAAGTGAAGTTGGTAACGGCGATCATCCAGCCGGAAATGCTGGAGACGGTACAGAAGGCCCTGGTTCGCCACGGCGTGGGCGGCATGACGGTCAGCGAGGTTTCCGGCTACGGACGCCAGCGCGGACACGTCGAGGTCTACCGCGGCGAGGAGTACACCATCGACTTCATCACCAAGGTTCGGCTCGAAGTCCTGGTCGACGACGAGGACGCGGAGGCCCTCACGGGCGTCATCGTCCAGGCCGCCCGCACCGGCGACGTGGGCGACGGAAAGGTGTGGATCATCCCGATCGACACCGTCGTCCGGGTACGCACCGGAGAGAGCGGGTCCACCGCGATCTGAGGTCTCGACAGACCCGAACACACGACAACCTCGACCAGCCAGTCATCTCGACCAGCCAGTCATATCGCTCAAAGTGGTCACTTGCGCACCGTCTCGGTGCGCGAGTGACCACTTTGCGTTTCGGACACCGGGCGGTCGACATCCGCTCGGACGAAGGCACCCGGACCGGACGAAGGCACCCGGACCCGAGGAACAGTCGAGACCCACCCACGCTGGAGGACCCAGGCCGAGCGGCTGTTCGAAATGCGTCACGAAAGGCCGGCCCAGCGCATGGTTGCGGCCACCGTGGCGGCGGCGAGCGGTTCCCGGCCTGCGGCCCTTAAGGCTCGAAACGCCTCGACGAGCGTGGCGCCGGTGGTGACGATGTCGTCGACCACGACCAGGCCGCCGGCAGGTAGCCGGCCCGCACGGAAGGCGCCGGTGAGGTTCGCCAGCCTGCCCTCCCGATCGAGTTCGGCCTGGTCGACCGGACGCCGCACGAGCTTCAACCCCGCACCGACCCGAGCCGGGACGCCGGCGGCATGCAGGCGCCGCGCCGCGATCTGGGCGAGACTCAGGGTGAGGTCGAGGCCGCGCGCGGCAGCGGCGGCACGCGCGGTCGGCACTGGCACGAGCACCACTTCGGCCTCGGCCGCTTCGGGTCGGGCGAGTAGGAGAAGGGCCATCGCTGCCGCGAGCCGGTCACCCAGCACCGGGACCGCCCCGAGCGCGTCCCGCTCCTTCGCGGCCAGCAGCAGTCGACGCAACGCGGCCTCGTAGCGGCCGCCGGCAACGACCACGGGAGTATCAGCCGACAGCCCGGGAACCTCGAAGGGCGAAGTGGCGATTGCGCATCGGCATCGGGAGCACACCCCCAACCCGGCCAGTCCGCACCCGGGACAGTGCGCGCCGAGGATCAGTTCGCCGCCGAACTGCAGGATCCGTCGCGCCTCCACAACTGCTGTTGTCGGCAGTGAATCCTCGAACGGCTCACGCGTCCACAGGGTCAGCCCGAATAGGCGAGGTCATCCACAGCCGTGAGTGCCAGCGCCCAGCTGAACTCGCTCTCGAATCGGTAGGCGGTGCCGCCCTCGGTGAGGGCCACGGCCGGCCGGCCGGGGATCACAGCCAGTCTGGTCAGTGACGCAGCCTTGGTTGGCCCGATGTCGGTGGCGGTCGCGCCGTCCTCGCTGACCCGGATGACGCTGGTGTCGCCCGCGTCGGTGCGCTGCAGCACCGCGACGTCGGCTGGCGGCCACCGTCCGGTCGACTGCGAGCGCGAGGCCCAGCCCAGGTCGAGCGCGGTACCGGCCGCACCTGCGCTCAGGTTGAACTCCAGCGGACGCCAACCGGTGAGCCGAATCCCGTCTCCCGCGCGCACGACCACAGCGACTCCCACCTCGGTGCGGGTGCCGTTCAAGAGAACCAACGCGAGCCTCGATCCGTCGGACGAAAGCTTGCTGGCCACCAACGGATGCTTGGGCAGGTCACTGGCGTCCACCTTGACCGTAACGTCGTCCCGGTACACCCGGAAGCTGCTCACACCCGCGCTGGTCGCCGACCACAGTTCGCCGTTTCGGGCGAAATCAGGACGTAGCAGTCCGCTTCCGGTGCGCAGCACGCGGGCCTTCGCTGTGCCCGCCGGGGCCAGCACCAGCCGAGACCCGCCGTCGGTGATCGCGGCCAGCTCGGTGAGGTCGCTGCGCACGGCGAGTCGTTCCGGCTTCAGCAGATCGGCTTCGACCGGCGTGGATTCGAGCCAGTTGTCCTCCCGCAGCCGGGACACCCCGTCCTCGGCCACCGCGAAGAGCGCCCGCGAGCCGGCGGTGTTGTCGGGAGACAGTTCGGCGAAGTCACCCGCGCTCAGTTCGCTGAGTCCGCCTTCATTCGCCAACGTGACCCCGCCGACGGTCACGGTCACCGCGTTCACCTCGGCGAAGCCCGAGAGCGTGGTGACCAACTCGGCGAGCATCGCCTGGCGCTCTGCCAGACCAAGGCTCAGGCCCGTCGAGCTCAAAGTCACCTCCGCGAGGCCTTCGTCGTTAAGGGTGACCTGCTGTACGCCGATCGGGTTCGACGACGACGCCCGCACCGCCGGAGCGAGTCGCGCGGACGGGCCGGCGAGCACCGCTCGTGCCGCCGCAGTCAGCGCCTGTTCACCGGACGCGAAGTATCGCTGGTCGGGCACCAGCACGCTGCCTGTGGCGTCCATGAAGTACAGGGTCACCGGGGTGAATCCAGTGCTGAACGGGTAGCGGGACACCAGCAACCCGTCGGGCGGGTTGGAGATCCGCCACTGCTCGTTGGCGTCGCGCACCAGGGCGAAGTCGTGGCGCAGTTGCTGCGACACCGCCAAGTAGCTGCCGGCTGAATCCAGGTTGCCCACCACCGGACCGACCAGCATCACCGTCTGCCCGTTCTCTGCGGGCAACGTGCCGTCGGCGTAGATCTGCACGGCGGATTCAGGCTGCCAAGCTGCACTTGCCGCTTCGGTCAGGTACTGCCGCGCCACCGCGTAGTCGGGCTGGTAGTTGCTCATGGCGTGCAGGAAACCCTCCACGACGAGCAGTTGGCCGGCACCGAGTGCCGGGGGCAGCGGGTCGACGTTGACCCCGGAACTGCCCCCGGGCGCCTGCTGGGTGTGGTGCTCGACCGGGCCGCTGGTGGGCACCGAAGCGCAGCCGCTCAAGGCCAGGGCCAAGGCCGTCGCGATGATCGCCGTGAACCGAGCGCCGCGCCGTCCGACCTGGCTATGCCGGAAGTACATGCCGCACCTCCTTCGCGTCCGGTGGAACCTCGGGCCAGGGCGACCCCCGCAACTCGTCGGCTGCCTTCCGCGGCACCGTCAGACGGAACTGAGCCCCGGCGCCGGGGCTCCCCCACGCGTCGAGCCAGCCGCCGTGCAGCCGGGCGTCCTCCAGCGAGATGGACAGGCCCAGCCCGGTGCCGCCGACATGGCGTCCGCGGGACGGATCGGCTCGCCAGAACCGGTTGAAAACCTGCCCGGCCTCCTCCGCGGTGAAACCGACGCCGTGGTCACGCACTGCGATCGCGACCGCGTCCCGGTTGCCGCGGACGTAGACGGTGATCGGATTTCCCTCGCCGTGCTCGATGGCGTTGGTGATCAGGTTGCGCAGCACTCGGCGGATGCGACGACCGTCGACTTCGGCGACGCACTTCTCGTAAGCGTCCAGGGTGAGCCGCGTACCGGTGCGATCGGCCAGCCGCTGCAACGCGGCGAGTTCCTCACCCGCGAGCACGGTGAGGTCGACATCATCGATGGCCAGCTGGGCGGCACCCGCGTCGAACCGGGAGATCTCCAGGAGGTCGGTGAGCAGGCCCTCGAACCGGTCAAGTTCGGCCGAGAGCAGTTCGGTGGAGCGACTGGAAACCGCGTCGAACTCGTCGCGATGCGAGTGCAGCACCTCCGCGGCCATGCGGATGGTCGTCAGCGGCGTCCGCAGCTCATGGGAGACGTCGGAGACGAAGCGCTGCTGCACCAGGGAGAGGTTCTGCAGCTGGGTGATCTTCTTGTCCAGTTCCTCGGCCATGTGGTTCATCGAGCGGGCCAGACCCGCGAGGTCCTCGGTGCCGACCACGGCCATGCGGTCCTCAAGGTGACCGGACGCGAGTTGCTCGGCAGCCAGGCGCGCCGCCCGCACGGGACGCAGCACCCGCAGCGAGATCAGGTAGACGGTAAGGGTGAGTCCGGCCAGCAGGAACACGCCGGTGGCGAGCGTGGCCTGCTGCACGACGGCCAGCGTCGCGAGCTCCTGACTGGTCGAGAACAGGAAGAAGATCAGGTACGGCGCCTGCCCGGGGGCCTCAAGGGTGGCGGCCACGACGAGTCCCGGCTCGTCGGCACGCGAATCGTTGAAGCGGATCAGTGTCGGGGTGCTCCACAACCCGTCCCCGGAGGCCACGCTCTCACGGATGGAGTCGGGGATGCTCTCCGGCGCCAGGCCCGGTGTGCCGATCTGGGAGATCTGCGTTTCCACCACCACGAAGTACTGGTTGCCGACCGTGCCGCGGTTCGTGGCCTCGGTCGCAAGCCGGATGATCCGCTCGCTCGCTGAGGTGGTGCGCAGATCCGTCGTGGAGAGGTCGCGCTGCATCGTCGTGACCACCGCGGACGCCTCCGCGACGCTGGCCTGGGTCTTTCCCGCCATGATGCCCCGGCTCGACTGCTCCATCAGGAACCAGCCGGTGGCGAACAGGATCACGATCGCAGCGGCCAGTGTGGTCATGACCACCTGGAAGGGCAGCGACCGCGACCACAGCCGGACGAAGGGTATGCGGGAGAGACGGCTCATACCGACGGTTTGTGCTCACCGGCGCGATATCCGACACCGCGGACGGTGACGATGATCTCCGGCTTCTCCGGGTCCTTCTCGATCTTGGAACGCAGCCGCTGCACGTGCACGTTCACCAGCCGGGTGTCGCTGGCGTGCCGGTAACCCCAGACCTCTTCGAGCAGCACCTCGCGCGTGAACGCCTGCCGCGGCCGGCGGGCGAGGGCGAGCAGCAAGTCGAACTCGAGGGGGGTGAGGGTGATTTCGGAGTCACCGCGCCGCACGGTGTGTTCGTTCACGCGGATCACCAGGTCGCCGATGCGGAGGTTGTCCACGTCTGGCTCCGGGGTGACATGCCGGCGCAGCCGGGTCTTGATCCGAGCGATCAGCTCCTGGGTCTTGAAGGGCTTGGCGACGTAGTCGTCGGCTCCGGCCGACAGCCCGTCCACCACGTCGATGGTGTCGCTCTTGGCGGTGAGCATGACGATCGAGACGCCCGATTCGGCGCGGATGTCGCGGCACACGTCCACGCCGTCGCGTCCGGGGAGCATCAGGTCGAGCAGCACCAGGTCGGGACGGTATTCGCGGAACGCGTCCAGCGCAGCGTCACCGGTGTGGCACAGCTGGGCATCGAACCCCTCCGAGCCGAGGACGAGGTGCAGCATCTCGGCGAGGGCCTCGTCGTCGTCGACCACCAGGATCCGCGGGGGTGAACTCCGAGGAGCCTCAGACACCTTTTCCCTCCCTTGGTTGCAGTGACTGCGATATTAGCCCCCCCGCCGGGAGCCGTTCAGTTCAGTTCGGTGTCTGCGGTCCAGGTGGACATCAGACCTAGTTCGCCGCCTTGGCGACGCAGGATGCGCCGCCACATTGTCGCCGGCTCCGGGTCGAACACGTCCGACGGCAGCGCAGGCACCACATGCCACATCTCGAAGTCGAGTTCGCGCTCCAGCTGGCCGGCGTCCCAGCCCGCGTAGCCCGCGAAGATCCGCAGGTGCCGGTAGGCACCCTCGGCGATCTCGACGGGAGTGTCGAGGTTCAGCAGTCCAACGCCGTCGAACACCGGACGCCAGCCCGGCGGCTCCTCCCCCAGCGCCCAGGGCTCGGCAAGGCAGACCGCGCCCTGCTGGGAGACCGGACCCCCGTCGAAGAGTGCCGGCGGCTCACAGACCAGCGCTTCCCAGGCGGGCAGCGCATCAGCGAGTTCGATGACAGTCGTGCGGTTCAGCACCACCCCGACGGTGCCGGTCTCGTCCGCATCCAGCAGTAGCACCACGGCGCCGTCGAAGACCCCGTCGGTGATGGTGACCGCTGCCACCAGCAGGTCGCCTGCACGGATTCCGGTCATGTCACCTCCAGGTCCAGTCTGGCACCCGGTGGCTCAATCGGCCTCGGCTTCCTTCTTGCGCTTCTTCCGCTTCTTGCGGGCCTTGGCCCAGGCGAGCACCTTCTTCTCGTCCCACATGGGCGTCCGGGCGTCGAGCCACAGCTCGCGCGGCGCATGGAACTCCTTGCCGCTCTTGCGCTCCTTGGACATCGCCGAACGGAACTGCTCTTTGGGGAGCCCAACGAGCTCAGCCGCCTGCGAGGTCGTCAACACAGACCGCACCCTACTGGAAGATGAGGGCGGGCTTCGCAACTACGGACGAGGTTCGAGTACGTCGAGAACCGTGATCACGTGGAACGGTGAACCCTCATTCCGCGACCAGTCCTCGGTGAAGAGATGCAGGAACCCCTTGATCGCTTCCAGCGCTACAGCCATTCCAGCCCCCTTCGCTTGTCAACCGGTTCTGACTGCTGCCAGCTTAGCATCGCTAGAGATGCCAATCAAGCATCTCTAGCGATGCTAAGACTCGATCGCCCGGTTCGGGCAACCGAACTGATCGGCTTTCCGACGAGGTGAGTGCGGTCCACTGATCGGGAATCCCGGGCCCGGAAGTACTGAGCCTCCCCCGGGAGCCGCGAACGCGGACCCAGAGGAGGCTCTCTCAGAAGGGGTGGAGGTGGCGGGAGTCGAACCCGCGTCCTCAAGCGGCGAACCAGACATTCTCCGGGCGCAGCTGACTAGTCGTTCTACTCGGCTCTCACCCTCGCGTCAGCACGTGGTGAACAAGCCCAGTTCCATGAATGTCCTGGACTGACCCTGGAACCATGTCAGTTCAGTAAGCCCTCTAAATGAGGCCAGTTACCGGATCGAAGGCATCTCCGGACTGACCCTTCGGTCGCTGATCAGGCAGCGAGAGCGAAGTCAGTGCGCGTTGAGTTGGCACTTATTGGTTTCCGAGATTCGTTAACGAGATGTCCTCGGATCCTCGGCCCGCTTCTCCTGGAACTACCGTCCCAAGTCGAAACCAGTCACCCCCTGTTGAGTTGTTGCCGAGCTTCACGCTCAGCTTTCAAAGTATACGCGGCCGTTCGAACCAGCGCGAGTCGGGTTCTCCTGGGGCTGGACGGGTATCGTGCCGGGCATGGAAAAGCCCTTCGTTGACCCGCCAGAGGGTCCCGCCCCGTCCGAACTGCAGATCATCGACCTGGAGGTCGGCACCGGGCCCGAGGCGCTCCCCGGCAAGCGGGTGGCCGTCCACTACGTCGGCGTCGCATACTCCAGCGGTGAGGAGTTCGACTCCAGCTACGGCAGGGGCGAGCCGTTGGTCTTCCCCCTCGGCGCGCGACGCGTCATCACCGGTTGGGACAACGGCCTGGTCGGCATGCGGGTCGGCGGACGCCGCCGCCTGGTCATTCCGCCCCAGCTCGCGTATGGCGACCGCGGCGCCGGCGGCGCCATCGCCCCGGGCGAGACCCTGATCTTCGTCTGCGACCTGGTCGGGGTGAAGTAGCCGACTCGACCAACGGCGGACGCCTACCAGCTTCCGCCGCCGCCTCCGCCACCGCCGCCACCGGAGAAGCCGCCTCCGCCACCGAAGCCACCGCCACCGCCGAAGGCTGAACCGCCGCTGCCGAACCCCGTGTCGGCCATGGCCGGCGGCGGGGGCGAAGCGATGGCGCTGCCCACGGAGTGGTCGAAGGTGTTCATCTGCCAGACGAAGTGGCGCATGTCCCACGTGTCGCCGTAGTACCAGTAGGGCGCGGTCGCCGGCAGTCGACCGAGCTCGACCAGACGCTGGCAGACCTGCGTCCATCGATCGGTGAGGTCGAACATGATCGCCCAGGGCAGGTACCGGCTGAAGATGTCCTCGCCCTCCTCGAACTTCAGCTGCTCGGCCTCGGCGGTCGCCAGATAGGTCCGGAAGCCCTCGACCTGATCGGTCCAGGCGCGCCCAGCGCCCGTCCGCTGACCGCGCTGGAGCTTCGAGCGGATCACCAGACCAGTCGCACCGACCGAGATCACCAGCGGCAGCGCCAGCAGAAGGATCGGACCGAGCATGCTGCTGCCGACCACTCCGAACGCCACTACCGGCACGAGCAACCCGACGAGGTTGAAGCCCGTCGGCGTCACTCCGCCAGGCTCCCGTGCGAACCATCCCCCGGAACGCGAGGATGCCAGCGCCAACTGCCCGAGGCGTTCGTGCGCGTCCGTCAGCGTGCCCGGCTCGCCGAGGTCGACCTCGTCCCCGGACTCCGCGCCGCGGCCGAAGATGGACGCCAGCAGGTCCGCGCTGATCGGGTCGGGCGCCCGCGACGCGTCCAGCAGGCGCACCTGTTGGTCGTCGTCGCTGCGCAACTGTACCGCCCCGGCCACCGCCAGACCGACCAACGATGCCGTGGTATCCCGGACCTGCGTCTCCCCGTCGATCAGTAGCCCAGCCTCGGCCACCGAGATCCGCGGCGGCGAGAACGCGACCGGGATCTCCATCTTCGGGTCGCTGCGCACCTCACTGACCGGCTGACCCCGCGCCGGGAAGACGCCGGGCGGTAGCCCGGCGTAGCGATAGTCCACGGTGCGCCGGCGGACATACCACCAACCGATGAACGGCACCAAGGCAGCCGCAGCCACCGAACCAGCAAGTGCCGTCACGGTCGAACGTTGAGCCGCGAGTTCGGCGTTCTCCTCCTGGATCGGTGTGTTGTTGGCGATCTGACCAGGCTTGATCTTCACGGACACGGTCATCAACTGCCCGGTCGGGATGTCGTCGGCCGCGAACTCCGCCGATCCGTCCGAGCCGAGCGCTGCCGTCCGGCAAGCACCGCTGGCGCCCGGGCGAGCCACCGAGCAGAACACGTCCTGCGCGCCGCCGGGGACGGTGATCTTGGCAGTGGCTGCGACTATTCGAGGCATCGACGACCCGGTGAGGTCCCAGTACAACTCGTCGAAGTCGCCAGAGGTGCGTAACAACCCCTGGACGCGGTACGTCAGTACATAAGTGGCCGTCGGCGCGGTGATGGTGCGCTCAGCCGAGCCGATCCGGATGCGCAGGTAGGTGTTGCGGCCACTCCCCTGATCGCTCTGACTGAGCTCGGTCGACACGGCATCGGGGCTGGTGACCGCCACGCGGTCGACCTTGTAGAGCACGTCGTGCTCGTCGCCGTCCGCCTCGCGGGTGACCAGCGTGCGCTCCAGCCCATGCCGTCCTGACGAACTGCCGAACCGCAGCACGATCGTCTCGGTGACGTTCACGTAGCCCTGCTCGTCGGCAACCGCCACCAGGTCGAAGGAATCGAAGACATCGGCGGACGCGGCGTGCGCGGCCGAAGCCGAACCGACAGCCACCCAGAAGGTGACGACCATCAGGGCCAAGGCCACCGGCCAACGTTTCATCGCGCGCGCCGGTTGCGGACCGCCATCGCCCGGCTCGCCTCCCGATCGGCCTCCCTGGCAGCAATCGTCTGCCGCTTGTCCCAGTCCTTCTTGCCGGTCGCGATCGCTATCTCGACCTTCGCGTAGCCGTCGGAGAAGTAGATCGCCACCGGCACGATCGTCTTGCCCGAGTTCGCGGTCTCGCGCTCCAACTTGGTGATCTCCTTGCGGTGCAGCAACAGTTTGCGGTTGCGCCGCGTGGCGTGGTTCGTCCAGGTGCCGAAGGCGTACTCCGGAATGTGCGCGTTGCGCAGCCACACCTCGCCGTCGTCGACCGTTGCGAACGCGTCCGCCAGGGAGGCCCGGCCCAGGCGCAGCGACTTCACCTCAGTGCCGGTGAGCACCAACCCGGCCTCGAAATGATCGCCCAAGTGGTAGTCGTGACGTGCTTTTCGGTTCTGGGCAACCATGACCCGGCCCTGCGGTCTTGGCATGATCGTCTCCCTCCGAACGCTCTGGTCAGCCTACCAAGGTGGCCGGTTCGGGGGCGGATCGCAAGTCGAGATCCTCGACCGGCCACGCTCGACCGCTCAGAGGTACTTCATCGGGTTCACCCGTACGCCGTCACGGTAGATCTGCAAGTGCAGGTGGCAACCGGTGCTCAGGCCCGTCGTGCCCACGTAGCCGACCAACTGGCCCTGCTTCACCAACTGGCCGGCCTTGACGACCACCTTGGACTGGTGGGCGTACCCGCTGGAGACGTTCGCACCCTTCACCTTGCCGTAGCTGATGATCGTGTAGTTGCCGAAGCCGATGCTGGTCGGTCCTGCCGACACCACCCGGCCATCGGCCATCGCGTACAGCGGCGCACCGCATTCGGCTCCGAAGTCGGTGCCCCAGTGCATCCGCCAGTAGTGCAGGATCGGGTGGAATCGCAGCCCGAAGCCGGAGCCCGACGGCGCGTCCACCGGACGGATGAACCCGCCCGAGTTCACCGTCTTGTACTTCTTCTCCGCCGCCCGGATCTTCGCCGCGATCGTCTTCTCCTGTGCCTGCAGCGCAAGGTATTCGGCCTGGCTCGCCTCGAGCTCCTCTTCGGCCTCGGCCTTCAGCGTCGCGTGGGCTGCGACCAGCGCGGTGACCTCGGCGGCGCGCGCGGACGCGTCCTGGGTCAACTTCTTCACCTTCGTGACGTGAGCGGCGGACGTGTCCCGCTTGACCACCAGGTCGGCCTCGGCCGCGTCCTTGGCCAGCTTCGCTTGTTCGAGACTCGCCTGCAGCGCGGTGAGCCGGTCGAGTTGGGTGGTGGAGCTGTCGAAGAGGGTGGTCGACCACTGCATGCGCTGGGCCAGGTCGTTCGGCGTCTCGGCGCCGAGGATCATCGTCCAGCCGACCAGGGTGGACTGCTGCTGGTAGGCGGAGCGCACCACCACACCGATCAGCGCCTCCTGCTTGGCCACCTCCCCCTCCGCCTTCACCACGTCGGCTGCAGCCTGGGCCGCGGCCGTCTCCGCGGCCTCCAGGTCGGCGGCGACCTGGGCGTCCGCTTCCTTGGCTGCGGCCAGTTCCTTCTTCACGCTCCCGAGCGCGGCCTTGGCCTTGGTCAACTGGACGCGTGACGCGGCGAGCTTGTCGGCGGCCTCGGCGACCGCGTCCAAGTCATCGGAAATGTCCTTTTTGGTCTCGGCGAGCTCCTTGCGGACCTTGTCGCGCGCGTCGTCCAAGCCCTCGGCACGAGCGGACGGGGCGAGCCCGGCCGCCAGCGAGACAGCGAGGCCGAGCGCGACCGCGGTGCGCAGGAATGCCAGCAGCGGCCCGAGGCGACTACCCCGGGACCCGCGTGAGGTGGGGGAAGTCACCATCACGAACAGCCCCAATCCAAATATCAGACCCGCAGGAAGCGCCGGGTCGCAATCAATGTCGGAATAACAGAAAGCACTACTGCAACTATTGCCAGAACCACGGCCGTGGTGCCAACATTCGACCACTCGATCCAGCGAATAGTCTTGATCTGAGCTGTAGCCCTGCCGACCACGACGAACTGCTGGAACGCAGCCAGGGTGCCAACCGCGAGCGCCAGGCCGGCCACCGCCGCCAGCAGCGATTCGATCAGGAACGGCAGCATGATGTACCAGTTCGAGGCACCAACCAGTCTCATGATGCCGATCTCGCGGCGCCGCGAATACGCTGCCATTCGGATCGTGTTTCCGATCTGCAGGGCTGCGGCTAGGAGCAACAGTGAACTCAACCCGACCGTTGCCCAACGCGCGAGGTTGAGCCAGGCGAACATCGGATCGAGGATCTTGCGCAGGTCCTGCACCAGTTGCACGCCCGGCAGACCGCTGACCGCGGACACGACGCCCTGGTACTCCTCGGGGTTCTTGAGCTTCACCCGGAAGGAATCCTGCATGGCGTCAACGGTGGTCGCGCTCAGGATCGGGTCATTGTCGGCGTAATAGTCGCGGAACTTCTCGTAGACCTGTTCCTTGGTCTCGTAAAAGACTTCGGCAACCTCGGGATTGTCTTTCAGGACGGCTTCGATGTCGGCGCGTTGCGCGTCCGTCGCGCCCTCGCCGGGCTGGCAATTACCGCTGGTCGAGTCCGGCACGCAGAGAAACACACTGATCTCCACGCGGTCGTACCAGTCGTCCTTCAGGCGATCGACCTGCTGGGTGACCAACAGCCCGATGCCGAACAGGGTCAGCGAGACCCACATGGTCACCACCACAGCCAAGTTCATGGACGCGTTGCGCCGCAGACCCGACCAGGCCTCGGTGAACGTGTGCCTCATCAGGCGATCCTCCTGAACTCACTGGTAGCCATATACGCCCTTGCTCTGGTCACGGACGACCTCGCCGTCGGCCAGCTCGATGACGCGTTTGCGCATCTGGTCGACGATGGTGGCATCGTGGGTGGCCATGATCACGGTGGTGTCGGCTCGGTTGATCTGGTCGAGCAGTCGCATGATGCCCACGCTGGTGTTGGGATCGAGGTTCCCGGTGGGTTCGTCCGCGATCAGGATCGCCGGACGGTTCACGAAGGCGCGGGCGATGGCCACCCGCTGTTGCTCTCCGCCGGACAGCTCCTCGGGCAACCGGTCGCCCTTGCCCTCAAGACCGACCAATTCGAGAGTCTCGGGCACCACCTTGCGAATGAGGGACGACGGCTTGCCGATCACCTGCATCGCGAAGGCCACATTCTCGGTGACGGTCTTGCCCGGCAGCAGCCGGAAGTCCTGGAACACCGTGCCGATCTGGCGGCGAAGTGCGGGCACCTTCCAACTCGGCAGACGGTTGAGGTCCTTTCCGGCCACGTGGATGTGCCCGCTCGTGGGCAGGTACTCCCTCAGGATCAGCCGAAGGAAGGTCGACTTGCCCGAGCCGGACGAACCCACGAGGAAGGTGAATTCACCTTTGGCGATCTCGACGGTGACCTTGCTCAGGGCAGCCCGCGTCTGCCCCTCGTAGGTCTTGGAGACATCCTCAAATCTGATCACTGTTGTGTCCGACCGGGTAGCGAATGGGGAAGTTTCCTTGACAGGAGCCAAGGCCGGTTCCGTTGGAGTTTAGGGGACGCCTCGACATACCCCAAGCCTCCCCGCGGCGTGTCAGCGCTCACCCTGCTGGCGACGCCAGCGCACGCCTGCGTCGATGAATCCATCAATGTCGCCGTCGAACACCGCGTCCGGGTTACCCACCTCGAAGTCGGTGCGCAGGTCCTTGACCATCTGGTAGGGGTGCAGCACGTAGGAACGCATCTGCGATCCCCAGGAGTTGCCGGCGTCGCTCTTGAGTTCGCGCATCTCGGCCTCCTTCTCAGCTCGGGCACGCTCCAGCAGCCGGGACTGCAGGACGCGCAAGGCGGCGGCCTTGTTCTGCAGCTGCGACTTCTCGTTCTGGCAGGACACCACCAGGCCGGTTGGCAGGTGGGTGATGCGGACGGCGGAGTCGGTGGTGTTCACGCTCTGCCCGCCAGGACCGGAGGAGCGGAACACGTCGACCCTGATGTCGGCCTCAGGAATCTCGATGTGGTCGGTCTCCTCGGTGACCGGCAGCACATCCACACCCGCGAACGAGGTCTGGCGCCGTCCCTGGTTGTCGAAGGGGCTGATCCGGACGAGCCGGTGGGTGCCCTGCTCGACCGAGAGCATGCCGTAGGCGAAGGGCTCCTTGACTGTGAAGGTAGCCGATTTGATGCCCGCTTCTTCGGCGAAGGACGTGTCGTAGACCTCGGTGGAGTAGCCGTGCCGCTCGGCCCAACGCAGGTACATCCGCAACAGCATGGCGGCGAAGTCGGCGGCATCCACTCCCCCGGCCTCGGAGCGGATCGTGATCAGGGCATCGCGCTGGTCATACTCGCCGGACAGAAGGGTCCGGATCTCCAGAGCCTCGATATCGGCCGACAGTGCCTTCAGCTCCTTCTGGGCTTCGGTGAGCGTGCCCGGGTCGTCCTCCTCGACAGCGAGTTCGATCAGCACGCCGAGGTCGTCCACGCGTCCGCGAAGCGCCACGATCCGGTCGACCTGAGCCTGCAGCCGCGACAGTCTGGACGTGACCAGTTGTGCGTTCTCCTGGTCGTTCCAGAGATCGGGCGCCGCTGCCTGTTCGGCGAGCTCGGCGATTTCGGCACGTTTGGCAGCCGGGTCGATGACGCTCTCGATGGAGGTCAGGGTCCGGTTCAGCACGGCCAGGTCGGCCTGCAGGTCAGCAGCAGTCACAGCGGTTCACTCTACCTTGCCCACTCCCGTACACCACTGTCGGGGGAGCGAGGAGGACCACCGTGAGCCCTTCAAACAAATCCTGAACAACGTTCGGTGTTTGGTGGTGAAATCGTCACCGGTTGCGCTAACATCGTCCCGTCGTGATGGGTCCCCCCGAGCCATCACCACCTCGCCCGGAGTTATCCGCCGGGCTCGCTGCCCCCCGGCAGTGCCCGCAGAGCGAGAGCTCGTGGCGGGCATCTTCGCTTTCTATCCGATCCCCGGCTGCGGGGACGCGTGGTGCCGCCTGGCGCGCCGGCGCGGCGCAGCCCCCTAAGATGTTCGCTCGGGGCGCATAGCTCAGTTGGTTAGAGCACCTCCCTTACAAGGAGGGGGTCGGGGGTTCGAGTCCCTCTGCGCCCACACCCCTCAGGCTTCGACGTCCACGACCTTGCGGCTGCTCAAGCCGAGGAGAACCCCGTCCGCGGTCAGGAATGTCATTCCCTCCACCTCAGCCTGGGCGAGCAGCATGCGGTCGAACGGGTCGCGATGCGGCAGTTCCACCGCAGAGGTCGCCAGCGCGTGGCCGGCCGTCACCGGGAGTTCACGGACGCCTGCGGCTTGGAGCGATTCCGCCAAGTCGGCGTCAATGCGGAGCTTGCCCAGGGCGCGCTTGATCTCGATCTCCCAGATGGACGCCGCTGAGTAGTACACGCGATCGGTCGAGTTGATCAGCGCTCGCGCGCGCGGGCCGAATCGTGGGCTGTCCGCCAGCAGCCAGAGCAATGCCTGGGTGTCGAGAAGCACACTCATCGTCCCTCGAACAGGCCCGCGATCTCGGCATCCGGCGCATCGAAATCGTCCGCGATCACGATCTTGCCGTGCAACGTGCCCCACACAACGTCCGCTCGCTGGTGCGGAACCAAGTCGGCGACGGGCTTGCCTGCGCGTGCGATCGTCACGGTTTCGCCGGCCTCAACGCTTTCGAGGAGTCGGGAGAGGTGCGTCTTCGCCTCGTGGACGTTCACCATGTTCACAACGGTAAGCTTATGAACCAGACTAGACTTAGTCAATCTCGATAGATGTCGACCAACTTGTTCCGCCTGGGCATCGGTGACCCGATCCTCAGCGCAGCGGTGAGTTCCTCGTGTGACCGAGCGCCTGCGGATAGGCTGCACAGATCAGGTCACCGCGTGCGATAGGGCTGGAATGGTTGGTTACCTCGGGCTGGGCGAGCAGGTCGGGCCCTACCGGGTGGACGCCGAACTCGGCCGTGGCGGCATGGGTACGGTCTACCGGGCGACCCAGGCCGGCTTGAACCGACCGGTCGCCCTGAAGATCCTCGATCCCAGGTTGGCAGCCGACCACGTCTTCGTGGAGCGGTTCCACCGCGAAGCGGCCATCCTCGCCAGCCTCGATTCGCCACACATCATCCAGATCTTCGACCACGGCGAAATCGACGGCAATCTGTACCTCGCCACCCAGTATGTCGCGGGGGGCGACCTGCACCAGTTGGTGCGCAGCGCCGGTCCACTGCGACCTGAGACCGCCCTGCTGGTCTACGGCCAGATCCTCTCGGCGCTCCGCGACGCGCACGCTGGCGGAATCGTCCATCGCGACGTCAAGCCCAGCAACGTGCTGCTCCGCGCCGACAACGACGAACCGTTCGCCTACCTCTGCGATTTCGGCATAGCCAAGGCCCAGGACACCGGGCTCACCGAGACCGGCGCCGTCGCCGGAAGCTGGGCTTACCTCAGCCCTGAACGCCATTCAGGAGAACCCGCCTCGGCCCAGAGCGACATCTACTCCGCCGCCTGCGTGCTCTGGTTCATGCTCACCGGACGCGGCGTCTACACCGGAACCGACGTCGAAGTGGCGGTGTCCCACCTCAACGCGGCAATCCCCCAACTTCGCGGCGTGGACCCGCTGATCCTGGAGCTGAACGGACTGTTCCGCACCTGTCTCGCGAAAGACCCCGCCGAGCGGCCGTTGGACGCGGCCGCGGCCCTGGCCGCCTCCCGACTCTGCCTGCCGCTGGCCCACGGCACCATCCCTCTCGATCTCAACAGCCCCGATTCGGGCATCTTTCGCACCACTCGCAATCCCGGTGGTCCGGGCCTGGCCCAAGAGCCCACGCCGACCCCCGACTCCGCCGCGGCGCTCGGGGTGCTGGCCCCGAGCCCGATGACGACCCCGACCGATCGAATCGCCCTCGTGTCCCCGATCCACCCGGAGCGGTCGGCACGAAGTCGCCTTCCGTGGCTGATCGGAGCCGGCCTGGCCGCCATCGGTGTGCTGGCGGCGGCCACCGTCCTGATCCTCCCCACACCGGCCCGCTCCGCGCTGGGGAGTCTGTCCCCGGCGACCGCCCGTCCGGCCGCGACCCCCACGCCCAGCCCGACCGCGCGTTTCCTCTGCTGGGACGGCACCGCCGCCGACCAGCTCGCCGACTGCGGCGCCCCGTCCGGCAAGGCGGGCTTGTGGTGGGTCTACCCGTCCCTCCGCGACGGCATCACCGAGTGCGAGTATGTGCCGTATCGCGAAACCACCGACACCTATGACTGCGTGATCGACACCTTCGGGCTGGTCAGGTACCGGTACTGGAACGATGTGGCCGAGGCCGAGAAGCACTACTCCGAGAAGTACGCCACCGCCGCCGAGAGCGACCTGACGCTTGACGGCCGGGTGGTTGGCAGCCTGTTCCGCTCACCGAAGAAGGTAGACGGCGCCTACGTGATGTCCGGCCATTGGCTGGACGGCCATTTCAGCTTCAGCATCGAAGCTCCGACCAAGGCCCAGCGCGAGCAACTCTTCACGATGCTGTCGATCAGGGCGTACGACCAGTTGGCGGGGATGCCGACCGACTCGCCGGTCCGGGCCGGACGGATCGGCTGAGGGTCTCAGTCCAGGAAGCGCTTCTGGAGTGCGTCGATGGCCTCCTGCGACACTCCCAGGCCATCGCGGAGGTACTTGTGGACGCTGCCGTAGCTGCGCTCGATCTGTTCCCGCCCGGCCTGGAGATAGCTCTCCTGCACCCGGAGCTGGGCCCGCTGGATCTTGGCGGCGGTCGCACCCCGCTTCTTCAACGTCTCGCGGTAGCTGCGATTGATGAGCGAAGCGCGGTAGTCGTTCGACTTCAGGTACTCGGCCAGCACGGTGTTCTCGTCCGCCCCCGAGGTGAACTGCAGCAGCGCTGCGACCCAACCGGTGCGGTCCTTGCCCTCCGTACAGTGGACGATCACCGGACCGTCGGCGGCGGCGATCAGTTCCAGGGCCTGTCCGAGCGCCTTGCGCTGCGCGGGGACGGTGACGAAATCGGTGTAGGTCTTGCGCATGAAAGCCTTGGCCGCCGCGACAGTACGGAAGGCGGGTACCGGGCGGCGGTCGACCGCGAAGACGTTCACCAGGTGGTAGTTCGCGCCTTTGATCGTCGGATCTGGGGAAGCCTTCGCCACCGCGGTGGTTCGCAGGTCGATGATGTCGGTGATGCCCGCCTTGGCCAGCCGGGTGCGGTCGGCCTTGGACAGTGTGGCCAGCTTCCCCGAGCGGTAGACCGCCCCGGTGTTCATGGCGCCCTCCTCGACCGAGAGGCCGGTACCGGCGAGGTCGCGGAAGTTGAGCACGGAGGTGACCTTCAGAGCCGCCGGCGACGCGGTGGCCGTCGCGGTGACCGAACTCGACGCCGACGGACGCACCGACTCCGAGGCTGCGGCGGACGGTGTCGCCGACGCCGCCGGAACCGAAACCGGGACTGTGCCGGCTCCTGGGGCAGGTGCGCCGACCGTGCAGCCGGTACCGGCCAGCCCGACGAGGATCGCCGCGGCCAGCCCGGTCAGCTCACGCACGCTAACGCCGGCCCCCCTTGGGGCGGACAAGCTTCTGCGCCTGCCAATCGCGCGACACCGAAGCGGTGTTGGCCAGCGCCAAGCCACCGGTCAGCGCTGCCTCGGCCAGATCGGCCGGGTCGACGTAGCCGTCTCGGCCGACGCGCGGGGTGAGCAGCCAGATGTGACCGCGCTGGGTGAGATCGGTCAGCGCGTCCACCAGACCGTCACCCAGATCGCCGTCCTCGTCACGCCACCACAGCAGCACGACGTCGACCGCCTCGATGGCCTCGTAGACGAAATCCTCGCCCAGCTCGTCCAACAGCGCGGCACGCAGGCCCTCGTCGGCATCATCATCCCAACCGAGTTCCTGGACCGCTTGTCCCTTGGTGATGCCGAGCGCGACCACGATGGGCGCTCGCGTCGTTGCACCGGGCGCGTCACTCACCGCGTCTGGACCCCACTTTCGCGCTAGATGTCAGGCTTTCAGCCTGCCAGAAACGCGGCGGGGATCAAAGCGGGGGCCTCGACAAGCTCGACCGCCCGTTAGCCCAGTCAACTCCCATGCTGGGTCAGGCGTCGCCGCCCACCGAACCGGACGCGCCGGCGGTCACGTCGGTGAGCCGGTACTGCTCGGCGGCGCGGGCCGGCCAACTCGGGTCCACCTGTCCGGACGCGGCCAGCTGCTGCAAGGTGCGCACCACGATCGACGGGCCGTCGATGTGGAAGAACCTGCGGGCCGCCGCCCGGGTATCGGAGAAGCCGAAACCGTCCGCGCCGAGCGAGGCGAACTCCCCCGGCACCCAGTTCATGATCTGGTCCTGCACCTGGCGCATGTAATCGGACACCGCGATCACCGGACCGGGGCGTCCGGCCAGCTTCTGCGTGACCCACGGCACGGGGTTGTCCGCACCGGGGTTCAGGAACGACTCGTCATCGCAGGCCAGTCCGTCGCGGCGAAGTTCGTTCCAGCTCGTCACGCTCCAGACGTCCGCAACCACGCCGAAGTCGCGCTTCAGCAGCTCCTGTGCCTCCAGCGCCCACGCCACGCCGACACCGGACGCGAGCAGCTGGGCGCGACGAGCGTCCCCGCCCACCCCCTCGAAACTGCCTTCCTTCAGCAGGTACATGCCCTTGAGGATGCCTTCGGCATCGACGTTCTCGGGCTCTGCCGGCTGCGGCATCGGCTCGTTGTAGACCGTCAGGTAGTAGATGAGGTCCTCGGGGCTCTCGCCGTACATGCGGCGCAGGCCGTCGGCCATGATGTGCGCGATCTCGTAGCCGTAGGCCGGGTCGTAGGCCACCACGGCGGGGTTGGTCGCCGCGAACATGTGGCTGTGGCCGTCCATGTGCTGGGTGCCTTCACCGGTCAGCGTGGTCCGTCCGGCGGTGGCCCCGATCAGGAAGCCCCGGCTCAGTTCGTCCGCAGCCGCCCAGATCGCGTCCGCGGTGCGCTGGAAGCCGAACATCGAGTAGAAGACGTAGATCGGCACCATGTGCAGGCCGTGGGTGGAGTACGAGCTGCCGACAGCCTGGAACGCGGCCACCGAACCCGCCTCGTTGATGCCGGTGTGCAGGATCTGGCCGAGCGGCGACTCACGGTAGGCGAGCATCAGTTCGTGGTCGACCGGGGTGTAGTTCTGGCCGTGCGGCGAGTAGATCTTGATCGTCGGGAAGAACGAGTCCATGCCGAAGGTGCGCGCCTCGTCCGGGATGATCGGCACGACGTGCGGTGAGAACTCCTTGTCGCGCATGAGGTCCTTGAGCAGCCGCACGAAGGCCATCGTGGTGGCAACCGGCTGGTTGCCCGACCCCTTCTTCACGCCCTCGTACGCGGACGCGTCCGGCAGCTTGAGCGGCTTGGGTTGGTTGCGGCGCTCGGGCACCGGCCCGCCCAACACGCGGCGCCGGTCGAGGATGTACTGGATGCGCTCGTCGCTCGGCCCCGGGTTCACGTACGGCGGCTGGTAGGGGTTCTCCTCCAGCACGGCGTCGGTGATCGGCATCTCCAGCCGGTCGCGGAACTGCTTCAGGTCGTCCAGCGCCAGCTTCTTCATCTGGTGGGTGGCGTTGCGTCCGGCGAAGTGGCTACCCAGGAAGTAGCCCTTGATCGTGTGGGCCAGGATCACCGTCGGCGCGCCGCTGAACTCCGTGGCCGCTTTGTACGCCGAATAGACCTTGTGGTAGTCGTGTCCGCCGCGGGTGAGCTTCCAGATGCGGTCGTCCGACCAGTCCTCGACCATCTTGGCCGTCCGCGGATCCCGTCCGAAGAAGTGCTCACGCACGTAGGCGCCGTCATTGGCCTTGAAGGTCTGGTAGTCACCGTCGGTGAACGAATTCATCACGTTCACGAGGGCGCCGTCGCGGTCGGTTGCCAGCAAGGGGTCCCAGCCACGGCCCCAGACGACCTTGATCACGTTCCAGCCGGCGCCGCGGAAGAAGCTCTCCAGCTCCTGCATGATCTTGCCGTTGCCGCGAACCGGACCGTCCAGGCGCTGCAGGTTGCAGTTCACCACGAAAGTCAGGTTGTCCAGGCCTTCGTAGGCGGCCAGCTGCAGCGCCCCGCGGCTCTCCACCTCGTCCATCTCACCGTCGCCGAGGAACGCCCAGACGCGCTGGTCGGCAGTGTCCTTGAGACCGCGGTTGCCCAGGTACTTGTTGAACTGCGCCTGGTAGATCGCGGCGATCGGGCCGAGACCCATCGACACGGTCGGGAATTGCCAGAAGTCCGGCATCTGCCGCGGGTGCGGGTAGGACGGGAGCGCGCGGACGCGGCCGTCGACGAGGTGGCTCTTCTCCTGCCGGAAGCCGTTCAGGTCGTTCTCATCAAGCCGCCCCTCAAGGAACGCCCGGGCGTACATGCCGGGGCTGGCGTGGCCCTGGAAGAAGACCTGGTCACCGCCGCCGGGGTGGTCCTGGCCGCGGAAGAAGTGGTTGAAGCCCACCTCGTAGAGGGTCGCGGACGAGGCGTAGGACGAGATGTGGCCGCCGACACCGACGCCGGGACGCTGCGCCCGGTGCACCATGATCGCCGCGTTCCAGCGGGCAAGGCGGCGGAACTTGCGCTCTAGCTCGACATCGCCGGGGTACCACGGCTCGCGCTCGGGCGGAATGGTGTTCACATAGTCGGTGGCGGTCAGCGACGGCAGCCCGAGGTTCTGGTTGCGCGCGCGTTCGAGCAGGCGCAACATCACGTAACGAGCCCGGTTGCGGCCGTCCTTCTCGATCATCGAGTCGAGGGATTCCAGCCATTCGGCGGTTTCGTCGGAGTCGATGTCCGGCAGGTTCGTCGGCAATCCGTTCAGGATCGGGCCGAAAGAGTCACGACGTGCCACAGCTGTGCCTTTCCGTTTCTTGCACAAGGTCGTTGCGCAATCCGACCTTACCGGCAGTCGCAGCGGAGCGCGCCACCCGCGATCCAGTTTTGGGGACGGTTCGGCTCAGCTTGGGCCGGCCCCCGTCCAAGCCAGAAGGTCGGCTACCGGCCAGGTGTTCACCACGCGCTCGGGCGGGATTCCGGCCACTTCGGCTCGGGCGGCACCGTATGCCGGGAACTCCAGCTGGCCGGGCGCGTGGGCGTCGGAGTCGATCGAGAACAGGCAGCCGGTCTCCACGGCCAGCGCCAGCAGGTCGTCGGGCGGGTCGGTTCGCTCGGGACGAGAATTGATCTCGACGGCCACGTCGAACTGGCGGCAGGCCTCGAAGACGACCTCGGCGTCGAATGTGCTCGGCGGACGGGTCCCGCGCGACCCGGTGATCAACCGGCCCGTGCAATGGCCGAGGATGTTGGTGTGCGGGTTCGCGATCGCCGCCACCATACGCAGCGTCAGCTGCTCGGCCGGCATCCTCAGCTCGGAGTGGACGCTTGCCACCACCACGTCGAGGCGCTTCAGCATTGCTGGGGTCTGGTCGAGGCGGCCGTCGGCGAGAATGTCGACTTCGATGCCCCGCAACACCCTCAGCCCGGCGGTGCGGTTCAGTTCGTCGATCTGCTCCAGTTGGGCAGCGAGGCGCTCGGCGGACAGCCCATTGGCAACCCGCAGACGTGGCGAGTGGTCGGTGACGGCGAAGTACTCATAACCCAGCGCGGTGGCCGCGGTGACCATCTGGGCCAGTGGAGCCGTACCGTCGGACGCCTCGGTGTGGGTGTGCAGGTCGCCCCGCAGCCTTGCTCGCATCTCTTCGCCACCTGTGGCGAGCGGCTTGGCCTGGGCGCGGAGCTTCGCCAGCCGGTCGGGCACCTTTCCTGCCGTTGCCTGGGTGACCACCTCTGCGGTGCTGGTGCCGAGGCCGGGCAGTTCCCGCCAGGACGCTGCTGCGGCGCGGCGTCCGAACTCCTCGGCGGACAGGCCTTCGACCACATCGGCCGCCGCGCGGAAAGCACGGACGCGGTGACCATCCGCCTGTACACGCTCCATCAGGTAGGCGATCTCGCGAAGGGCTGCGACCGGGTCGATGTGCACCGGCACAGCCTATGAGGGTGGCGGGCCGTAAGCTCTGCCCATGGGCGAGTTCAGCGATCTCATCGCCACAAGTGAAGGGGCGACCCGCGACGCACTGCAGCGCATCCTGGATCTCGCGCTGACCGAAGTGCCGGACGCGGTCGAGGATCTCAGCTACGGCACCCCGGCCCTCAGGTACCGCGGCAAGCCGCTGGTCGGCGTTCGGGTGAGCGCGAAGCATCTTTCGGTCTTCCCATTCAGTCCGGAGGTGGTGGCCGCCGTCGCCGACGACCTTTCGGGCTACTCGTTGTCGAAGGGGACGATCCGGTTCACCGCCGACCGGCCGTTGCCCGACGCTGTGATCACCCGTGTGGTCGCGCTGCGCAGAACAGAGATCGACGGTTGAACGCCGACCTGGAAGCGGCCGGCTGGCCGTCGGCGGAGAGCCGGGTCGCGCTCTCCAAGCAGTTGCTGGCCGCCTCCGGCGAGTTGACCACCGCCGCCCTGGCGAGGATCGCGGCCGAGCACCCCTGGTTCGCCGAACTGGACGCTGAGAACCGCTCCTGGATCAACCTCGTGGCCAGATCCGGCATCGACGGCTTCCTGGAGTGGTTCGCCGCGGGCGGCGCCCACACCTCGCCGGAGACCGTGTTCGACGCGGCCCCGCGGGCGCTTACCCGGCGGATCACTCTGAACCAGACCGTCGACCTCGTCCGCACCACGATCGACACCGTCGAGCACCGCATCTCCCAACTGCCCGAGGCAGACCAGGGTGTGCTGCGCATCGGCATCCTGCGCTACTCGCGGGAGGTCGCCTTCGCCGCCGCGAAGGTCTACGCCCGAGCGGCCGAGTCCCGCGGCGCGTGGGACGCCCGGCTGGAGGCCATGGTCGTGGACGCAGTCCTGCGCGGCGATGCGGACGAGTCGGTGGTCTCCCGCGCTTCGACCCTGGGCTGGGCCTCCCCCGCGGGCATCGCGGTCGTCATCGGGACAGTGCCAGACGATCCGGGCGCGGCCGTGCAATCGATCCGGGAGGCCGCGGCCAGGGATTCCCTCGATCTGCTCGCCGCACCCCAGGGTGACCGGCTGGTACTGGTGATCGGCGGGCAACTCGAATCGACCGGGCAGTTGGTCCAATTGGTCGGTGGGTTCGCCGACCAGTTCGGCTCGGGGCAGATCGTGGTCGGGCCGATCGTGGCCGACCTGGTTGAGGCGGCACGCAGTGCTCGGGCGGCCCTGTCGGGAATGCGGGCGGCGAAAGCCTGGCCCGGCGCCCCGCGTCCGGTCGCCAGCGAGGACCTGCTGCCCGAACGCGCCCTTGCCGGCGACGGTCATGCGCGTCGAACCCTGGCGAGCGAGCTGTACCAGCCGCTGGTGGCCACCGGCGCCGAATTGGTCGAGACCCTGTCCGCCTTCTTCGACGCGTCCGGCTCGATCGAGGCCACCGCCCGAGCCCTGTACGTGCACGCCAACACCGTCCGCTACCGGCTGCGACGGGTACAGGAAGTCACCGGCTACTCCCCCCACGACGCCCGCGACGCGTACGCCCTGCGGCTGGCGCTCACCCTCGGCCGGCTGTTGGACTGACCGCGTCGTCATGGGCTCCCACTACCAGCATTCGTGGGACTTTCCACAACGACACGACGAGCTGAACCGGTGCAGCATGGACCGCTGTTGTAGGAAACCTACAAAAACCACCGTTATGAATTCGTTGTGTTTCCAGCCTGGCGGGTGGGCGGTTTCCGCCACAGTGGACACGTGCTCGCAATCGTTGCGCCCGGACAGGGCGCCCAGACCCCGGGGTTCCTGGCCCCCTGGCTGGAAGTCCCCGCCCTCGCAGATCGTCTGAACTGGCTCAGCACGGTCGCGGGAATCGACCTCGCCCACTACGGGACGAAGGCCGACGCCGAAGCCATCCGGGACACCGCCATCGCCCAGCCGCTGCTGGTGGCCGCCGGCCTGGTCACCGCGCTCCAGCTCTTCCCGAGCCCAGCGGACGGGTTCCGCCGCACCGCGCTCGCTGCCGGCCACAGCGTCGGTGAGATCACCGCAGCCGCGGCCACCGGGGTGCTCTCGGCCGAGCAGGCCATGGTGTTCGTGCGCGAGCGCGGCCGGCAGATGGCCGTCGCCAGCGCCGCCCGACCCACCTCGATGATGGCTGTCGTGGGTGGCGACCCGGTCGAGGTCCTGGCCGCGATCGAAGCCGCCGGACTGACCCCCGCCAACAACAATGGGTCGGGCCAGATCGTCGCCGCAGGCACCGTCGAGCAGCTCGCCGCCCTGCAGGCGAATCCCCCGGCCAAGGCGCGGCTGATCCAGCTGAGCGTGGCCGGCGCCTTCCACACCGTCCATATGCAGCCCGCGGTCGACCACCTCACCCGCCTCGCACGGGCCATGACCACCCGCGATCCCCGCACCCGGCTGCTGTCGAACGCCGACGGCCAGGTGGTGCAGAACGGCCGCGAGTACCTCAGCCGACTGGTGAAGCAGGTCGCGAACCCCGTCCGCTGGGACCTGTGCATGCAGGCCATGGCCGACCTTGGCATCACGGGTCTGCTGGAACTGCCGCCGTCGGGCACGTTGACCGGTATCGCCAAGCGCAACCTGAAGGGCGTCGAGCTGTTCAGCCTCAACACCCCTGACCAGATCCCGGCAGCGCAGGAGTTCGTCGCCAAGCACGGTGACGTCGGTTCGGCGATGGCCGGCACGCCCTCGTGGATGTTGGTGGTCTCGCCCAGCAAGGGTGAGTTCCGCAAGGCGGAAGGCCTTTCGGCCGACTCGCACCTCACGGCCGAGACCGTCATCGGCACGGTCGCCAACCTGCGCGACACCACGTCCGTGCCCACCAGCCACGCCGGCACCGTCACTGAGTGGCTCGTCGAGGACGGTGACCCGGTCTCCCCCGGCCAGCCGCTGCTTCGGCTCTACCCGACCCAGGACTCCACAGGAGCAGCATGACTCAGATCTTGGCAAGCACCGGGCCGAAGTACGCCCGCATCCTGTCGGTGGGTTCCGCCGCGCCGTCGCGGGTGATCGACAACGAGCACCTGCTGCAGTACATCGACTCGAGCGATGAGTGGATCACGCAGCGCACCGGCATCCGCGAGCGGCGCTGGATCGCGGAGGGCGAGTCCATCGAGACCCTCTCCCTGGCTGCCGCCGAGCAGGCGATCGAGCGCGCCGGCATCTCCGTCGACCAGATCGACGCGGTGATCCTGGCCACCATCTCGCACTACCAGCAGACGCCCGCGCTGGCACCGCAACTGGCCACCAAACTGGGCATCCCGGACGCCGCCGCCTACGACATCTCGGCAGCCTGCGCCGGCTTCAGCTACGGCGTGGCCCAGGCCGAGGCGCTGGTGCGCAGCGGCCAGGCGCGGCACGTCCTGCTGATCGCTGGGGAGACGATCTCCGAGATCACGGACCTGACCGACCGGGGCACCGCGTTCCTGTTCGGTGACGGCGCCGGTGCGGTGGTGGTCGGGCCGAGCGAGACCAACGGCATCGGGCCGGTGGTCTGGGGATCGGACGGCAACCAGGCAGGTGCGATCTGGCAGACCACCGACTGGCACACCGCCGTCGAGAGCGGCACCTGGCCGAAGCTCGGCATGGACGGCCGTGCGGTGTTCAAGTGGGCCACCGGCTTCATCGCCCGCGCCGCCAAGCAGTGCATGGACGAGGCCGGGATCACTCCCGACGACTTGGACGTTTTCATTCCGCACCAGGCCAATGACCGGATCACCGACACCCTGCTGCGGTACCTGAAGCTGCCTGAGAAGGTCGTGGTGGCTCGCACCATCCGCCAGTTCGGGAACAACTCCGCGGCGACCATCCCGATGGCGATGGCCGAACTCCTCGAGACCGGTGAGGCAAAGAGCGGCCAGACCGCACTCATCATCGGCTTCGGCGCCGGCCTGGTCTATTCCGGCCAGGTCATCACCCTCCCCTGAATCCCCCGGACAATCCGGAAAGTTAGCCCCGCTAGTTAAGGAGAAACCCAATGGCCACCACCGAAGAGATCCGCGCACAGCTCGCCGAACTCGTCAACGACGTCGCCGGCGTGCCGGTCGAGGACGTGCAGCTGGACAAGTCCTTCGTAGATGACCTCGACGTCGACAGCCTGGCGATGGTCGAGATCCTCGTCGGTTGCGAGGAGAAGTTCGGCGTCACCATCCCCGACGAAGAGTCCAAGAACCTCAAGACCGTGGGCGACGCCGTCGCCTACATCGAAGCGCACAGCTGAGCTGATTCGCCTGCTGGTCGAGCTCGGTCCGTGGACGCTGGCTGAGCCTGACGAAGCCTCCGAGCTCGACCATCAACTTCTCACCCACTTCGGAAAGAACCATGACTGAGATCGTGATCACTGGCCTCGGCGCCACCACCCCGCTCGGTGGCGATCTGGCATCCACCTGGGCCGGCCTGCTGGCCGGACGGTCGGGCGTCCGCGCCATCACCGAGGAGTGGGCTGAAGAGCTCCCGGTCAAGATCGCCGCATACGTCGCGGTCGACCCCTCCGTGGTGATCGACCGGGTGAAGGCCCGTCGCTTGGATCGCTCCACCCAACTGGCCCTGATCGCGGCCAAAGAGGCCTGGATCGATGCCGGCTTCGACTGGGAGGCCGAAGAGGGCAGCCAGGTCGACCCGCAGCGGCTCAGCGTTTCGCTGGCCAGCGGCATCGGCGGCCTGCACTCCCTGCTGAACAACTGGGACGCCCACCGCGACAAGGGCTACCGCCGAGTCAGCCCGTTCACGATCCCCATGCTGATGGCCAACGCTCCGGCGGCGAACGTCGGGCTGGCCGTCCATGCCAAGGCCGGCGTGCATACCCCGGTTTCTGCCTGCGCCTCCTCCAACGAGGCCATCTCGCTCGCCCTCGACCAGCTGCGGCTCGGCCGCGCCGACATCGCTGTGGTCGGCGGCACCGAGGCGACCATCCATCCCCTGCCGATCGCAGCCTTCGGCCAGATGCAGGCGCTCAGCCGCCGCAACGACGATCCCGAAGGCGCCTCCCGTCCGTGGGACAAGGGCCGCGACGGCTTCGTGATGGGCGAAGGCTCCGCGGTGCTGATCCTTGAGACCCTGGAGCATGCGCTGGCTCGCGGCGCGAAGATCTACGGGACGCTGGCCGGTGCCGGCATCACCGCCGACAGCCATGACATCGTCCAGCCCGACCCGACCGGCGAGGGCCAGTCCGGGGCCATGATCAAGGCGCTGGCGGACTCAGGGCTGAGCACGGCCGACATCAAGCACGTGAACGCCCACGGCACGTCGACCCCGCAGGGCGACGTGACCGAGGCGGGCTCGATCCGCACGGGACTGGGCTCCGACGTCGACGGCTGCGTCGTGACCTCGACCAAGTCCATGACCGGGCACCTGCTCGGCGGCGCCGGTGCGTTGGAGACGATCGCCACCGTGCTCGCCCTACGCGACCGCATGGTGCCGCCCACGATCAACCTCGAGGATCCCGAGCCGGACCTTGGCATCGACATCGCAGCGAATACCGCCCGCCCCCTTCCCGCGGGCGACCTGGCTGCGATCAACAACTCCTTCGGTTTCGGCGGCCACAACGTTGCCATCGCCGTCACCAATGCCAACAGGAGCAGGACATGACCCAAGCCACCGCACCGGCGAAGCCGGCCCGCTTGCCGCGCGACGAGGATCCGCGCAATCCCAACTTCCGCCTCGCCGCGCTGCTCGATGCCGGGTCCCTCAAGCCGATCAGCCCCGACGACGACTCCGGCATGCTCGCCGCCACCGGCACCATCAACGGCTCGCCCGTTGTGGCGTTCTGCTCCGACGCCACCGTGATGGGCGGCGCGATGGGCCTGCAAGGTTGTGAAGTGGTCGTGCAGGCCTACCGGCGCGCACTCGTCGACCGTGTCCCGATCATCGGGGTTTGGCACTCCGGCGGCGCACGCCTGGCGGAGGGAGTGCTCAGCCTGCACGCCGTGGGTCGCATCTTCCACGCGATGACCCAGGCGTCCGGCAAGGTGCCCCAGATCTCCGTGGTGCTCGGGGCGGCTGCCGGTGGCGCAGCGTACGGTCCTGCACTGACCGACGTTGTAGTACTTGCCCCGGAAGGCCGAATCTTCGTGACCGGCCCGGACGTCGTCCGCTCGGTGACCGGCGAGGATGTCGACATGCTGCGCCTCGGTGGGCCGGACACCCACGAACGCAAGTCCGGCGTGGTGCACATCGTGGCCGACGACGAGGCCGACGCCCTGAACCGCGCCCGCACCTTGACCTCGCTCCTTGCTGCCCAGGGCGGTGTCGCTGCCGACGTGCCCGACACCGACCTCGCGTCCCTGCTGCCGGAGTCGGCCAAGCGGGCCTACGACGTGCACCCGCTGATCAACGGGCTGCTCGACGAAGGCTCAGTGATGGAACTGCACGCCAGGTGGGCTCCGAATGTGACCGTCGCCTTCGGCCGCCTCGGCGGTCGGACGGTGGGCGTGGTCGCCAACAACCCGCTGCGCCTCGGCGGCTGCCTCGACTCGCTGAGTGCCGAGAAGGCTGCGCGCTTCGTCCGATTGTGTGACGCCTTCGGCGTCCCGCTCGTCGTACTGGTGGACGTCCCCGGCTACCTGCCCGGCGTCGGCCAGGAGTGGGACGGGGTCGTGCGCCGCGGCGCCAAACTGCTGCACGCGTTCGCGGAGGCGTCAGTGCCTCGGGTGACCCTGGTGACCCGCAAGGCCTACGGCGGCGCCTACATCGCCATGAACTCGCGATCGCTGGGCGCCACGAAGGTGTTCGCCTGGCCTGCCGCCGAGATCGCCGTGATGGGCCCGGTCGCGGCCATCCGGATCCTGCACCGTCGCAAGCTCGCCGAGGTGCACCCGGACATGCTCGCGCAGGTCGAGGCCGAGTTGGCCGCAGAGCACGAGCGCATCGCCGGCGGCGTGGACAAGGCCGTCGAGATCGGCGTGGTCGACGAGATCATCTCTCCGGTGGTCACCCGCTCCGCTCTGGCCGACGCCATTCGCGACGCCGACGCCGGTGTCCGGGGAGCCCACACGAACATCCCGCTCTAGAGATCAACCCACTTTCAACCGGTTATGACGGCCCATTCCGCGGTGCGCTGCGGGCCGACCCAGTTTCAACCGGTTATGAGAGCCAAATTGCCCCTCATAACCGGTTGAAAGTGGGTCGTTAGGTCGGGGGCATCGCGCCGGGTGTCCATAACCAGTCAAACTTGGGTTCGCCTCACCCGACCTGGTAGAGCCAACGCACTGCAGCGCCGTCACCTGCGTACCGGAAGGCTTCAAGTTCGGCGTCCCACGCTGCACCGAGCAGCTCGGCGACCCCTTCGGCCAGCGGACGCTGACCCAGCGCGTCCGCCAGTAGGGCCTGCTTGAGCCGGTCCTCATGGATCATCACATCGCCGTGCCCGCCGATCGTCGCGGCGTGGACCCCGAGCCGGGGCGTGTACGCCCAGCGGCTCCCCTCGCCACCTGCACTGGGCTCCTCGGTCACCTCGAACCGCACGCGGACGCACCGACGCAGCGCGCTGGCCAGTTCAGCGCCCGTCCCGACCGCGCCGTGCCAGGGGTATTCGGCGCGCAGGGTTCGCGGCTCGGCCGGTTGGTCAGACCACGCGAGTTCGATGGGTGCGCCGAAGACTGCGCCCATCGCCCATTCCAGGTGCGGGCGCAGCGCAGCCGGCGCTGAGTGGATCCAGACGACCCCGCGCGTACCAGACATCAGTTCCCCTATCGCCGAGATATGCCTTCCCCAGCTACCTCAGCCCCAAGGGGTGTCCCCATTCTGCACCGGCACGCGCGGTCAGGCCAGCCCGGAGCCGACCGCCGGGTGCCCGACTTCTGGTTAGCTAGGGGGTATGGAATCGATCGCGGCCAATCTGGAGGCCATCCAAGCCCGGATCGAGGCCGCCTGCGTGGCCGCCGGACGCGCGCGCGATTCCGTCCGATTGCTCCCGGTGAGCAAGACCCGGCCGATCAGCGACCTCGAGGTGGCGATCGCGTCCGGGTACACGAGGTTCGGCGAGAACAAAGCGCAGGACCTGGAGGCCAAGGCCCTCGAACTCGCGCACGTGCGCGGACTGGAGTGGGTGATGATCGGCCACCTGCAGTCGAACAAGGCCAAGATCGTGGCGCGCCATGCCAGTGAGTTCCAGGCACTCGACTCGGTCCCGCTCGCGGCCGAGCTCGATCGGCGCCTGCAGCCGCTCGGACGCCGGCTCGACGTGCTGATCCAGGTGAACTCATCCGGCGAGGAGTCGAAGTTCGGACTGCCTCCCGATGAGGTCGTCGACTTCGCCCGCCAGCTCACCACCTTCGACGCACTACGGGTGCGCGGCCTCATGACCCTGGCTGCACCGTCGCCGGTGCAACGCCTGGTGAAAGCGTGCTTCACGCGGATGCAACACGTGCAGGCGCTGCTCCGCGAAGCCGGTATCGACGGCCAGAGGTACGGCGAGTTGTCGATGGGGATGTCCAGCGACTTCGAGTTGGCGATCGCACACGGCGCCACCCAGGTGCGCATCGGGACGGGGATTTTCGGCGCCCGTGACTACGGGCCACATGACGACCGGGATGGAGACCGCGAATGAGTGAACTGTCAGAGCAGCTACGCGCAGAGGAAGCCGAACTGCGCTTCGATGACTTCGCCCTCGACGACGCCTGGGAACTGGGCTGCGGCATGCGTGCGGCCGCCGCGGACGCGGACCTGCCGGTGGCGATCGGCATCGTGCTCGGCGAACAGCGGGTGTTCCACACCGCACTACCCGGTTCGAGCGCGGACAATGACGACTGGTTGGCCCGAAAGACCCGGGTCGCCCTGCGCTACGGACAGGCCTCGCTGACCGTCGGCGAGTCGTTCCGAGAGCGCGGTGGCGACTTCGACGTCGACAGTCGGCTCGATCCCTCGCTCTACGCCGCCGCCGGCGGTGTCGTGCCGATCCGGCTCAAGGGTGGCGCGGTGATCGGTGTAGTCGGTGTCTCGGGCCTGCCCCAGCTCGACGATCATGCGTTCGTGGTGGAGCAACTGCGGGCGTTCCTCGCCGCGCGCTGAGGACTTCGCCGACGTGCTCGGGCCCCTCGACAGGCTTAGGCCCCTCGACAGGCTCGGGCCCCTCGACAGGCTCGGGGAGCGTTCGCTACGGCCAGCGGGCACCCAGTGAGATCATCGCGAACGCTGCCAGGACGGCGAAGCCGAGGGCGTAGCCGGCGTACTGCTCGGTGACCTCCTGGTCGACCTTCACGTAGCCGACCGACTTGGCGATGGAGGAGTAGACCTCCTTGAGCTTCCCGGCCGAGTCGGCGGTGAACGCCTTGCCGCCCGACAGCTCCGATACGCGCGCGAGCTCCTCCGGGTTCACCGGCACCGGCTCGCGGCGTCCATTGCTCTCCACGAAGCCGTTGGGCGTGCCATAGGCGATCGTGTAGATGGGCACCTTCACGGCCTTGGCCGCCCGCGCGGCCACGTCGGACGGCCTGCCGACATTGGTGTAACCATCGCTCAGCAGGACGATCGCGCCCGGTGCCGGATCGTCGGGGTGGTCGGGGTCCGGAGGAGCCTGCTCCAGCGCGGCCAACGCCGAGTAGATGCCTTCGCCGATGGCGGTCGACGGCGCCACCTCAAGGTTTTCGATCGCCGCGGCAACCGTCCCCCGATCGACGGTCGGGGGCACGACTACGGTTGCGGTGCCGGCGAAGGCGACCAGCGAGACGTTGAAGCCGGTCGGCAGGAGGTTCAGGAAGTCCTGCGCCGCGCTCTTCGCTGCGTTCAGGCGGTTCGGGGAAACGTCCTCGGCCAGCATCGAACGCGAGACGTCCATGGTGATCACGATGGTCGCGCGCTCCCGAGGCACCTCGACCTCACCCTTGGGTTGCGCGAAGGCCACATTCAGCGCCGCCAGAGCCAGCACGGCAGCCGCAACCGCCGAGTGCCGCTTCCAAGCTTGCTGCTTGGGTAGCACCCGTTCCAGGTTCGTGATCGCGTGCGGACGCGCCTTCGAGCGGCGTCGCCACAGCAGCAGCACGTACAGCCCGATCAGCAACGGAATCAGCGCCAGCCACCACAGTCGCTCAGGACGCATGAACTCAAGCTCGAACATCACGGCCACCTCGCTCCCAATGACACCGCCGCCAGCGCGGCCACGACCGCGAAGGCGAGCCCGTATCCGGCCCAGAGCGCGGTGGTCTCCTTCTTCACCGGCGCCTGACCGACCTCACTGCGAATGTTGCTGTACACCTTGTCCAGTTGGCTCAGGTCCTCGGCGGTGTACGTCTGCCCGCCCGAGGTCTGGGCGATGTTGGCAAGCAGTTCCTTGTCCGGGGGGACGCGCTGGCGCTCCCCGTCCAAGTCGACATAGCCGTTCTCGGTACCGAAAGCGATCGTGTAGACCGGCACACCTTGCGACTTCGCCTCGTTGGCGGACTGGATCGGCGAGCGTCCGGCGGTGTTCTGGCCGTCCGACAGCAGGACGATCGCACCCGGCGCCGGAGACGAGTCGGTGCCCTTCGGCGCCAACGAAAGCGCCGAGAGCGCCGTGTAGATCGACTCCCCGACCGAGGTCGAGTCCTGCAGCTTGAGGCCGTTGATCGCCTGGGTCGCCTGCACCCGGTCGAGCGTCGGTGGCAACCGGACGGACGGGTTGCCCGAAAGGCTGACCAGCGAGAGGTTGTACTGCGCCGGCAGCGCCTTGACGAAGTTGAGGGCGGCCTGTTTGGCCGCGTCCAGCCGCGAGGGCAACACGTCGGTGGCCTGCATCGACTGCGAGATGTCAATCACCAGCACGACCGTGGCCCGCTCCTTCAACTGCATCTCGATGCCGTTGGGACGCGCCCAGGCGAAGCTCAACGCGAACAGCGCGGCCAGCGACAGCGCCACCGCCAGATGCCGTCGCCACTGCGACTGTTTGGGTACCACCCGGCCGAGGATCGTGGTGTTGGTGAAGCGCATGCCCGACTTCTTCTTGCGCAGCACCAGGAAGATGTAGCCCGCGACCATCAGCGGTATCAACACAAGCACCCACAGCCGCTCCGGGTTCAAGAAGGTCGGTGGCCACTCGATCACTTCGTCACCCCCGCCGGCGGCTGGTGCAGCATGCCCGCCGTACGTCGATAGGCCAGCACGAATCGTGCGATGTCATGCACCCAGTCTCTGTCTGTGCGCAACTGGATGTGCGCGGCCCCTGCCCTGCGCAGTGCCACCCGCACCCGTTCGCGCTGGGCGGCAGTGGCTGCGTCCATGCGCTCGCGCGCGGCCTCATCGGAGGTGTTCACATACCGCTCGAAGTCGGTCTCGGGGTCACGGATCAGCAGCTCGCCGACGTCGGCGAACTCCATCTCGTGGCGGTCGACGACCTCAACTGCGAGCACCTGGTTGCGCACGGCCAGTTCGCGCATCGGGCGTTCCCACTCCGGGGGCACGTTCGCGTCCAACTCGAAGTCGCCGGGGGTGAGGAAATCCGACACCACCAATCGCATGCCTCGGCGGCGCTCCGCGCGAGCGAGCCGCTGCACGCCGGCAGCCAGCGTGTACGGGCCGGTGGTGTGGTCGGACACGATCGGTTCGGTGAGCATGCGCCGCAACAACCCGTACAGCGCGGTGCGCCCTGATTGCGCGGGCAGCCGCTTGATCTCGTCCGGTCGCATCACCAGGCCGCCGAACCGGTCGCCCATCTTCTGGCTGAGGAAGCCGATGGTCGCGATCGCCGCGATGCCCAGGTCGCGTTTGGTGACGCCCTCGGTACCCCAGTTCATGGACGGGGTGACGTCGAGCAGCGCCCAGATCTCCAGTTCCCGGTCGGCGATGGTGTCGCGGACGTGCGGGACGGTGGTCCGCGCGGTCACCGCCCAGTCGATCTTGCGAACGTCGTCCTGGCCGGGCACGTAGGCACGGGCGTCGTTCTGCTCCGAGCCGGGACCGGGCAGCAGGCCCTGGTGGTCACCGTGCAGGAAACCCTCGAGCCGCCGGACGATGGTCAGCTCCAACCGGCGCAGCGCCGCCTCCGGGGCGAGCTTGTGCAGCGGGATGGTCGCCGACCGGGGTTCAGCCAGCACCGAAGCCACCGCGCCGAGGTCATCGGGCGGTGGTGCGAATCCGGGCTGGATGGACACGCTCAGCTACGGGCTTCCGGGTGGTAGCGATGCTGCGCATGGGCGGTCTGACGCTGCTGGCTGTTCCACACCGGGGTGGGCGGGGGCACCATGGCGACGATTCGTTCGATCACCTGGGCGGGCGTGATGTTGTCGGCGACCGCGTCGAACCCGAGGACGAGCCGGTGCGACATCACGTCCCGGGCGACGGCCTGCACGTCGGTCGGCAGCACGTAGTCGCGTCCATGGATCAGGGCCAGCGCGCGCGCGGCGGCCACCAGGCCGAGGGTCGCGCGCGGCGAGCAACCCACCTGGATGACCGAGGTCAGGTCGGGCATGCCGAACTCCTCCGGCGTGCGCGTGGCCAGGACCAAGCGCACGACGTACTCGGCGACGAGGTTGTGGACGAAGACGTTGGAAGCCTGGTCCTGCAGCTTCGAGATGGTGTCCGGATCGAGCACAGGGTCGGCCGTCGGCGGACGCACGCTCATCCGGCGCAGGATCTCGAACTCCTCGTTGCCGCGGGGGTAGGGCACGTCCACCTTCAGCAGGAAGCGGTCACGCTGGGCCTCGGGCAACGGGTAGACGCCCTCGGACTCGATCGGGTTCTGGGTGGCGATGACGATGAACGGCTGCGGCACCTTGTAGGTGTGGCCTCCGATGGACACCTGCTGCTCGGCCATCAACTCCAGCATCGCCGACTGCACCTTCGCCGGCGCCCGGTTGATCTCGTCGGCCAGCACGAAGTTCACGAACACCGGGCCGAGCGCGATGTCGAACTTCTCCTGGCGCGCTGAGTAGATGCGGGTGCCAACGATGTCGGACGGCACCAGGTCGGGCGTGAACTGGATGCGCGCGAAGTCACCACCCACGACGGTGGCAAAGCTGCGTACCGCGAGCGTCTTCGCGACGCCGGGGACGCCTTCGAGCAGGCAGTGCCCCTTCGCCAGCAGCGCGACCATGAGCTGTTCGACCATGTGCTCCTGGCCGACGATCACCCGTTGCACCTGGGCGATGGCCTCCCCGAGCAGTTTGGCCGCCTTCGCGGTCTCGGAGTTGGCCGGGGCTGCGCTCGCAGCCACTGCGGGCGCCGGAGTGTTCGGCACATGGGTGATCGGCGGCTGCACCGGCTGCGGGGGCAGGGTCGCCGGGTAGCCGGTCGGCTGGTTCTGATCCGTCACGCGTTCTCTCCTGGACGTCACCGCAAGTAATCGAAGGTTCGGTCAACGATACCGGCTGCCGCTGTGGGTCTCCTGTGCTCCGCGACCAGCCCAAGACCCCTGTGCGGCGTGCGGCACAATGGGTGCCATCGCGGGGCGTCCGCGAACACGATGGGATGAGATGAGCGCAGGGAATCCGGAGCAACAGCCACCGCTGCTGTCGCCGCTGCTGCCGTCCGACCCGCCCAAAGTGGGCGACTTCTGGCTCGACGCCCGACTCGTCGCCGCACCCTCGGGTGTCGCTTATGTCGGGCACGACTCGGCGAACACACCGACGATGCTCATCCTTCTCTCCGAGGGCGCAGCAGCGGACGCGGGCGCGCGCGACCGGTTCGCGGGTACCGTCAACCAACTGCATATCGACACCGTGCTGGCCCGGGGCGGACGCGGCCAGTCCGACGGCCGACTGGGTCGGCGCTACCTCGACGACGCGGACGAACCGGAGGTGGCCGACCCCACCCCCGCTACCCCGTGGGTGGCTCTGGCCTACGACGCGTCCCCTGGCTCGGTGGCTGAGGCCACTCGCATCCTGGCTGCGATCGACCTCTCCCGGGTGCCCCTCCAAGGGACGGCGACCGGCCCGGACTATCGGCTGCACTGGCTAGAGGACGACCGTCCGGGAATCGCCAAGCTGTGGCCCCTGCCCTGGCCCGGACGCCATGATCGCGCGGGTTGGCTGTCGATCCTTGCCTCGTGGCTGCTGATGGTGCTCCTCTCCGCGCTGGCCGTGCTGATCGCGATCCTGATCTTCCAGCAGGCGCCACAGGTGAGCCCGCCGCCGCCGGTCCCCGACACCGCTTCGGCCTCGCCACAGACCCCGCAATCGGGATCGCCCTCACCCTCGTCGGCCTCACCCTCACCGTCGCCGTCTCCGTCCAGCGGCTCGCCGAGCCCGGGTTCGGCCTCGCCGTCAGGCGTTGGCTCGCCGACACCGAACTCACGGCTGTAGTCGCACGATGGGCGTTCCCCGGCTGATCGCCACGGACCTCGACGGCACGTTCCTGACCACGGCGAAGACCGTCTCTCCGGTCAATCTCGCCGCCGCTCGGCGCGCAGCCGAGGTCGGAGTTCCCCTGGTGGTGGCCACCGGCCGGCCGGTGCGCTGGCTCGACGTGGTCGACCAGCTCGGCCTCGCCCACTCGCAGGTGATCGTCAGCAACGGCGCTGCCGTCTACGACCTGGCGTCCCACACCGTGGTGCGCACCTACCCCCTGGACAGCGTCCTCGCGGTGACCGTGGCGCGCGAACTGCAGGGTGCGATCCCAGGTATCAGTTTCGGATTCGAAACCCCAACCGGCTTCGGTTGCGAGCCGCACTCCCCGTCCCGCCAGCGCGGCGAGCCCGGCGTCCACGAAGGCTCGTTGGACGAACTGGCGGCCGGTCTCGGCCCGGTGATCAAACTCCTCGGCTTCCACACCGAGATCGACAGTGACGAACTCGAGGCGCTGGCCGCGGCGGTGGTGGCCGAGCGGCTCACCCTCACCCATGCGCCTACCGGTGACGCCTACGGAATGCTCGAACTCACCGCGGCCGGCATCTCGAAGGCCAGCACGCTCGCTGCGATCTGTGCCGAACTGGGAGTGGACGCCGCCGATGTGGTCGCCTTCGGCGACATGCCCAACGACCTCGAGATGCTCGGCTGGGTCGGCCAGGGCTACGTGGTGGCCAATGCGCACCCGCGGCTGCTGGCGGCGGGCTTCCCGGTGGTGCCGAGCAACGACGCGGACGGGGTGGGGCGAACCGTGCTTGCCCTGCTCGATCGCGCCTGAAACCCGGGCTCACAACGGGCGCGACTGGTAGCGTCAGGGTGAACAGGCGCAATGATCCTCGGAGGTCGACATGGCAGTCATCACCATCTCCCGTCAACTCGGCAGCCGGGGCGCGTCCCTTGCCCGTGACCTGGCCAAGGAACTCGGCTACATGCTGGTCGACAAGGCACTGATCAACCGGGTGATCCGGCAGTACGGGTTCACCCAGCTGAACGAGATCTACGACCACAAGCCGAAGATCTGGGAACTCTTCAACGACAACAGCGTGCTCACGATCCAGATGATGAACCAGACCATCGCGGCGTTCGCGGCACGCGGCAACGTCGTGATCCTCGGCCGCGGCGGGTTCAAAGTGCTCGAAGGCATGGGTGACGTCGTCAACGTGCTGGTCAAGGCGCCCGAGAATGTGCGCGTCGAGCGCATCGCCAAGCGCGAGCAGATCAGTCCCGAGGATGCAGCGGTGCGCATCCATGAGGACGACGCACTGCGCGCCCGCTTCACCCGGCTGTTCTACTCCGCCGACTGGGCGGACGATTCGCAGTTCGACCTGGTGGTGGACACCAGCGTCGATTCCGACGAGGCCGCGCTCGCCAAGATCGTCGCAGCGGTGAACGCGCTGCCAGCGCTCGGCGACGTGGACCGGGCAGCCGCCAACATCGACGTGGATTCGGTGCTGTCCAAGACCATCGACGGGGTGTTGGAGCGGCGCGCCGCGAAGTAGCGCTCGCGCCTACCCTTCGATGCCGGAGTCAGTGGCCAACGTCGCTGAAAGCCGTCCGCGGCACGAAGAAGAGCGCGACCGCAGCCACCAGCGCGGTGACGCCACAGACCGTCCAGACGGTCAGATAGCCGCTGAAGGAACCTGCCGTGCCCTGCACGGCGCCCGCAGCATGCGTGGCCAACGCGATCCCGAACACAGCGGACGCGACCGAGCCGCCGACGGTCTTCACCGAGTTGGTCAGGCCGGTCGCAACGCCGGTCTGGCCCTGGGGAGCTGCTGCGGCGGCGGCGGCAGGCAGTGCGGCCACCAGCGCTCCGGAGCCGACGCCGGCGATGATCATGTTGGTCAACGTCTGGGCATAAGTGGCGTGGAAGGGAAGGAAGAGCAGATAGCCGACCCCTACCAGCACGCTCGCACCGATCAGCGCCCAGCGCGGGCTCACCCATCTGGTCACCAGTGGCAACATCAGTGCACCGGCGGTGAGAGCGAGCACGTAGGCACCGATCAGCACCGAGGTCAGGCCGCTGGTCGCGCCCAACCCATAGCCGTAGACGGCAGGATCAGTGCGCGCGAAGGTCGACAGCGGTGCCTGCGCCCCGAGTACGCTCACGCCGAAGAGACCGGCGGTGAGGAAGACCGGCCACAGTGAGGGATTGACGAACATCCGAACGTCCACGAGCGGGTCGGCCTGCTTGAGTTCCCAGCGGACGAAGGGCGTGAACAGCGCCAGACCAAGGACGATGGCTGCCCAGGCGATCGGACTGTCCGGCCCGTTCACCCGCAGTAGGAACAGCCCGCCCGTGAGTCCGAGCAGGGCGACCGCGACCAGCACCATCCCGGTGGTGTCGAACCGGCCCCCATGCAGGTCGGGCGACTCCTTCACCCCGAACAGGATCACGAAGAAGCAGGCCGACACGGCCACGGCCGGCAGCCACAGCACCAGAGAGAGCGGCAGCACGGACACCAGTTGCCCGGCCGACAACGCGCCGACGATCACACCAACCTCGAGCGCGGCCACCAGCCAACCGGCGGCCCGCCTGGTCAGTGCCGCCGGGTGCCCGGTGCCGCGAGCACGCGAGTAGATCAGTGCGGTTTCCAACGGCAGCCAGACGATGTAGAACGCCTGCAGCGACCAGGCCAGCAGGAACACCCAGAAGTTGTTCGTCAGCGGCAGGCCTGCGCTGGCCACCGCGGTGAGTGCCGTGGAGATCAGCAGCATCCGGCGATGCCCCACCATGTCGCCCAGCTTGGCGAACGCCGGAATGATGATCGCCGCGGCCATCATCTGGCCGCCTTCGAGCCAGTTGACGTCCGCGTCCGGCACGTTCAGGTGCCGCGCGATGTCGGTCAGCAGCGGGGTGTAGAAGCCCTGCAGGATTCCACTGGTGAACTCGACATAGACCAGGAAACCGACAACTGCCGCCAGCGCACCGAAGCGCACTCTCGTGGCGGGCGGGCCGTCCAGCGCGGATACGTCGGGCATCAGGCCTCCAGCAGGTGGGTGAGCAGCGCACGGTAGACCCGCTCGCCGCGGAGGAGGCTGTCGACCGACACCCGCTCATCGATGCCGTGGATCGAGGCTCGCTGCTGCGCCGACATGTGCAGTGGCGCGAACCGGTAGACCGACGGCACGAACCGGTGCCAGTGCCGGCCGTCCGTGGCAGCCATGGTGAGATAGCCCAGGGTCGGGACGCCGGGATAACCGGCTGCCACCGCTCTTGAGATCAATGCGAATTGAGCGTTGTCGGACGGGGATTCGGGGCTGGACTCTTCGCCTTCGACCACGCGCACCTCGACTGAGGAATCGTTGATCACGCGGCGAAGCCGGACCACCACGCCTGCGATCGTCTCCCCCACGTTCACGCGGATGTTCAGCATGGCCGAGGCCGACGAGGGCAGCACGTTCGGGCTGTTGCCCCCCGACAGCATCGTCGGTGCGAGGCTGGTGCGCACGAGCGCGGCCCCGTCCGCTCCTCCGCCGGCGAGCAGCGCGCGAGCGGTGAGCCACGGACTACGAGCGGCTAGGGCCCAGATTCTGGCGTACTTCGGTTCGGCGAAGTCGGCAAGGCGCGTGAACAGGTCGACCACGGTCCTGGGCATGTGCACGTCGAACGGATTGTGGTTGAGCTTGGCCACCGCGCGAGCGATGCGTCCGACGGCGGTGAGCCCGCTGGGCGCGGACGCGTGCCCGCCTTCGCCCGACGCCTTCAGTTCCACGGTCAGCACGCCCTTCTCGGCCAGCCCGACCATGGCGAAGGTGCCGTCGACCCCGGGGAACGGCACCTCGCTGATCGCACCCCCCTCGTCGAGCACGAGCCAGGGCCGCACGCCGCGCTCGCGCAAGGTGTTCGCGATGAGCCTGCCGGTCGCACCCATCACCTCCTCGTCCGGGCCGAGGCAGAGCAGCACGGTACGAGGCGGCCCCCAGCCTTCGCTGACGAGGTTCTCCACCGCCTCGAACAGGGTGCAGAGCGCACCTTTGTCGTCGAGGGCTCCGCGGCCCCAGACGTATCCGTCGGCGATGCGTCCTTCGAACGGTGGGACGCTCCACTCGGTTTCCTGGCCGGCCACGGGGACCACGTCGTAGTGGGCCATCAGGACCACCGGGTCGGCATCGTTCGGCGCGACGCTCGACCAGGTGTAGACCAGCCCGAACTGCCCGATCCGCTCAAGGGACAGGTGCTCGTGCAACTGCGGGTAGAGGCCGGCCAGCAAGGCGATGAAGTCTTCGAAGGCGGAGCCGCGAGCGTCCGCCTCGGCCGAGATCGTGGGAACCCGGATCATCGCGGCCAGGCGGTCGGCCATGCCCGCGCGCGCCGGGGTTGCGTCCACCGGTGGCGGTAGCTGCAGTGACATGCGCGCAGACTATCCCCGCATTCGTCGGGCGCCGAATAGGTCACTCGCTGGGCTGGACACTCTCGGTTAGCCTGCCATCGTGATCAGTGAGCTCAGGCGAATCATCGCCGACGCGAAGCGAATCGTGTTCTTCGGCGGAGCCGGCACGTCCACCGAGAGCGGCATTCCCGATTTCCGTTCGGCAGGCGGTCTGTACCGCCGGTCGACCGGCACGTTCACCGCCCCCGAGGAGGTGCTCAGCCACCGCTTCTTCGTTCATCACGCCGCTGAGTTCTTCGACTTCTACCGGGCTCACCTGCTCTACCCGGACGCCAGGCCGAATGCCGCGCATCTCGCGCTCGCTCGGCTGGAGGCCCGTGGCCAACTGACCGCGGTGATCACCCAGAACATCGACGGCCTGCACCAGGCGGCCGGTTCGCGGAACGTGCTGGAGCTCCACGGAAGCGTGCATCGCAATCGTTGCCAGCTCTGCGGCCGAAGGTTCGGCCTCGAAGCGATCACTGGTTCGATCGGCGTTCCAGCGTGCGAGTGCGGTGGCACGATCAAGCCTGAGGTGGTGCTGTATGAAGAAGCGCTCGATGCGAACGTTCTCGACGCTGCTGTGGCACATCTCGCCGCCGCCGACACCTTGATCGTGGGCGGCACCTCACTGGTGGTGTACCCGGCGGCCGGGCTGGTGCGGGAGTTCGGCGGTCGCGAACTGGTGTTGATCAACAAGGAGCCGACCGGCTACGACGATCTGGCCACGCTGGTGCTCCGCGAGCCGATCGGAGAGGCACTGGGGGCAGCCGTCGGGTAGCTCGACGCGGCATGGAAGATCCTGAACCGACCATGGACGACAGTCTCGCGCGCAGATCTCGGTATCGACCTGGATCAGGCACTCCGGCAGGATGTGCCCATGGCGAGCCAGCAGGTGGTCGTTGAGGGGCGAACACTGACGCTCACCAACCTCGACAAGGTGCTCTATCCGGTCACGGGCACCACCAAGGGTGAGGTAATCGCCTACTACGCCGCGATCGCGGACGTGCTGCTGCCGCACCTTTGGATGCGTCCGATCACCCGGAAGCGCTGGCCGGACGGGGTGGGCGACGGCGGCTCGGACGTCAACGTGTTCTTCGCCAAGAACCTGCCCAAGGGCACCCCCGACTGGGTGCAGCGCTTCGCGATCGAGCACTCGGACGGAACCAACCTCTACCCCGTGGCGGATGACGTGGCCACGCTCACCTGGCTGGCCCAGTTGGCGTCGCTGGAACTGCACGTGCCGCAGTGGCGGTTCGACGAGGAGGGCACTCCCCTGCCGCCGGACCGACTCGTGCTCGACCTCGACCCCGGCGCCGGGGTGAGCCTGGCCGAGTGCGCGGAGGTGGCCGGCTGGGTGCGGGACGCGCTGCTCGCGGCGGGTTTCGAGTCCTTCGCGGTGACCTCGGGCAGCAAGGGAATCCACCTGTACGCCCACCTGAATGGCTCGATGAGCCCGGCGGAGGCGTCCGCGATGGCCAAGGACCTGGCGCAGGGTCTGCAAGCAGCTCACCCGACGCGGGTGACTTCGGTGATGCGTCGGACGGACCGGGACGGCAAGGTGTTCCTCGACTGGAGCCAGAACAACGGCAACAAGACCACGATCACCCCGTACTCGCTGCGCGGTCGTGCCAACCCGACTGTCGCTGCGCCCCGGACGTGGTCGGAACTCGGGGAGCCAGGTCTGCGTCAGCTGGAGTTCCACGAGGTGCTCGATCGAGTGGCCGAGCTGGGCGACCTGCTCGCGCCGCTGGCCCCCGACCGAACCGCGAGGCTTCGTCAAGCTCAGCCAACGTCCCAGGGCGCTCGGCCAACGTCCCGTTTCACGCAGCCGCCGCCCAAGGCACCGCGGCCACCATCTGCTGCGGCAACCCCCGCGTTGCGGGTGGCGCAGCCCGCCAAGGCGAGCTACCAGCCGATGCTGGCGACCCTGGCCACCCCGGCCGAGGTCGGGTCGGGCGAGGAGTGGGCGTTCGAGATGAAGTGGGACGGCGTCCGGATCATCGTCCAGATCGAGAAGGAGGACGTCAGGCTGACGAGTCGCAACGGCCGGGACGAGACCGCGCGGTACCCGGATCTGCTGGTCGACCTGCGCAACCTCGACTGCGGGCAGGCGACCCTTGACGGCGAGATCGTCGTCACCGATGCCGCTGGAGCGCCGCGATTCGAGTTGCTCCAACCGAGGATCAACCTCACCAAGCCGAACGACATCGCCGTGGCGGCCCAACGTGCGCCTGCGCTGTTGATGGTGTTCGACCTGCTCAGCCTGAATGGTGAGGACCTCACGGGCCTGCCCTATGAGGAGCGACGAGCGATGCTGGCCGGGCTGGCACCCGCCGGGCGCGTGCAGGTGCCGCCTGGTTTCGAGGGCGATCTCGCGTCCGCGCTGGACACGAGCGCGGCACTCAGCCTGGAAGGGGTCGTGGCGAAGCGGCGCGGTTCGGCCTACCGTCCCGGGTCCCGCTCCCGGGACTGGCTGAAGATCAAGCATCGTCGCACGCAGTCGGTGGTGGTGGGCGGCTGGCGTCCGGGTCAGGGCGGACGGTCGGGAACGATCGGCGCGCTGCTGGTCGGCGTCCCAGGCCCGGGCGGCATCGCCTACGCCGGACGGGTCGGATCAGGCTTCACTGACGCGGGGTTAGCCGAGGCCGAGCGCCTGCTGGCCCCGCTCGCCCGGGCGGAGCCGCCGCTGCAGGATGTGCCGCGCGAAGACGCCAAGGACGCCCACTGGGTGGAACCCACGATGGTGGCCGAGGTTGCCTACGCCGAAGCCACCTCGACCGGACGCCTGCGGCACCCGGTCTGGCTGGGTTGGCGGTCGGACCTCACCCCTGCTGATGTACGCCCTGAGTGATCGGGTGGAGAATGGTCCAGGGGGAACGATGGACGTAGTGGCTGCGGTATTCACCGACGGGGATCTGGTGCTGGCCTGTCGCCGGAAGCCGGACAAGGACGCTGGGGGCTACTGGGAGTTCCCCGGAGGGAAGGTCGTCGACGGTGAGTCGCCGGAGGCGGCGCTGGAGCGTGAAGTTCTGGAGGAGTTGGGGGTCGAGATCGAAGTGGGCGACCTGCTCGACCGAAGCACGACGATGGTCGCGGGCGGGCCGATCACGCTGTCCTGCTTTTTCGTGCGGACGATCGGCGAGGTGCCCGCGACGAGCACTGATCATGATGTGGTGGCTTGGTTCCAGCGGGAGCGCCTGATGTGGCTGAACTGGGCCCAGCCCGACCTGCCGTGCGTGCGCCGGCTGGCGTTCGCGGCGTCCTGACGCGCCGGTCCGATCCAGCAGAATGGCGTCATGGCATTGTTCGCGCGCACGCACCTTGATCCTGACCTGAAACGGCTCGCCGCTGGACGGCGGGTGCTCGCGCCTGGCGCGAGCGCGGAGGGGCAGGTGGGCGGCCTGGTCGATGCGCTGGTGTTCAAGCAGGACGGTGAGTGGCGCGAGCAGTCCTGGCACCGCATCGAGCGCGGCAGTTGGGACGCGACCAGCCATTCGTTGAGCTGGCTGGACGTGGACGGCGTGGAGTGGCGACTGGAGCTGACCGAGCCCGGGAGACTGCCGGACTTCTTCAACGAGCGCGTGACCGCGAGCATCGCGTGCGTCCGGACGGTGGAGCTCGACCGAGGCCGCACGGCGCTGATCACGGCCCGTCGGGAGTTGGGCGACTCGTCGCGTCCGCTGATCTGGAGAGTGGCTCCTGGCAAGGGGGTTAGCGTCGACGAACTCGCCGACAACCCTCTCCTGGCACTCACTTTGGAGCAGTTGCGCGCCGAGTTCGACGTGACGTGAAGTTCTGGTAATGTAACGGCTCGCGCCCAGCGCGATCCCCTGTAGCTCAATTGGCAGAGCGTCGGACTGTTAATCCGTAGGTTCCTGGTTCGAGTCCAGGCGGGGGAGCGATCAGGAAAGGCCCTGTGACTAGGTGAAACTCCTAGCACAGGGCCTTTCTCACTCCCCCGCGGGCAACATACGGGCAACAGTGGGTCGGGAGACGGCACGCGAACAGGACCCGGCCGGGCGCTGCGACTTGCGGTGACATCGACGACCAACCGAAGGCACCGGTCAATCCGAACCCAGCGGCCCTAGTAGGACAAGTCGAAACAATCGTCGCTGCCCGAACTCGGACGCCGGGGGCGTGCTGCCCATCCGATTCGGCTGGGCCCCCGGCTCGCCTGATTCCTCGGCGCACCCACCACGTGTGGCGCGCTCTGGCACAGTGAGCGCATGGCACTCGACCCTCGTCTGGCTCGTCTGGTCGGCACGTGGCGCGGAGATGGCAGGGGCTGCTACCCGACGATCACCGACTTCGCGTATACCGACGAGATCACTTTCACCGACACGGGGAAGCCGTTCCTGCATTTCGTCCAGCGGACCTGGATCCAGGCGGAGCCGCGGCACACCGAGACGGGCTACTGGCGGACGCCTACTGCTGATGCCATCGAAGTGGTGATCGCCCTGCCCACCGGACAGGCCGAACGCGGATCAGGAAGCTGCCGTACAGACGCGGATGGGGCCCTCGTCATCGACATCGAGTCATCGGTGCAGAACACTCCCACCGCCAAGAGGGTCGACCGGATCGTGCGGCGGTTGCGCGTCGACGGAGATCACCTGCACTACGAGGTCTTCATGGAGGCCGTCGGCCAGGGCCTCGCGCTCCATCTCGCCTCCGACGTCACGCGACAGTCCTCTGCGATCTGAGCCGCCCGCCGTCGGGGGGTCTCTGCCGTTCAGGCATCGGGGATCGTGCAGAAACCGGCGGGCTCAATGCCGAGCGCTTGGATGGTACGTGCCCAGTAGTTCACCTGGGCTGCGGTGGTCGCGATGATCACGATCTCCCGTTCGGTGAAGAGGCGGCTGAGTTCGGCCCGCAGGCCATCGTCGAACACCAGCGGCGTCGAGGAGATGGCTCGGGCGTAGGCGATCGCCGCCCTTTCCCGCGGCGTCACGGTGGCGAGGTCGTCCTCCTCCCCTCGCTGAAGGGCCCTGAGCTCGGCATCAGCGACTCCGGCGGCTTCGGCCCCGAAGCTGTTCATGTCGACGCAGAACGGGCAGGACGCGGTCAGCGACGCCGTCACGCGGACCAGCTTGAGGAGGCGCTTCGACGGCTCGTGATGGGCGACCAGCGACTCCAGGACGCCAGCACCGAGCGCGGCACGCGGATACCAGGCGAGCAGGCGCGCAGGCTCCATTCGACGGCCCGTGACCCGTTCGGACACAGCGATTCCCAGCCGGACGAGCGGATTGAGCCGACGACGTTCCGCAATCATGGCCATGTCCCCCATCCTGCCGTCCTGTCGTCACACCCGGGTCGAAACCGGCTTGACGGGCGGCGCCTCGGCGGAGAACACTTCAATCATGGTTGATTCAAGAGTTGCTGAATCGTGGGCCCCGCAGGCGGCATTGCTGACCGCAGTGGCGGACCCCATCCGGCTGCAGCTGCTCAACCTCCTCGTCGGTCGCACGCGTTGCGTCTGCAACCTCCAGCCGGACCCGCCGATACCCGCCAACCTGCTCAGCTACCACCTCAAGGTGCTGCGCGAGGCCGGATTGATCGAAGGCGCCCGCAGGGGGCGCTGGATCGACTACTCCCTCACCGAAGGCGCGCTTGAGCGCCTTCATGCAGCGCTGCCCGACCCCGCGTCGGTTCGTCGCCAGCTGGCGCTCGTCAGATGAGCTCCACCACCCATCCCGAGACGCGACGCCACTCCATCCTTCGCTGGGGCGGGCTCCTTCTCGCCGCCGCGATCTGGTGGGCCCTGTACCTGGTGAACGAGCCGTTCTGGAACTGGTTGATCGGTGGTGTGTTCGGGCTCGACCTCACGTCGCGGCTCGGCAGCGGGGTGCAGTTCTTCTTCCTCGACACGGTCAAGATCGTGCTGCTGCTGGCGGGGATCATCTTCATAGTCACCGTGCTGCGCTCCTTCATGAGCGTCGAGCGCACCCGTGCCCTGCTGGGCGGCAAGCGGGAGGGCATCGGCAACGTCCTTGCCGCTGGACTCGGCGTTGTCACGCCGTTCTGCTCCTGCAGCGCCGTCCCGGCCTTCATCGGGTTCGTGGCCTCCGGGATACCGCTCGGGGTCACGATGAGCTTCCTGATCGCCAGCCCGCTGGTGAACGAGGTTGCGATCGCCCT
>Ga0209477_1000041_pt1 | contig 56501 bp, 53 predicted proteins | sample KloWWTupernatant_FD_187180 | JGI IMG/M metagenome (GOLD analysis project Ga0209477, IMG submission 187180) | Active sludge microbial communities from Klosterneuburg, Austria, studying microevolution and ecology of nitrifiers - Klosterneuburg... | ecosystem: Engineered > WWTP > Aerobic digester >...
CAGGCGCTCGCCGATGACCATGAGGTGGTGTTGCTCGGGCCCGAGCCGATCGACATCGAGGCCACCATCGCCCGGCTGGGCGTCGATCTCACCGGTTGCGGCTATCAACGTGTCGTCGACGACGTCACGGCGTCGGCGGCGAGCGCCGACTTCGACCTGTTCATCAACACCACGTATCGCAGCTCGGCCCAGAACCGCGCACCCGCCGGGTTGTACTACGTGCACTTCCCCGAGCCACCCAGCACGTCGCGCCAGCGCGCCGTGCAGGCGGTGTCGCGCCGTGCCGCCGATGCGCTGGCCGGCGTGAGCAACGCGCGGGTGCGACGTGTGCATGCCGGCTTCGAACGGCGGTCGGCCCGAACCGAATGGGCTCGCACGTACTCGACGTTCCTGTCGAACTCCACGTTCACCGCCGAGTGGGTCACCCGCTTGTGGAGCGTCCCCTCGGAGGTTCTCTACCCGCCGGTGCGACCAGAGGTGCTGCCGGGTGCGAAGACATCGGTGATCGCCTCCGTCGGTCGCTTCTTCGACCCCAAGTTCGGTCACTGCAAGAAGCAGCTCGACCTGCTGCACGGTTTCATCGACCTCGAACGCGCCGGGGCCGACGGGTGGCGTCTCGAGCTCGTCGGTGGCGCCGACGCCGCCAGCCGCGACTATGCGTTGGCCGTGAGACGCGAGGCCGTCGGCCACGCGGTGAGCGTGCACTTCAACGCGCCGCGTTCACTGGTGCGCGACACGCTGGCCACCGCCGGCATCTTCTGGCACGGCGGCGGGTTCGGCGAAGACCCCGACCTGCATCCCGAGAGATTCGAGCACTTCGGCATCGCGGTGGTGGAGGCAATGGCAGCGGGTGCGGTACCCGTGGTGTTCGGCGCGGCCGGCCCTGCCGAGATCGTGCGCCACGGCGTCGACGGGTACCACTGGCACACGCTCGACGAGCTGGTGAGCCGCACGAGGGAGCTGATCGCCGACCCGGCAAGGCTGGCCGCCATGTCGGCGAGTGCACAGCAGCGCGCCGGCGAGTTCTCCGGCCACGTGTTCGCACAACGCCTGCGCCTCGCTGCAGCTCACGCCCTGCGCTGACCGGCACCGCCCAGCCGGAGGTGTGGCAGCACGCCGTCGGCGCGGCTCAGGTCACGTAGCCGAGGACGTCGACGAGGATGTTGGCGTTGCCGTTGTCGTTGTAGATCGAGACCGAGCCGTTGGCGCCCACCGCCACGATCACCAGGTTGGGCACGAACCTGCCGGCATCCCAGTTGAGGTTGGACGACGCCGGTTGCCGTTGGCCGGCGGGCCACACCGTCAGCCAGCCCCAACTGCTGGTGTCGACGGCCGTGACGTTGAGCACGACCGCGGTCGCGTTCCCCGGAATCACCGACACGCCTGCCACCTGCACATCGCGCGCTTCATGAGGACCGAACGCCCTGCCTGCCGTGCCCAACCCGATGCGGCTGTCGACCACGCGCACCGGCGTGATGGTGGTGGTCGACCCACCGCCGGCGCTGTAGTAGCCGAAGACGTCGACCACCAGGTCGGTGTCGGTCTCGAACGCGGCCAGGCGGATCATGCCGTTCGCCCCCACCTTCACCACTGCCAGGTTCGAGCGCGTCTGCCCGGCGTTGACGTTGAGGTTGGAGGCGTTCGGCCGCGCCTGGCCATCGGGGTAGGCGGTGACGTAGCCGACCCTCGACGGCGAGCCGCTGGTGATGTTGACCACCACCGACTGCGCGTCGACCGGAACACCGGCGACGCCGGTCACCTTCAATGCCCGGTCGTCGCCGGACCGGAAGCGGCCGATCTTGTCGCCGATGCCGCTGCGGGTGTCGAGCAGCCGAGCCGGTGCCACACCGGTGAACCCGAGCCCGCCTTGCAGCACGCCGGGCGCACCGGTGTCGAACCAACCGGCCACATCGGCGATCACGTGCATCGAGCCGAACCCCGCGTACGTGAAGCGGATCGTGCCCCCGGCGCCCACACGCGCGAGCACCAGGTTGGGGACCGTTTCCCCGCCGGTGAGGTTGAGGTTGGAGGTGGAGGGGAAACCGCTGTACGTGGCTTGGTCGTTGAAGATGTCACCCACCGCGGGCGGGCGTGGCGCAACGGAGACGAACCCCCACGACGGGGGCGCCACCGCCGTCACGTTGAGCAACACGGCCGACACGCCCGAGGCCGGGATGCCGGCGACGCCGGTGACCTTCACTTCGTGGTTGCGAGTCTCTGCTCGCCGGTTGACCGGGTTCGGGTCGCCGAGGCGGCCGTCACCGGGTCGCATCGCACCGCTGTTGATGCCGACCCCGGTGCGGGTGTCGAGCAACCGCGTGGGGTTCAGCGGGTGAAAGCCGCCCTGCGGGACGGAAGCCGAGCCCTGGTCGTACACACAGGTGCGCATGCCGAAGCAGGCCACATCGAGGTCGAGGTCGGGCACCTGCCCGTTGGCGATGTCCATGAAGCCATGCACGTGGCTGCCGGTGAACGTGTCGCGCACGAAGACGATGTAGTGACCCGGCCATCCGACGCCGCCGCTCCAGCGGCCGCCCTTGCTCGAGCCGGTGGCGAAGGCACCGACAGCAGCGCCGGTGGAGGTGCGCTTCGTGTCGGGGCACGTCTCGGGGTAGCTGCACGGGATCTGGAACACATCGAACTGCACTCGACCATCGGGCACCGGCGTGGCCGACACGATGCCACCTTCCACGCGGAAGGCGCCGTCCTGCCCGACGGTGGGCAGCGGGATCTGACCGAAGTCGAGCCAGTTGGCGCCGTCGCGCGACTTGTCGCGCTGCACGTTGGCGCCGCCGACGTTGCCCGCCCACACGTCGTACGGAACGAAGTACTGCGATGGCTCGGGCTTCGGGTACAGCTCGAGACGAACGATGGTGGGCGATCCGTTCACGCTCAGCGAACCAGCAGGCGTGGTCTCCGTGTACGTGCTCATGTTCAGGTTCCACAGCCCACCATCGCTACGCCACGAATAGCCGGTGTCGTACGCGCCCCCGCCGCCCTGCCCGTCGTAGATGGCATCCACCCACATCGTGCCGATCGACCCGTTGGTGGCGACACTGGCGGAGAACGACGCTGCGCTCGCCGATTCGGTGGCACCAAGGGTGACGGCCGCGGTGGAAGCGGCGAACATTGCGACCACGGACGTGGCGCGGCGAATTCGGTGGGACATGTGGGACTTTCCTCCAGCTCTGCCCGCTGTTATCGGCCCATGCACATCAAAGGTTGAGGCTACCGACCCACATTCGGCCGCTGGGCGACCACGAGCATCTGCCCTGCGAGCGGGCGATACGGCAGCCGCAGGTACAGCGGCACCAACCGGTGACCGAAGGACAGGCGCGACTTCATCGTCAGCGGCAGGAACCGGGCCTCGCGATGCACGGGCACCAGGCCGCGACTGGCCAGGAAGTCGGAGAGCGACTCGTCGGTGAAGATGGTGCGATGCGTGAAGTCGTCGAAGTAGCGCTGCGGGTTCAGCCGGAAGTTGGGCTGCACCGCCAGGAAGTGGCCGCCCGGCGTGAGCACCCGACGCACCTCGTCGATGCAGCGTTCCAGCTGCGGCCACTCGAGATGCTCGAGCAGGTTGCTGGCGAACACGGCATCGAACGTGGCGTCGGCGAAGCGGGAGAGGTCGGTCACGTCGCCGACCTCCGCCTGCACGCCGGGCGCGACGAACTGGGCGAGATCTGCGCGCTGGTCGAGCGCCACACGACGAGCGCACTTCGCGGAGTTGGCGAGGTCGGCGTAGCCGGCACCGAGATCGAGCAACGCACCATCGGTGGGCATCCACCTGGCCAGGTGAGCGGCGATGTGCCGCCACACGAACCGGCGACGTTCGTCGTGAACGAAGCGGGTGTCGAAGTAGCCGGCGGGCGCGGCGGTGGGCTCGGCCATCAGGCGTGCGCCCCCGACGCGATGCGTGAGTCGTTGGTGTACATGCGAGGCCAGCCTACGCAGCTGCGGCGGCAGCGGTTCGGCGTGCAACCTCAGTAGAGTTCCGTCCCGCATGTCTCTTCGCACGGCGATGGCCCATCGCAACCTCCTGTATCTGCTGTCGCTGAAGGAGCTGCGTACCCGCTACAAGAAGTCGGTGCTCGGCTGGGCGTGGAGCCTGCTCAACCCGATCAGCCAGATGCTGATCTTCACCATCATCTTCACCTACGTGTTCGGGCAGAACCCGCTCGCCGGCGACCCCAGCGGCCTGAAGAACTTCCCCCTCTACTTCCTGTGCGGGCTGTTGCCGTGGAACTTCTTCGCCATCACCACCAGCACCGCGATGGGCAACGTGCAGAACGGCGCCGGGCTCATCAAGAAGGTCACCTTCCCTCACGAGCACCTCGTCTTCTCCGTGGTCGTCGCGCAGTTCGTGACGTTGCTCATCGAGACGATCATCCTGTTCGTCGCGCTCACGCTGGCCGGCCAGACCCCACTGGTCTGGCTGCCGATCCTGCTGGTGCTCTACGGGCTGTGGGCGCTGTTCACCACCGGTGTTGCCCTTGCGCTCAGTGCGGCCAACGTGTTCTTCCACGACGTGCAGTACCTCTGGAGCATCGTCTCGCAGCTGCTCTTCTACGCCACGCCGGTCATCTACTTCATCCCGCTGATCAAGCTCGATGCGTTGCGGAACGTCGCCAACTACGGGCCCACGGGCAGCTTCATCGTCGCCTTTCACGACGTGCTGTACGACGGGCGCATGCCCAGCATCGCCCGTGTCGGGTACCTGGCAGTGCTGGCCGCCTTCACGTTGGCGGCCGGCGCCTGGATCTTCGGCAAGCTCTCACCCCGGTTCGCGGAGCAGATGTGATGGCAGGCGACATCGCGCTCTCGGTCGATCATCTCGTCAAGTCGTTCCGCATCCACCAACAGAAGACCAACTCGCTCAAGCAGCTCATCGCCGCGCGAGGCAGGAACCGCTACGACGACTTCGTCGCTGTCGACGACGTCACCTTCGACGTCCGCGAAGGTGAGGTGTTCGGCATCATCGGGCAGAACGGCTCGGGCAAGAGCACGTTGCTGAAGTGCATGGCCGGCATCCTGCAACCCAACTCGGGCACCGTGCAGGTCTTCCGGCGGATGGGCGCGCTGCTCGAGCTGGGCGCCGGCTTCCACCCCGAGCTGTCCGGCCGCGAGAACATCTTCCTCAACGCCGCCATCCTCGGGATGGGGCGCAGGGAGATCGCACTCCGCTTCGACGAGATCGTCGACTTCTCCGGTCTGCACACCTTCATCGACCAGCCGGTGAAGACGTACTCGTCGGGCATGTACGTGCGGCTCGCGTTCGCCGTTGCCATCAACGTGGATCCGCAGCTGCTCATCGTCGACGAGATCCTGGCGGTCGGCGACGTGAGCTTCCAGCGGCGCTGCTTGGAGAAGTTCGTCGAGTTCCGCAGCGAAGGGCGCACCATCGTGCTCGTCACTCACGACATGGGCAGCGTCAAGAACCTCTGCGACCGAGCCATCTGGCTGGAGCACGGCAAGGCCATCGACGAAGGCGACCCCGCCGACCTGGTCGAGGCGTACACGGAGCGGATGCTGGGCGGCGCCGCCCCGGCCGCCGACGGCAGCGTGCGACGCGGCTCCGGCGAGATCCGCATCACCGAAGTGGAGATGTTCACGCAGGGCGACCCCACGCCGGTCAAGCGCTGCCGCACCAGCGACTCGATCGTGTTGCGCCTGCACTACCAGGCAGAGAAGACGGTGCCGCAGCCGGTCATCGGCATCGAGATCCAGAGCCTGGGCGGGGCCACGGTCACAGCACCCAACACACGCGATGTCGGCATGGTGCCACCCAACATGTCGGGCACCGGTGTCGTCGACATCACCATTCCTCGCGTCGACCTGTTGCCGGGCACCTACGACCTGCACACGTCCATCACCGACTTCAACCGCGCCTACGTCTACGACCACGTGCAACTGGCCCTGCGGTTCGATGTGATGACCGGCAAGCCCTACGAAACCGGCGGCCTGGTGACGATGCGGCCGCAGTGGTCGCTGAGCTGACGGAGCATCTCGTCGTGACCACATCACCGTCCGCCGGGCCGTCGCTCGCGGCGTGCACCATCGTCGCCCACAACTACCTTCCGATGGCCAGGGTGCTGGCGCGATCGTTCCTGAAGTGGCACCCGGAGGCCTCGTTCTCGGTCATCGTGATCGACCATCCGCTGGAAGCTCGCGGCCTCGTCGACGAGCCGTTCACCGTCGTTCCCATCACCGAGCTCGACTTCGGCGACGAGGGTTTCGAGAACATGGCGACCATCTACGACGTGACCGAGTTCGCCACGTCGGTGAAGCCGTTCGCACTGCAGCACCTGCTGCGGTCTGCCGAGTGCGCCTTCTACATCGACCCCGACATCGAGGTCTACGAACGGCTCGACCCACTGGTCGACGCAACCATGCAGGCGGGCATCACGCTCACCCCACACTGCCTCTCCCCCATCGCGCACGACGGCGCCGAACCCGGCGAAGCCGCCATCATGGCTGCGGGCGTCTACAACCTCGGCTTCATCGGCGTCGCCCGCCGCGCCGGCGAGTTCCTGCAGTGGTGGGCCGCCAGGCTGCGCCGCTGGGCGCTCATCGACCCCGCGCAGCAGCTGTTCACCGATCAGCGATGGATCGACCTCGCAGTACCGATCTTCCACCCGCACATCGTTCGCAGCACCGCCTACAACGTTGCGTACTGGAACCTCGATCAACGCCTGCTCACCAAGCAGCAGGGTCGCTACCTGGTCGATGGCGAACCGCTGAGGTTCTTCCACTTCTCCGGCTACGACCCTGCGACACCGTTCTGGGTGAGCAAGTACCAGCAGTCCGCTCCGCGAGTGCTGATGAGCGAGCAACCGGCACTGGTGGAGCTGTGCTCGGAGTACGCGGCCTCGCTGGCCGCATCGCGCCGGCCGACCGACAGCCATCTTCCGTACGGCTGGCACGAGGCGTTCCCGGGTGTGGTGCTGTGCCGCGAGCTCCGCCGGTTCTTCCATGCCGAGCTGGTCCGCGCCGACAGGGGTGAGGGCGAGGTACCACCCAGCCCGTTCCTGCCCGGCGGCGCGGAGCGGTTCCGGCACTGGCTGTGCACCGTGGCGCCCGACAGCGTGGCACCGGCGACGCGTTCGGCCATGGCCATCTGGCACGGTCGCGCCGACCTGCGCGCCGCCACACCCGACGTGGCTGATGGGCGTGCAGATGGGCTGCGGCACTGGGTGGAGCGCGGTGGCATGGTGGAGTACCCCCACCTTGCGCTGCTGGGCTGGACGCAGCCGCGGCCGGCGAGCGATTCGTCGCCGGCGGGCGGCGACGGCGTCGATCTGGTGGGCTACCTCACCGCCGAGCTGGGCGTGGGCCAAGCGGGGCGACTGGCCGAGCAGGCGCTCACCGCGGCCGGTGTCGACGTTGCCACCACGGTCACGTCGCGCACGCTCAGCCGCCAGCGGTCCGCATACGACCCGTCGGGCGCTGCGGGGCACCGCACCATCGTGGCGGCGGTCAACGCCGACCAACTCGGGTTGCTCCGCCGCGACCTCGGTGCCGGTTTCTTCGAGGGCCGCTACACGATCGGCCAGTGGTTCTGGGAGACCGAGTCGTTCCCGGTTCGGTTCCATCACGCGTTCTCGTGGGTCGACGAGGTGTGGGCCGCCACCACCCACATGTGCGACGCATTCACCGCCGGCGCACCGACCGGTCTGCCGGTCACGCACATGCCGTTGCCGCTGTTGGCGCCGCCGGTCGACCACACGCTCTCCCGCGCTGCCCTCGGCCTCACCGATCGCTTCACGTTCCTGTTCTGCTTCGACATGTTCAGCATCATCGAGCGCAAGAACCCGTTGGCGATCGTGAATGCGTTCCGAGCTGCGTTCCGGCCGAACGAAGGCCCGGCCCTCGTCATCAAGACCATCAACGGCGGCGCCCGCCTGGCCGCGCTCGAGCATCTTCGCTGGCAGTGCCGCGACCGCGACGACATCACGGTGATCGACGGCTACCTCGACACGGCCACCAGCGGCGCGCTGATGGCGCACGCGGATTGCTACATCTCGCTGCACCGGGCCGAAGGCCTGGGGCTCACGATGGCAGAAGCGATGTCGCTGGGAAAGCCCGTGATCGCCACCGCCTACTCGGGCAACATGGACTTCATGACCCCCGAGACCGCGCTGCTGGTGCCGTGGTCGCCGGTGGCGGTGCCGAGCGGCGCCGAGCCGTACGACGTGGGCAGCGTCTGGGCAGACCCCGACATCGGTGTTGCCGCGTCGTTGATGCAACGAGTGGTGGCCGACCCCGAGCTCGCGGCACGAATCGCCGCGGCGGGCCAACGCGACCTGGCCGCCCGCTTCTCGCCAGCGGTGTGTGGTGCACGAATGAGACAGCGCCTCGAGCAGATATGGAGCACAGATGTCGTTGAACCCGGTCACGTCCATCCGTCAGCGGGTCGCCCGGTCGATCGACTGGAGGGTGGCCCGCGCGCTCGATGAGCAACTCGCCGCCAACGACCTTCCCGCCGACGCCGGAGCACGCCTCGACCTCGTCGAAGCGCGCGTCGCGATGTGCGTCGAGGAGCTCTCCACGCTGCATACCACCCTCGCTTCCGTCGCCGCATCGTTGACCGATCAGGACCGCGCGCTGGCACAGTTGATCGAGCAGCTCGACCGACGGGTCGCGTCGATCGGCACGTGAACCCCGACCGTTACGCTGGCGACGTGACCCCGCCACCGTTCGTGTCCTACGCGCAGAACCTGGAGGACGTCGTGCTGTCACGCTTGCTGACGGCGGCGCCGCACGGCCGGTTCATCGACGTGGGAGCCGGCCACCCCGTTCATGGCAACGTGATGCACGGGTTGTACATGCACGGGTGGCGCGGCATCAACGTCGAGCCGATGCCTGTGGAGGCGGAACTGCTGCGCGCCATGCGACCGCACGACGAGACGATCCAGGCTGCCGTCGGCGCCGCGACGGGGTCGATCACCCTCTTCGAGGCGCCGCCCGAGAACCGTGGCGCGACCACTTCCAGCGCCGAACTCGCCGATCGCTACCACGCGCAGGGCCAGCAGTTCGTCGCGTTCGAGTCCCCGTTGATCACGCTGTCGTCACTGCTCGCCAGGTTCCAGCCGGGCTCCGTGCACGTGGTGAAGATCGACGTCGAGGGCATGGAGCACGACGTGCTCGCCGGCGCAGACCTGCACCAGCATCGGCCGTGGGTGCTGGTGATCGAGGCCACCGAGCCCAACTCCACCACCACCTCGGCGCACCGCTGGGAGCACCTGGTGCTCGAAGCCGGTTACCAGTGCACGCTGTTCGACGGGTTGAACCGCTTCTATGTGAGAGCCGATCTGATCGACGTCGCGTCGTTGCTGTCGCTGCCGGCCAACGTCTTCGACAACTGGGTGCCGGCCCTTGCACTCGACCTCGCGGAAGCGCAGCGGGCCTTCGGCGACCTGCAGCAGTACGTCGCGGCACTGCTACGGGAGATGGCGACGTTGCAGGCTTCGCATCGCGACGCAGAGGAGTACGCACGATCGCTCCTCGCGTCGAACGAACTGCTGCAGGCCTCCGCTGCCGAGTCAGCGACATATGCGTCGTCGCTCGAGCAGGAGTTGGCCAAGCAGCGGGCAGCGCACTCACCCGACACCTCCGGAAGCTGCCGGTAGTATCGAACCTGCTGTGTCCGACCGGGTTTCGTTCCAACGCGACTCTCCGGACAGGCCGTAGGAGCACGATCTTGAGCCATTCTCAATTCGCCGCGTTCACCATCGTCGCTCACAACTACCTCCCGCGGGCGCGGGTGCTCGGCGAGTCGTTCCGGCGGGTGCATCCCGATGCGGCCTTCTTCATCGTGGTCATCGACCACCCGCTGAAGGTGCGCCTGCGGCAGGAGGCCGAACCCGAACTGGTGCCCATCGTCGACATCGACTTCGGCGCCGAGGGCTTCCAGCACATGGCGGTCGCGTACAACGTCACCGAGTTCGCCACCGCCATCAAGCCATTCGCGTTGCGGCACTTCCTGGCCGACTTCGAGTGCGTGCTCTACATCGACCCCGACGTCGAGATCTACGCCCCGCTCGACCCCATCGTCGAGGCGACCGTCGAGCACGGCATCTCGCTGACGCCACACTGCCTGCAACCAATTGCTCGCGACGGAGCCGAGCCCTCGGAGATCGGCATCATGGCGGCCGGCATCTTCAACCTCGGCTACATCGGTGTTGCCCGTCAGGGCAGTGCGTTCGTGGAGTGGTGGGCAGAGCGGCTCCGCCGCGACTCGATCGTCGACCCAGCGAACCACCTGTTCACCGATCAGCGCTGGATCGACATCAGTGTCCCCATCTTCCGTCCGTACATCGAGGCCAGCCCCGCCTACAACGTCGCCTACTGGAACCTCGACCAGCGACCCATCGAACGGCGCGACGGCGCCTACTTCGTGGGCGACGAGCCACTGCGCTTCTTCCACTTCTCCGGCTACGAGCCCGACAAGCCGCATTGGATCAGCAGGCACCAACCCAGCACGCCCCGCGTACGCCTCAGCGACCACCCGGTGCTGGCGCAGCTGTTCGACGAGTACGGCGCCCGCGTGCTCGCCGTTGCCGACACGGAGGACAGCAACCTGGAGTACGGCTGGGCACAGGCCTTTCCGGGCCTCGAGCTCACGGCGCCGATCCGCAGGGCATTCCGCGACGACCTCTTGCTGGCCGACGCCGGCCAGGGCGAGATGCCACCCAGCCCGTTCAACCCGGGCGGTACCGAGCCGTTCCTGCAGTGGCTCTCTTCCTCCCCGCCGCACGCCGGCACGGCCATCCCCCGCTACCTCACCGACATCTGGACCACTCGCCCCGATGTGCGCATCCGCATGCCGGGGGCCGCCAGCGGCGACCTCCGCCGCATCCGTACCTGGGCGGTCGGCCTGGGCGGCGCCGACGAGCAGAACATCGCGCTGCTCGGTTGGCGCCCCGAAGCCGAGCAGCGCTTCGATCTCGTGCACACGATTGCCGACGTCACCCGGCACGGCGTCAACCTGGTCGGGTACCTGCAGGCCGAGCTGGGGGTCGGCGAAGCTGCCCGGCTCACCGAAAGCGCACTTCGTCGCGCAGGGGTCGGCGTTGCCACTGTGTCGCTGCATCGAACGGTCAGCCGCCAGGAGCACCCGCACCCGGTCGACTCCCAGCAGCGGTACGACACGGTGCTGATGGCCGTCAACGCCGACCAGTTCCGTCAGACCACGGAAGACCTGGGGCGGCCCTTCTTCGAGGGCCGCTACACCATCGGCCAGTGGTTCTGGGAGCTCGACGAGTTCCCCGACGAGTTTCGTGCGGCCTTCGACTGCGTCGACGAGGTGTGGGCCGCGAGCAGGTTCGTTCGCGACGCAATCGCGCAGCAGACGCCGGCTCATGTCGTGGTCACCCACCAACCGCTGCCGTTCGCGACACCCATCGTCGACCACCGGGTCACCCGCGCCGACTTCGGCCTCGACGACGGCTTCATGTTCCTGTTCTGCTTCGACATGATGAGCGTCCTCGAGCGCAAGAACCCACTCGGCTTGGTGGAGGCCTACCGCTCGGCCTTCTCGGCCGGCGACGGCACCCGCCTGGTGCTGAAGACCATGAACGGCGCCCGCAACGCAGAAGGTCTCGAGCTGCTGCGCTGGGCGGCGCGTGGCCGCAGCGACATCGTGGTCATCGACGAGGTCTTCACACAGGCACGAACGGCGAACCTGATGAACGCCACCGACTGCTACACCAGCCTGCATCGATCCGAAGGGTTGGGCCTCACGATGGCGGAAGCGCTGCTGCTGGGAAAGCCCGTCATCGCCACCGGCTATTCGGGCAACATGGACTTCATGTCCGATGCCACCGCCCACCTCGTGCGCTGGACCCCCGGCACCGTCACTCAACGCGGAGGCCCCTATCGGCAGGGCGCCCGTTGGGCAGAGCCAGATCTGCAGCACGCTGCCACACTGATGCGCGCCGTGGCCAACGACCCCGAGGCGAGCAAGAAGATGTGCGAGCGCGCGCAGCGGCAACTTCTCGATCAGTATTCCCCGGAGCGATGTGGCCAGGCCATGTTGCACCGACTCGAACACATCTGGAGCAGACCCACATGAGCCTCAACCCATTCGGAGGGACGCGCGATCGCCTGAACCAGGCGGTCAGCGCGCGAGTCACCGCTCAGCTCGACGGGCGCGATGCCGCTCTCACCGAGCGGATCGACGAGTTGGAGGAGACCGTCGTTGCGCTGCAGCAAACGCTCACCACCCTGCAACGCCTCATCACCGAGGCATCCAGCACCCTCAGCGATCGCGTGCGCACCGTCGAGGTCGCGCAGGAACGCTTCGCGCCCGTTGCACCCTCCGCCGCATCATCCGCCGCACCGTCCACCGCACCCTCGAGCCAGCCGGAGCACTCATGACCCGCCTCGCGATCATCGGAACCGGCTACGTCGGCCTCACCACCGGGGTGTGCTTCGCGCACCTCGGGCACGATGTCGTGTGCGCCGACATCGACGCGCAGAAGGTCGCCAAGCTCTCCCGCGGTGAGGTGCCGATCGTCGAGCACCGCCTCGACGAGCTGCTGGCCGAGGGGTTGCGCAAGGGCAACCTGCGCTTCGTGGTGGGCGCCGCAGCTGCCGTCGCCGACGCCGAGATCGTGTTCTTGTGCGTGCCCACACCACAGGGCGACGACGGCTCCGCCGACCTCAGCTACGTGGAAGCGGCCGCCGCCGAGATCGCGTCGGCGCTCGCCTACGAGGCCATCGTGGTCAACAAGTCCACCGTGCCGGTGGGCAGCACTCGGGTGGTCGAGCGTGTGCTGAAGCGACCCGACGTGCGGGTCGTCAGCAATCCCGAGTTCCTGCGCGAGGGTTCCGCGGTCGACGACTTCCTGAAGCCCGACCGCGTGGTCGTCGGCTGCGAGGACCGGTCGGCGGCCATCGCCGTCGGGGCCCTCTACGACTCGGTTCGCGCGCAGGTCATCGTCACTGATCCGGCCTCCGCCGAGACGATCAAGTACGCGGCCAACGCCTTCCTTGCCACCAAGCTCAGCTTCGTCAACGCGATCGCGGCCATCTGCGAGGGCGTCGGCGCCGACGTCGACGACGTGATGGTGGGCATGGGCTACGACAAGCGCATCGGCACCGAGTTCCTCCGCCCCGGCCCCGGCTGGGGCGGTAGCTGCTTCGACGGCAGCGAGACGCTGATGATCCGCGACTCGTTCGGGCCCCGTGTCGTTCGCTTCGACGAACTTCCGGCACTTCCGCTCGCCGATCTGGAGGTGCTGAGCTGGTCACCCGGCCAGGTGATCCCCGAGTTTCAGCCGGCGTTGGCGGTCACCGAGCGGAGCTACCACGGCGACATGGTGACGATTCGCAGCAAGATGGGCCGTCGACTGACGGTCACCGCCGATCATCCGCTGGTCGTGCGCGATGGCGACGAATTGCGCATCGTCAACGCCGGCGAGTTGACCACGTCGCATTGGCTGCCCATCTCGCTCGGTGCGCCCCTCACCGACGGGCTCGACGTCACCACGCTCACCGCACTCGACGCGATAGAGGCAGCCGGCCTCTCGTGGGCCGACGTGATCATGCGGCTCAGTCCGGCGCAGGCAGCGGCGGCCCGACTCACCGATTCCCTGCTTCCGTCGGCGCGCCGATGGGACTACCGCCGGTCGGCCACCTTGCGGCTCGACGAGGCGGCATCGTTGGGAGTCTCGTTCCTCGGGGGCACGCTCGGCACCGCCACCAACGGCAGCTACGTACCGGCAGTCATCGAGATGGACGAAGCCTGGTGGGAGATGATCGGCCTCTACCTTGCCGAGGGACACATCGGCAGCGACGGCGCCCGCCGACGCATCTGCTGGTCGTTCCACCCCACGGACGAGGCCCACCTCGCCGAGTTCGTCGCCGCCTACTGGCGGGCACTCGGCACCAAGGTGACCGTTCGCCGAATGACCACCACCCTGCAAGTGTCCATCTCGTCGCGCATCCTCGCCGCCCTGTTCGACGACGTGCTCGGCCTCGGGGTGAACTGCTACACCCACAGGTTGCCCGACCTCATCTGGCAGGCCTCCGACTCGTCACGCCAAGCCCTGCTCCGTGGGCTCTGGGCGGGCGACGGATCTTGGTCGCTGCTCAACGGCGGCCCTTCCGTGGCACTCGAGTACGGCACCGTCTCCGGTGCACTCGCCGACGGCATGCTTCGCCTGCTCGGCGAGCAGGGTGTCGTTGCCCGCCACAAGATCGGGCGAACCACCAAGAGCACGGTCGACACGCATTGGCTGGTCATCTCCGGCGCCGACCAGATCGAGAGTGCGCAGTGGTTGCTCGAGCCACATGAGCGAGCCGCAGTCGCGGGCCACCTCGCTCGGCAACGCAAGCGCATCGCGCCAACCGGTTACCGTCTGGATCGCAAGGGCACCGCATGGGTGCGCGTCGTCGAAGCCCTGCCCCGGCCCGCTCAGCAAGCGGTGTACTCCGTCGAGGTGGCCCACAACCACACCGTTGTCAGCACCGGCGGACTGGTCGCGCACAACTGCTTTCCGAAAGATTCGCGGGCGCTGCTCAACATCGCCAATCAGGCCGGCTACCAGTTCGATCTGCTGGCCGGCGTGATCGCGGTCAACGACGAGCAGTTCGATCGCGTTGCCGACAAGATCCGCGTCGGTGCCGGCGGCTCTTTGCAGGGCGCCACCGTGGCCGTGTGGGGCCTCACGTTCAAGGCCCGCACCGACGACCTGCGCGATTCGCCGTCGCTGTCCATCATCAAGCGGATCCTCGCGGCCGGCGCCACCGTGCAGGCGTACGACCCCACCGTCGACGCGGCCGCTGGCCCGAAGCCCGGCTTGCCGAGCGAGGTGCAGGTTCACGCCGACGCGATCGGCGCCACCGCCGGTGCCGACGTGCTGGCCGTGCTCACCGAGTGGGACGACTTCCGTTGGGTGATGCCCGAACAGGTCGCCGCCGTGATGACCGGCCGCGTCGTCGTCGACGGGCGCAACCTGCTCGACCGTGCTGCGTGGCAACACGCCGGTTTCACACACCGAGGGATCGGACGATGACAGCCGACGACGGGTCGCACCGCGTGCCACAGCATCACCTCGTCGCCGGCGGAGGCGGGTTCGTCGGTTCGCATCTCGTCGAGCTGTTCCTCGACCGAGGCGACACGGCCACCGTCGTCGACAACTTCGTCACCGGCCGGCGCAGCAACGTCGCTCACCTGCACGGCAACGATCGCTTCACGCTCATCGAGCACGACATCACCCAGCCGCTCCCGGTGTCCGTCACCGAGCGCACCTACGACACAGTGCTCGATCTGGCCAGCCCGGCCTCACCCGACGACTTCAAGACGATGCCACTCGAGATCCTGGCGGTCGGCTCCACCGGTACCCGCAACCTCCTCGACCTCGCTCGCCAGCAGCAGGCGCGCTTCTTCCTCGCCTCCACCAGCGAGGTCTACGGCGACCCGCTGGTGCACCCGCAGCCCGAGACCTACTGGGGCAACGTCAGCAGCACCGGCCCGCGCAGCTGCTACGACGAAGCCAAGCGGTTCAGCGAAGCGCTGGCGATGGCGTACCACCGCACGCACGGCACCGAGGTGCGCATCGCCCGCATCTTCAACACCTACGGCGAACGCATGCGCCCTCGCGACGGCCGCGTGGTCAACACGTTCGTGCTGCAGGCACTGCGCAACGAGCCGCTCACCTTGCACGGCGACGGTTCGCAGACGCGCAGCTTCTGCCACGTGGCCGACGAGATCCGCGGCCTCGCCGCCGTGCTCGACGGCCACCTCACCGGCCCGATCAACGTCGGCAACCCCGCCGAGTTCACCATGCGTGAGCTCGCCGAGTTGGTGGTCGAGATCACCGGCTCGACCAGCCCCATCATCGCAGTCCCGCTGCCGGACGAGCGCGAGGGCGATCCGCTGCAGCGCTGCCCCGACATCGCGCTGCTCAGCACCACCTACGGATGGGCTCCCGAGGTTTCCTTGCGCGAGGGCCTTGCTCGTATGGTCAGCTGGTTCACAACGAAGGAAGACCTGACATGAGTGTTCTCGTCACCGGCGGCGCCGGCTACATCGGCTCACACACCGTGCGCGCATTGCGCGCCACCGACCATGCGGTGGTGGTGCTCGACACGATGGAGCTCGGCCACCGTGCTGCACTGCTCGGCGCCGAGCTGGTGGTGGGCAACATCCGCGATCGAGCCTTGGTCACCGACCTGTGCCGTTCGCACGGCGTCACACAGATCGTGCACTTCGCTGCCTACAAGAACGTCGGCGAGTCGATGGAGCATCCCGATCGCTACTGGCTCAACAACGTCGCCGGCTCGGTGGATCTGGTGGAGGGCGCGCTGGCAGCGGGCGTCAAGGAGATCGTGTTCTCGTCGAGTTGCTCCGTCAACGGCACGCCCACCACCATGCCGGTCACCGAGGACGCGCCCATCTCGCCCGAGAGCGTGTACGCCGAGACCAAGGCAATGGTCGAGCGCATCCTCGGCTGGTACGGCATCACGCACGGAGTGCGGGCAGCGAGCCTGCGCTACTTCAACGCTGCGGGTGCCAGCACCGACGGTGTCATCGGCGAGGACTGGACGCATTCGCAGAACCTGATTCCGCTGGTGATGAAGGCAACCCTGGGCAAGCGGCCACCGGTGCGGGTGTTCGGCAGCGACTACCCCACCGCCGACGGCACGTGCGTCCGCGACTACATCCACATCGAGGATCTCGCCGACGCCCACGTCCGTGCACTGCGCTACCTGCGCGACGGCGGCGACACGGTCTCCCTCAACGTCGGCTCCGGCGTGGGCAGCAGCGTGCTCGACATCATCCACGCCACTGAACGCATCAGCGGCCAGGTGGTGCCGTACGAGGTCGGCCCTCGCCGAGCCGGCGACCCGGTCGTCACCTACGCCGACCCCACCAAGGTGCACACCACACTCGGCTGGTCCGCAACGCGCAGTCTCGACGAGATCATCGAATCTGCGTGGCGCTGGCACTCCACTCACCTCGACGGTTTCGCCGACTGACGGTGAGGGTCGGGCGAGGCAAGTGCCTCAGGCGTCGAGCGTTCGCTGCCGGTCGAGCCACCCGAGCAGCACGGCGATGGCCCGCGGGTCGTGACGCAAGCGGTGACCGGCGCCGTTGATCAGCCGCAGCTCGGCCGACCCGTGCGCCTCGGCCAACTGGCGGGCATCGGCGGTGGGCACCGTCTCGTCGGCATCGCCGTGCATCACCAGGAGCGGCCGCGGCGCAAAGCGGCGAGCTGCGTCGACCGGTCGGAAACGGCGCAGCTCGCGCGCCCAGTCGTCGAAGTTGCGAGGGAACCCCGGCGTGCGAATGGCACCGATCTCGCGAGCGTGCTCGAGGAACCGGCGGGGTTGCGCCGCCCAGTCGTCGAAGTCGGCACGCGGACTGAGCAACGCGGCGCCACGCACCCGCGGATCGTCGGCAGCCACGCAGGTGGCGATGGAGCCGCCGGTGTTGGTGCCCACCAGCCAGATGCCCGAGGGGCTGGTCTCGGCGATCAGGTGATCGATGGCCGCGCGCAGATCGTCGACCCACCCCTGCAGCGAGAAGTCGCCTTCGCTGCCACCGCACCCGCGGAAGGTGAACGTCATCGCCACCCAACCCAGCTCGCTGGACACGCGATCGATCAGCTCCGGAAAGGTGCCACCGCTCTGGCGGGCGTCGATCGGGCCGAATGGGAACCCATGGCACAGGATCAGCCCGGAGGTGGCACCCGGGCGCCCGGCCGGCCTGGTGAGATGGCGCTGGAGACGCAAACCGCCGGAGTCGAAGCTGCCGTTCACGGTCGGCCGCTAGGCCCGGGGCTTGCGCTGGCGGCGTGTGCGGCCCGCCGTGGCCAAGGTGTAGCCCCGATTGCGCGCTTCGGCGAGAGAGTCGGGGCCGAAGCACAGCCCGATGTCGGCTGCGACGATCTCGTCGATGACGGCCGGCTCGGCCCACGTGTCGAGGTCGTAGACCAACTGCGTGCGCTTGTCGCCGAGAAAACGGGAGTGTTCGAAGCGAGAGGGCCGTTCCATGCGCTCGACGCTACTCCGCAACGACCAGCAGCGCGAAACACCCACACCACTTCGCGGCACTGCGTCGCGCCCATTTCGTACCCTGCCGGAATCGACTCCCCCAGATCCTCACATCCACGAAAGGAGTAGCGTGATGCGCATGCCACTGGCCGATCCACCGGCCGTCGACGACGTCATCTACCCGGAGAGCGATGACCAACCGATGGCCGAGAACTTCCTGCAGAGCATCGTCATTCGCACCCTCGTCGCGGGGTTCGAGCGCTTGTATGCGGGCCGCACCGACATCATCGTCGGCGGCGACTTCTTCTGGTACCCCGTGCAGGGCCAGCCCGCCACCGTCGTTGCCGCTGATGCGATGGTCATCGTGCAAGTGCCGCACCCGCTCGACATCTTCACCATCGGCAGCTATCGCCAGTGGGAGCACGGGGGTCATCCAGCCCTCGCCGTCGAGGTGCTCTCGCCCAGCAACTCGTGGGCCGAGATGGCTCGCAAGCGCCGCTTCTACGACCAGCACGGTGTCGACGAGTACTGGGTGTTCGACCCCCAGGACGGCACGCTGGAGGTGTGGGTGCGCTCCGCGACTCGACTCACCGAGGCCGTCGATCCCGCACGCGGGTGGGTCAGCCCCACCACCGGTGTGCACGTGCGCGTCGACGGCACAGAGCTGGTCGTGCACGACCCCGACGGCATTCGCCGTTGGCTGGCACCAGCGCAGGAGGCCGCTCGCGCCGATTCCGAGGCCGCTCGCGCCGACGCCGAGGCCGCTCGCGCCGAGGCGGCGAGCGCCCGGGCTGCAGCGTTGGAGGCCCAGCTCATCGAGCTCCGGTCGCAGCTCGGCACCGACCCTGCGTCGTAGCCGCCGGCTCGACGGTGCCAAGATCGCAGCGTGATCCCCACCGCCACCATCGACGCTCTCGAGCAGTGCTGGCAATCGCTCGCCAGCGTGATCGGCTCGCTCTCCGAGGCCCAGTGGAAGGCCCCCACCGACCTGCCGGGCTGGTCGGTGCAGGACAACCTGGCGCACCTGGTCGGAACGGAGCGGATGCTGCAGGGTTTGCCCGGCACTGCCCACCGTGCCTCGCCTCACGAGCACGTGCGCAACCCGATCGGCGAGATGAACGAGCACGAGATCGATGCTCGACGACCGATGCCTGGCAGCGCGGTGGCCGACGAGTGGCTGCAACTGGCAGCGCTGCGGCTGCACACGCTGCGCACCGCCGACGATGCCTACTTCCAGCAGCCGGCGGCAACGCCCACCGGCCCCGGCACGATCGCCGACTTCCTGCACATCCGCGTGCTCGACTGCTGGTTGCACGAGCAGGATATGCGCCGCGCCGTGAACAGCCCAGGCAACCTGTCGGGGCCTGCCGCCGAGCTCACCATCGACCGGCTCGTGCGCACCATTCCAATCGTCGTCGGCAAGCGAGCTGCCACCCCGGAGGGCGGCGCCGTGGCCATCACCGTGTACGGCGGCGTCGATCGTTCGCTGGTGTGCGAGGTGCAGGGTGGTCGAGCCGCGCTGATCAGCAGGCCGAGCCGACCACCGTTGGCAACCATCGGCCTCGACACCGAGAGCTTCGTCGTGCTGGCTGCTGGTCGCCGTGGCTCCGATGAGGTTGCCGCCCACGTGTCGGGCGACCGTGCACTCGCGCAGCGCGTGCTGAGCCAGTTCAACATGATGATCTGAGCGTCAGCCGTCGGCTGCCGACGGTGGTTCGCTCGGCGCCGACAACTCGGCCAACGGTGCCGGTGGGCCGACGGCGCCGATCGCGGCGAAGTACGCGAGGTGCGCGTCGACCACGTTGACGACATCGACATCGTCGAGGATCTCCACGCCCTGGCTCTCGGCAGCACCCAGCAGGTAGGCCGTGACGGTGTCGTCGGCGATGACCACCAGGCCGAGGATGTCCTGCCGGCGGTCGATGACGTTGGTGGGCTGCAACCCCTTGGCATGCAACCACCGCATGTGGGCCAGCAGCAACTGCTCGAGCTCGTCGGGTGTGAGGCGCGCCTGTGACTCCGGGGGCAGGTACTCGGCCACGAACTCGAGTGCCTCCTGTGGGATGTAGACGGATCGCGGTGCGACCGCATCGAGCCGATGTGCTTCGCGACCGACGACCACGGCTGCGATCACGAACACCAGCACGGCGGCGAGCGCCACGTACAGGAAGGTCACGGTGGGCACCTCGACACGCTATCCGCGGTCGCCGATTCGCACGGGCGCCATCTCAGTAGAGTCGATGAGGTGACCGAGCCGGCGCCGCATCCAGCCGTTGGCACCGCCGTCGGCACACTCGTCGACACACTCGTCGACACCCGCACGGCGCCTACCCGTCGGGTCGGCAGAGCAGCGCTCGTCGACGCGGGCATCGTCGCAGCAGCCTGGCTGTACGCGTCCGTGCGCATCGTTCGCTACGGCCTTGGGCTCGACGATGTTGCCTACGCGACTCCCGCACAGCAGGTCACCCTGCACGCGTGGGCGAGCGGGCGGATGGCCCTGTGGTCCAACACCACCTTCGGCGGCACGCCGCACCTCGGCAACCTGCAGACGGCAGCGCTGTACCCGGGCCACCTGCTGTCGGCTCCCTTCCCGGATCTGGTCGGCCCGCACATCGAGCTCTCGCTGCACCTCCTGCTGTTCGGCGTGGGCTGCTATGCACTCGGCCGATCGCTGGGCTTCGCCCGTCCCGCACCCGCGGCGATGGCCGTGGCCGCCATGTGGTCGGGCGCCACGGTGTTCCGCGCACCGCTGCTGGTGCACTTCCCGCCGCTCGCCTGGGTGCCGCTGGCAGCAGTGTGCGTGCACGCCGTGGTCACCGCCGAGCGTCCTCGCCGAGCGATGGGAGCGTTGGCCATCACGCTCTGGTGCATCCTCGTCTCCGGCCACCCGCAGTCGGTGCTGATGGCACTCACGCTGCTCGGCGCGTGGTCGGTCGGCGTGCTCGTCGAACACCGTGCGTGGCACCGTGCCACATGGCTCGCCGCCTCAGCGGCGCTCACCGTGGTGATGTCAGCACCCGTGCTGATGGCGCTGAGAGGCAGCATCGCAGCGGCCGCGGTCAACGCTCGTGACGAAGCTGCGCTGCTGAACCCCGAGTACGTGGTGACGCTCAGCAGCGCACCCCGCTTGCTGCTGGGCCGGCCGCTCGGCGACCTGTCCGCGCTTGCGGTCGACGCGGAACGCATCACCTACGCCGGAGTTGCTGTGGTCGCGCTCGGCATCGTCGGCGTGGTTGCCGCGATCCACGCTCGTCGCTGGTCGCTGATCGCCCTCGCCATCGTGGGGACGTTCGCCGCCACGCTCTCGCTGGGCCCGCGTTCACCCTCGATGCAGTTCGCACGCGCAGTGCTCCCCGGCTTCGATCAGCCTCGCGTGTCGGCGCGCTGGAACTGGGTGCTGGTGATGGCCCTCATCGTGCTCGCGGGTGCGGGCATCGACCGGCTGCGCACCGGCACTCACCGAGCGGGCGGGGCCGCGGTGCTCGCCGGCGGTGCCGCCCTCGTCGTGCTGGTGACGGTCGGAGCACAGGGTGGTGGGGCCGGCAACGATCTCCTCTGGGTTGCGACTGCCGGCATGGTGGTCACGATCTCGTTCACGACGCGACATCTCGTTCGAGTGGGAGCTGCCGGGCTACTCGTCGCACTGGCGGTGCTCGAGCTGGGCCTGCCCATGACACGGCTGATCATCGCCGGCAACGCCGACATCACCGACACGTCACAGCTGATCGGTACCACCGAGCGCTGGCTGGCCCAACAGCAGGGGCTCACCCTGCAGCTCATCAACGGCGATCTCGACGGCCGGTACGTGGTGCCGGGCCTGCGCCCCAACGCGAACACGCTCGCGGGTGTGCGGTCGATCGACGGGTACGACGGCGGCGTTGCCATCAGTCGCCGCTGGCACGCGGCCGTGCAGCAGATAGTGCCGACGGTCGACGACTCCGTGTTCGGGGCACAGCTGCCGGCGGCGCTCGACCCAGCCGCCTTCGCCCGCATCGGCGTGCGCTTCGTGCTCTACGACCCGGCGCGCGGGCCGGCCGAGCTCAGCCTCCCCGGCTGGGTGCTGCGCCCCGGAACCGGCTACTTCCAGGTGTACGAGAACCCCCGTTGGCAAGGTGACGTCACCGCCTGGTACACGACGCAGCGAGTGGCCGGCCCGACCGAGGCAAGCGAGGCCCTGCGCACGGCTCGCAGCCGATACGAGCACATCGGCCTGGTGGAGGCCGACGATCTGGTGCGATCGTGCACCGGCATCTGCACGGCCGATCACTTCCTGTCCTCGTCGGCCTGGTCGGGGCAGCGTTCGGTCGAGGTGCAGCTCGATCGTCAGGCCGTCGTGGCCTTCGATGAGCAGTTCGACGAGGGCTGGACGGCCACGATCGACGGCAAGGAAGCCGCTGTGGTGCCCGTCGACGGCGTGTGGGCGGCAGTGGCGGTGCCGGCCGGCCGCCACCGCATCGAATTGCGCTACTCGCCCGACTGGCTGATACCGGCGATGGTGCTGATGCTGCTGGCGTGGCTGGCAGTGGCGGCGCTGTGCTGCTGGCCGATGCGACGAAGATAGGTTGTCGCACCGTGTCGACTGCGAGCAACGTGCCCCAACCCACGGCCTGCCTCAGCGTGGTGATGCCCGCGTACAACGAAGAGGCCACCATCTTGCTCATCCTCGAGCGCGTGCTGGCGTCGCCGTACACGGCCGAAGTGGTCGTGGTCGACGATGCCTCCACCGACAACACCGCGCAACTCGTTCGTTCGGTCACCGACCCACGAGTGCGCCTGTTGAGCCAGCAGCCCAACCAGGGCAAGGGCGCTGCGCTGCGCCGCGGGTTCACTCACGCCACCCAGCCGTTCGTGATCGTGCAGGACGCCGACCTGGAGTACGACCCTGCCGACTACGAGCAGATGATGGCGCCCTTGCTGCGTGGTTCGGCCGACGTGGTGTTCGGCAGCCGCTTCCTGGGTAGCCACGGCCACCGGGTGCTCTACTACTGGCACTCGGTGGGGAATCGCTTCCTCACCACGCTGTCCAACATGTTCACCAACATCAACCTCACCGACATGGAGACGTGTTACAAGGCCTTCCGGCGAGAAGTGCTGCAATCGTTCGAGTTGCAGGAGGACCGCTTCGGCATCGAACCGGAGATGACCGCCAAGATCGCCCGCGGCGGTTGGCGGATCTACGAAGTCGGCGTGGGGTACGCCGGGCGCACCTACGACGAAGGCAAGAAGATCGGCTGGCGCGACGGCATCCGCGCCGTCTACTGCATCCTCCTCTACTCCAACTGGGGCCCCCGCCTGCGAGTGAGGCACATCGAACCAGCAGTCACCTGGCTCACCAAGAAACGAGCCTGAAAACGACGCAAGACCCGGAGGAGCCCTCCGGGTCTTGCGAAGCTGAAGAGTGAAACCCGAAGGCCTGGTTCAGGTCGGGCGACACGGTCCCCGTGAGCCCGACAGCAGCTGAGTCGGCCGGAGGCCGTCCAATCCCTTCTGAGGAACGGAGGGAGCGCAGCGACCGAGAGACTCAGATGCCAATCCGTTGCGCCAGCAGCTCGCGGTGGTAGGTGGGGTCGCCGAACAGCAGCTCGCTGCTCTTCGCCCGCTTGAAGTAGAGGTGTGCCGGGTGCTCCCAGGTGAAGCCGATGCCACCGTGGATCTGGATGTTCTCGGCCGTGGCGTGGAAGTAGGCCTCGCTGCAGTAGGCCTTGGCCAACGACGCCACCGAGGGCAGCTCGTCGTTCTGCTCGGCGGCGCACCACAGGCCGTAGTAGGCCGCGCTCTTGGCCGACTCGACCTCGAGCAGCATGTCGGCGCACTTGTGCTTGATGGCCTGGAAGGAACCGATCGGGCGACCGAACTGCACGCGCACCTTCGCGTACTCGACCGCCTGCTCGAGCACCTTCTGGGCGCCACCCACCTGCTCGGCGGCGAGGCCGACGGCGGCAAGGTCGAGCACCATGCTGAGCACGGCCCAGCCGTCGCCCTCGGTGCCCAGCAGCGTGGCCGGGGTGTTGGCGAACTCGAGCTTGGCCTGCTTGCGGGTCTGGTCCATGGTGCTCAGCGCGGTGCGCGTGAGGCCCGCGGCGTCGCCGGCGACGGTGAACAGGCTGACACCCTTGTCGGTGCGGGCGGCCACGATGATGAGGCCGGCGGTGTGGCCGTCGAGCACGAAGCTCTTCACACCGTTCAGCGTCCAGCCGTCGCCGGCAGCGGTCGCGACAGTGGTGATGCCGCTTTCGTCCCACTTGCCGCTGGGCTCGGTGAAGGCCAGGGTGGCGATGGTCTCGCCGCTGGCGATGCCGGGCAGGTGCGCCGCCTTGGCGGCGGCATCGCCACTGTGCAGCAGCGTGTTGGCGGCCAGCACGACGGTGCTGAAGAACGGCGCACACAGCAGTGCGCGGCCCTGCTCTTCGAGCACGATGCCCAGCTCGACGAAGCTGTAGCCGGACCCGCCGAACTCCTCGGGGATCGCCAGGCCCTGCAGGCCCAGTTGCTCGCCCATCTGGCCCCACACCGCAGTGTCGTAGCCGCCGTCGGTTTCCATCTGCTCGCGCACGGCGGTTTCGGGGCTCTTGGCCTCGAGGAACGCCCGGACGGTCTTGCGCAGTTCTTCTTGTTCTTCGGTGAAGGCAAAGTTCATGGCGAGAGTTTGTGACGGCTGTACCCCGCCTCGCCAGTCGACGTGCGTACACTGGTGTACACATGATCGGCATACGAGAGCTCCGAGCCGACCTGGCGGCCGCCGTGCGCCGCGCGGGCAGCGGCCAACGAGTGGTGGTGTCGGTCGACGGTCGCGCCGTCGCACAGCTCGGCCCGATCGAGCCCGAGCAAGGGCAGACCGTGCTCGCCGACCTGTTCGCCGCCGGGTCGGTGGTGCCGCCACGGCGCGCCGATGCGGCCCGCCTCGCGCCGCCCGTGCCCGTGTGGAGCGGCGTGCGCCTCGATCGTGCGCTGAAGGAGCTGCGCGGATGACCGTCTTCTTCGACACCAGCGCGGTCGTCGCCGTGCACATCGAGTCGTCGGTGCGCCGCCACGCGGTCGATGCGCTCGCTCCGCTCACCTGCGTCAGCGCACTCGCGCTCACCGAGGCCCTGGCGCTGATCGCCAAGCTCACCGACGAACCGATCCTGCAGGCCGACCTGGAGGACGCGCTGCGGCTGCAGTGGGATCGCTACGCCGTGGTGCCGGTGGACCAACGCTGCCTGGATCGCGCCGCGCAGCTGCTGCGCGAGCAGCCACTGCGCCTTGCCGATGCGTTGCAGCTCGCGGCGGCCGATCGGCTGCCGCGACCGATCACGTTCGTGACGTTCGACCCGGCCCAGATCCCGGTCGCGCTCTCGTTGGGCTTCGACGTCGTCAGCAACTGACGATCCGCAACCGACCATCAGCAACTCAGAGCGCCGGCGCGGCCGGTGCTACCCTCCGCGCATGAGCCGCCACTCGCTTCGTCAGGCCATGGTTCTCGTCACCGTCGTTGCCGCGTTCGGCGCCGGGTGTTCCTCCGACAAGGTCGTGCAGGGCCCAGGGGGCACCACCGCCGAGTCGAGCACGTCGAGCACGCCCGGTGCATCGACCACCATCGCTCCCCCGGTCAGCGAGGCGCCCACCACGCTGGCCGAGACCACCACCACCGTCGCCATCACCACCACCACAGCGCCGGCCCCCGCCGGGTGGGCGGTCATCGACTCCGACGGCGCGGCGGGCCCACTGGCGTACCCGTGCTGCGCATCGAACTGGTACGGAGCTGCATCGCCCGCCCTGCCTGCGCCGGGCGCCACGCTCGCCGATGGGTTCTACCGGATCGAGTTCGCCTGGCCGAGCGAGTTCAGCCAGCCGGTCAACGCCACCGTCAGGCGCTTCGAACAGTGCAGCGTGCTCCCCGCTGGTTCCTGTGAGGACAACGGCGGGGTGCCCTACGCCGACGACGAGCTGGGCGTCGACGACGCCGCCTCGTTCGAGCTGTCGTTGGTCTTCGACGACCAGCTGCACGTGGTGCTCGGCGGCTTCACCGGGTGGGACGGCGCCAACCCCGCGTTCGCCATCGGCAACGGCCTCGACATCGCCGCGCTGGTGACGGCACTCGATGCCGACTACCAGGCGGCCATCATGCAGCCGTACCTCGCGGGCATGTCACAGGACGACATCACCGCCATGCTCACCGCGACACCGGCGCACGGGTTCAGCGCGCCGGCCGAGCCGGGTGCCGGCGCGCTGGTCTACACGCACGACGGCGCGCCGCCGCTGCTGTTCCAGGGCCTGGTGGGTTTCGACGACACGCCGCTCGACACGCGCGGCAGCGACATCATCGGCCGCATCGCGTTGGTGGTCGAGGGCGGCACGATGACGATCAACACCTACGCCGGCTTCTACAGCTGATGCCCACTCCCTTGCCCGACATCGATCGCGAGCACGTCGCCACCTTCTGGGCACGCTTCCTCGCGACGACGGGGCTCGACCCGAGCACTCCCCTGCCGGAGATTGTCGAACCCTTCGGCGACAGCGTCGAGCTGGCCGACGAGCTGCTGGCCCTCATCCTCCACGGCCCCAAACGGGCCACTGCGGCGTCGTACGACGAGCTGCTGATGGAAGGAGCGGCGCTTCCTCAGGTCGGCGGGATGTCGCTGGCCACCGATGGCGCCGGCCGCGCCCGAGCCGTGATGCGCACCACCGACGTACGCATCGGCCCGCTCTCCTCTGTCGACGACGCCTTCGCGTGGGACGAAGGCGAAGGCGACCGCACTCGCGCCACCTGGCTGGCGGACCATCACGACTTCTTCGGGCGGTTCCTGCCCACCGTCGGCATCGACTTCGACCCGCACATGGCGACGGTGTTCGAACGCTTCGAGTTGCTCTACGGCGAGTAGCCGGTCACGGCCCGCTGCCCCTGAGTGGCGTGCCGCCCCGGTGAGCCGTCAGCCGCGAATCAGCAGGCCCATGGTGGCGAAGTGGCAGGCGCCGGCGGCAACCGTGAAGCCGTGCCAGATCTCGTGGTACCCGAACGTGCGCGGCCACGGATCCGGTCGCTCACGAACCAGCACAGGGATGCCGATCGTGTACAGCAGGCCACCGGCCAGCAGCAGCGACAGCTCGACCGGGGTCATGTTGCGCAGCAGCGCCGGCGCGGCAACGACGAGGATCCAGCCGAGGATGGGGTACAGCGAGTACTCGAGCACCTTGAAGCGCTCGAAGGCGAACTGCTTGACGAGGATGCCCACGGCCGCGAACGACCAGACCACGCACAGCAGCGGGATGCCCCACGACGTGGGCAGGCCGAGCAGGCACACCGGGGTGTAGCTGCCGGCGATGAGCACGAAGATCATCGAGTGATCCAGCCGTTGCATGATGGCCTGCGTGCGCTCGCGGCGAGCCAGGCGGTGATAGCCCGCCGACGTGCCGAACCCCAGCAGCAGGCTGGCGGCATAGATGGACGCGGCGACCCTGGCCGAGGCGTGGTCGGCAGCGAGGATGAGCAGCACCCCAGCGGGGATGGACAGCATGAACGCCCCGACGTGCAACCAGCCACGCCAGGTGGGGCGCTCCTCGGCGGGAGTGATGGAACTGGAGCTCATGAGGCACCCTATGCGCGAAAGCCGGAGCGGCCTCCGCGGGTATGCCGGCTTTTCTTCGCCAGGGTCCAACGTCCCGAACTCCGCGGACTCTGGACCCTCTGTGACACTGAGACGAAAAGCGTCTGATTGTCTCACGCCACGACCTGGGGGCCGACGGCGCATGGAGGATTCGGACATGACGTTGACAGCAGATCCTGCGCAGGCCAACTACGACAACCTGCCCACCGAGTCGCCGCTGGGCGCCCCGCTCGACTGGAAGTGGCTCAAAGGAGCCAAGAGCGAGTGGGGGGTCAGGCCCAAGATCGGCCCTCGCGGCCTCACCATGCTCGACATCGCCACCGGCAGCTACGGCGTGGTGCCCGACAACCCGGTGCACCGCTCGATGGCGCCACGCGGCGCCGACATCGATCCCGACACCCCCGACATGGGGTACATCCTCAACAAGAAGAGCGATGTGTGGGCCGAGAACGTTGTCGAGCTCTACGAGGAGGCCGTCGCTCGCCAGTGGAGCGCCACTCGCGACATCCCCTGGTCGGAACTGCCCGAGCTGCCCAACGACATCGAGCACGCGATGTGCCAGGTGTGCACCACGCTCACCGAGATCGAGATGATCGCGGCCGACCTGCCGGCGAAGTGGATGTGGCGCATGAACCACGACTTCCTGGAAGCGAAGATGTTCCTCTGCACGCAGATCATGGACGAAGCCCGTCACGCCGAGGTGTTCCGCAAGCGAGCGCTGGCCAATGGTGGCGGGCTGCTGATGTCGCGGGGCTCCAGTGAGGGCTTGCTGCGCACCATCATCGAAGCCAAGAGCTACACCCAGGCCACGGCGCTGCTGCACCTGTTGGGCGAAGGGTTCATCCTCGACATCTTCCGCATGGGCGAGCTGATCGCCCCGTCGCATGTGGAGAAGCGCATGTTCCGCATGGCCATGCAGGACGAAGCCCGCCACGTGGCCTACGGCACGATGCACATCCGCTATGCGGTGGAGCAGGACCCCGATGTGGCCGAAGAGATCCACGAGGCGCTCGATCACGGTGAGGCGGTGCTCACCGCCTTCGGCACCAACCAGGACTTCGGCTCGGCACTGGCCGTACTGCTCGGTGGCGGCGTGGAGCACGTCGAGACCAAGGGCTTCGCCTTGCAGGCCGACATGCAGCGCAAGCAGTTCACGTCGTACCTCGCCCGTTGCGAGCGGGCCGGCATCAGCCGCCTGCACCGAACCAAGCTGCCGCTCGACCTGCTGGGCATCGACCCCGACACGGTCCTGGCGAACTGAACAGGAGCCGCACATGCACATCGATGACGAAGCCTTCTTCGTCGGGCTCGCCGACGAACTGAACGCTCACCCGGAACAGTTCAAGGTGCTCGGCGACGCCGACATGGTGGCGGCACTGGTGATGCGCAAGACCGACGGCGACTTCGCCGTGCGCATCGCGTTCGAGGGCCTGCGGGTGGAGGCAGTGGCCGAGATCCCGGCCGCAGATGCCGCCCTCGCCGACTACTACCTCGACGGCCCGTTCACCGCCTGGCAGGCGATGTTCGACGACATCCTCGCCAACGGCTCGGCCAGCGGTCGCCTCACCATCAACAGCCTGGCGCTGCTGGGTACCGACATCCGCCTGCGTGGTGACGACCCGATGGGCGTCGACAAGTTCTCGCGGTTCAACCAGACCCTGCAGGAGTACCTCGACGGCGCAGCACGTACCGCTGTGGCCGCGAGCTGAGGAAGGACGAGATCATGGAAGCACCACAGTGTCCGAAGTGCGGCCGGCCGGTCACCCGCGTGGTCGACGTGCCGTACGGCTGGTGGGAGTGGACCGGCGAGGCGTACGAGACGCGCACCGCCGCCACGCGTGTCGACGTTGCCCCCTGGGTGCACCTCGACTGCATGGGCGAGCTGCGGTCGTTCCACCCACAGAACCCAGTCACCCCCGACACCGTCCTCGCATGACCCGACCCGCGCGACCGCCGAGGCCCACCCGATGAGCTTCACCGTTCTGCAGGATCGCTGCATCGGCTGCGGCGCGTGCGACTTCTCCTGTCACAGCGACGCGCTCGTCAAGACCGATTCGTTCCTGGGCGTCTTCGAGATCGACCCCTACACGTGCGACGACTGCGGCGTGTGCGTGGGGAAGTGCCCGGAGACCGCGATCGTGCCCGACGATCGGTTTCCGGTGTGCAACGGCCACGGCTGCCCGCTCACCTCGCAGCGCCTCGCCGACACCGAGTGCGCCGTATGGCAGCAGCGCTGCCCCGACTGCGGCACCACGCTGTGGCGTGAGGCCGGCGCCAGCGAGTTCGTGTGCCCCAAGTGCGACAACGGTCGCAAGGTGTCGTGTCCGAAGACCCGCTTGTTGGCGACCATCCCGTTCGGCAAGGTGGTCGCCGGCTGACACGGGCGGCCGGCTTCAGCGCTGCGCGGCGAGATCCATCGTCCAGTAGATGACGCCATCGGTGGAGGTGACCGCCCCGACGCCGATCTCGGTGACCGCCGGGTTGAGGATGTTGGCCCGGTGGCCTGCGCTGTTCATCCATGCAGTGACCACGGTCGGGCAGTCGCCCTGACCGGCGGCGACGTTCTCGCCGTACGTGCGCCACGAGTAGCCCTGGGCCGTGATGCGCTGGCCCGCATTGGAACCGTTGGAGCCGGTGTGGCTCATCTTCTTGCGCTGCGCCTGGTCGTTGCTGTGACCTTCGGCCACCGCGTTGAGGCCGCCGTGGATCGTCACCGGCGACACACCCGCGGCAGCACGAGCGGCGTTGACCAGATCGGTGCACTCGACGCTGACGGCCAGCGGTGGGTTGACCGCCGGCGGGGCGCACTTCTGCACCAGACCGGTGGCGCCGAACAGGCCGAGAACCATGGTGACGCCGTAGGCGCCGAACACGCGTGGTGCATGCATGTGAGTACAACTCCCTCTCCGTGCCCGCGGAATCGGTGTGACGTTCAATCGTTGGACTGTGCCTGAATGCTACTGAAGGTGCTCGCTCGCACTCTCTCCGTGCTCTTTCGTCGCTCATCTGTTACGAATGACATGTGACCGTAACACGCGACGCCGGCAATTGCACCACCGGCTCAGGAACAGATCGGGGGCACCGAGTACCCACCGACGAGCGTCGCCAGCCACTGCGCCACCTGAATGGCCGTGCGGTCGCACAGGAACGGGGCAACGACCTGCACGCCGACGGGCAGACCAGCCCGAGTGCGCCCCACCGGCGCCGAGGTGCTGGGCAGGTACGCCGCGCCGATCAACGCCGGCCAACCCTCCAGCTCCACATACGACCGCTGACGCCCGTTGACGAAGATCTCGCGAGTGTTCCACTGCCCCTGCTGGGCGTGCTCGAACGCCGGCGAGAGGGTGACCGGGCAGAGCAACACGTCGAAGCCTCGGAAGAGGTCGGCCCAGGCAACCCGCAGACGAGCTTGCTGACGATGCATCAACAGCCAGTCGCGGTGGCTGAGACCGCCGCCGCCGCCGTCATGGTCGCCGTCGTCGCTCACGGACACGGCGGCGCCGATGAGCCGGGCACCGAGACGCCAGGCGCTGTCGACGTCGATCGCGGGCCGGGCCGACCGGTCCACCACCGCTCCCGCGCCCTGCAGCGCGTCGGCAGCGTCATGCAGCACCGCAGCCATGTCGGCGTCGATCTCCAGCCGCGGCTCGTCGAACCAGGCGGCGACACGCAACGCGCGCGGCGAGGCAACAGTGGGCTCGGGGAGGTGCAACTGCCACGCAGCCGCCCGCTCGGCCGTCGGCTGCGCCAGGACGTCGAGCAGCAGGCGCAAGTCGAGAGCGCTGCGCGCCAGTGGGCCGAACGTGTTGACATCGCTCTCCGTGCCGCCGCCCGCGGGTTCGTCGAGGTACCCCAGCGTCGGGATGATGCCGAAGCTGGGCTTGTGCCCCCACACGCCACAGAACGCTGACGGCACACGCACGGAGCCACCGATGTCGGTGCCCAGCTCGAAGCTGGTCATACCGCAGGCCACCGCGGCGGCGGCACCGCCCGACGAGCCACCGGGCGTGCGGGCAAGATCCCATGGGTTGTTGGTGGTGCCGAACATCTCGTTGAAGCTCTGCCAGTCGCCCGACCACTCGGGCAAGTTGGTCTTGCCGAACACGATTGCTCCGGCTGCCTTCAACGACGCAACGGCGGGGGCGTCGGTGACCGGCACGTGGTCGCGCAACGCGGTGGCGCCGCCGGTGGACCGAATGCCGGCGGTCGCGATCGCATCCTTGATCGTGATCGGCAGGCCGTGCAGCGGACCCCACGACTGCCCGTCGATCGTGGCCGCGTCGGCCTCACGGCAACGCTCGCGGGCAGGGTCGACGGCGAGCGTGCAGACGGCGTTCACCTGCGGATCGACGGCAGCGATGCGCGCGAGGAACAGGTCGAGCAGCTCCTCGCTGCTCAGGCGGCGCGAGCGGATGGCCGCTGCCTGCTCGCCGGCGCTCCAGACCGTGGGGTCGCTGCCGCCGGTCATCGCACCACGCCTCGATGCCGGCAACGGGCGGGGCTGAGCATCTGCATTCGACCAACGTACCCCGCACCGCGCGCATCGTTCGGCGGGACCACGCGCGACACCGGCGGCGGGCCGCGGGCCGCAACGAGCCCGTCGCAGTAGCGTGGCGCACATGACCACGTTGCACTGGGCCGACAGCAGGTTGCAGATCCACAAGGTCGTGGTGGGGCCGTACGCGAACAACGTGTTCGTGCTGCGCTGCCGCGACACGGGCGAAGCCGTGCTCATCGATGCGGCCAACGAACACGAGCAGCTGCTCGAACTGTGCCGGCGCCTCGGCGTTCGCAGAGTGCTGGAGACGCACGGCCACTGGGACCACATCCAGGCAGTGCCTGCCATCCGTGAGGCGGGGTACGAGGTGGGCGTGATGAGCGCCGACGCAGCGATGCTGAAGGATGTCGGCTACGACGTGTTCATCGACGACCACGACGTCATCGAGGTCGGCAAGCTGCGCCTACATGCCATTCACAACCCGGGGCACACACCCGGTTCGGTGAGCTTCCGCGTGGAGGGCGCCCCGCTGGTCTTCACCGGCGACACGCTCTTCCCCGGCGGCCCCGGCAACACCACGTTCGACGGCGGCAACTTCAACACCATCATCGACTCACTCGACAACCGACTGTTCACCCTGCCCGCAGAGACCATCGTCATGCCGGGTCACGGTGTCAGCACCACCATCGCCGCCGAGCGGCCACACCTGCAGGAGTGGGTGGCACGCGGCTGGTGAGCCGTTCATCCGCCGCGGCTGCAACCGCCGCAACGAGCGTTGATGCGTCAGCGGGCGTGATGCCCGGCGAGGCCGAGGCCCTACAATCCTCGCCATGTCGGGGATGGTGATCACCACGCTGCCCGCCTGCCGCGAGACGGCGTTGATCCGGCCCGATGGCCGGCCACAACCCGCGTTCCGCGAGCAGCTGCGGCGCATTCCCTCGTGGCTCAACGCCTGGTCGGTGCTCTTCTTGTACGTGCAGACCGGCCTGGTGCTGTGGGCCACCGTCGCCCTCGCTCCGTGGGTGTGGCCCATCACCTTCGTGCTGCTGGGCCGCACGTTCGCCCAGTACCTCTCGCTGATGCACGACGCGGCGCACCGGCTGCTGTTCCGCAACAAGCGCGTCAACGACTTCGTCGGCCGGTGGCTGCTGGGCTACCCGTCGCTCACCAACGTCGACGGGTATCGCCGTGTGCACGCAGCGCATCACCGCGAGGAGTTCGGGCCGGACGAACCGGATCTGGCGTTGTACGTGGGCTACCCGATCACGCCCGCCAGCTTCAGGCGCAAGCTGTGGCGCGACGCGACCGGGCGCACGGGCAGCAAGCTGATGCTGCAGTTCCTCTCGTCGGCGCGCAGCCCCGACCAACGGTCGCGCCACACGTTCTGGAAGATCATGCTGGTGCAAGCCGTCCTGCTCGGTGCGGCGATCATCAGCGGGCACTGGTGGCTGTACCCGTTCTTCTGGCTGGGGCCATACCTCACCGTCTGGCGCGTGATCAACCGTCTGCGCTCGATCGCCGAGCACGGTGGCATGCACGCGTCGCCCGACCGGCGCCGCACCACGCACGCGGTCGCACAGCACCCACTGGCGCGGTTCATGGTGGTGCCGTATCGCATCGGGCTGCACCTTCCTCACCACGTGGACAGCGGTGTGCCGTTCCGCAACCTGCCGCAACTCGACGCGGCGCTGCGCCAAGCCGGCTACCTCGACGACTCGTTCGAGTACCCCTCGTACCCCGCGATCTGGAAAGCGCTGCGCACCCCCACCGCCTAGTCTTTCGGGACCTAACTACTTCTCCGATCGCGGGACCCGCATGGCGACATCGATGCACACTTGGGACGACGACACCAACCGGTTCGCCCACGCCGTCATCGACTACGCGGTCGAGCGCGTGCACCTGGCCAAGGACACTCAGTGGGGCGCACACCCCGCCGACGTGCTGCAGGCGGCGATCGCCCACGCGGTCGCGCCGCAGGGAGTCGGTGGCCTGGAAGCGCTGCGTCTCTTCCGCGAGGTGCTGCTGCCCGCCTGTCGCCCGATGGACGATCCGATGAACCTGGCGTACGTGCCCACCGCGCCATCGGTGGCATCGACCATGTTCGACCTTGTGGTCAGTGCCTCGTCGATCTTCGGCGGCAACTGGGAGGCCGGCGCCGGGGCCATTGCGGCCGAGAACCAGGCGTTGCGCTGGTTGGCCGACCTTGCCGGCTTTCCGCCCGACGCCGGCGGCGTGTTCGTGTCGGGTGGGTCGGCAGCGAACCTCAGCGCACTGGTGACCGCACGGGAGGTGTTCACGCAACGCCGCGGCGGGCGACCGCCGAGGTACACCGTGGCGGTCACCGAAGAGGTGCACGCCTCGGTGCGTGCCGCCGCGCGCGTGATGGACGTCGATGTGTTGCCGGTGCACACCGACGCGCACGGGCGGATGACCGGTGCAGCGCTCGATGCGGCGCTGCACGAGCACGAGCACGACAGTGTTTTCGCCGTGGTCGCCACCGGCGGCACCACCAACGCGGGCGTGATCGACGAGCTCGACCCGATCGCAGATGTCTGTCAGGCGCGTGGCCTGTGGATGCACGTCGACGGCGCGTACGGCCTGGCCGCGCTGTGCAGCAGCATCGTTCGCGATCGCTTCCACGGCATCGAGCGTGCCGACAGCTTCGGCGTCGACCCGCACAAGTGGCTGTTCGCTCCCTACGACAGTGCTGCGCTGATCTACCGCGACCCGCGGCCTGCCGCTGCCACCCACGCGCAGCACGGCGCGTACCTCGATGCCGTGAACCGGGGTGACTGGAACCCCAGCGACTACGCCTATCACCTGTCGCGTCGCGCTCGCGGCCTGCCGCTGTGGTTCGGCCTCGCCACGTACGGCACGCAGGCGTACACCGATGCAGTCGACGGGGCCATCCGCACCGCCGCCTCCTTCGCCGACGAAGTGTCGGCGCGACCCCAGTTCCAACTGCTGTTGCCGCCCGAGCTTTCGGTCGTGCTGTTCACACGCATCGGCTGGAGCAGCGAGCAGTACGCGGAGTGGAGCAAACGTCGCGCCGGCGAGGGGCGCTACCTGGTGGTGCCCACCTCGTGGCGCGGCGAGCCGTGCCTGCGCATCTGCATCGTGCACCCGCTCACCGAGCTCGGCGAGATCGTCGGCATCCTCGACGACCTCGTCAGCTACCAGCCGGCGTGACCCCGAGGCCAGGGCTCGTGCGCGTGCGCCGAGTTTCTACTACGGCCATAGGGGAAATAGCCGGTGCCCACTAGAATGGCTGCCGTGACCGAGCTCTTCCGCATCGACAACCTGCACGCCCGGCCCGTCTCCGACGAAGGCGATGCGGCCGACATCCTGCGCGGCGTGTCGCTGACGGTCGCCGAAGGCGAGGTGCACGCCATCATGGGCCCCAACGGTTGTGGCAAGAGCACGCTCGCCAGCGCGCTGCTCGCCAGCCCGGAGTACGAGGTCACCAGTGGCCGCATCTACTTCCAGGGCGACGATGTCACCGATTGGCCCACCGATGTGCGGGCCAAGGCCGGCATGTTCCTGGCCTTCCAGTACCCGCAGGAGATCCCCGGCGTGTCGGTCATCCAGTTCTTGCGGCAGGCGCTGTCGGCGCGCAAGGGGCTCGACCTCAGCGTGCTCGAGCTGCGCCTGGCCACCATGGACTGGATGAAGCGGTTGGGCATGGACAGCTCGTTCGTCGATCGCTACCTCAACGAGGGCTTCAGCGGTGGCGAGAAGAAGCGCAACGAAGTGATGCAGATGGCCATCCTCGAGCCCGAGATCGCGATCCTCGACGAGACCGACAGCGGGCTCGACATCGATGCCCTGCGCATCGTCGCCAAGGGAATTCGCGAGATCCGAGCCGATCGACCCAAGATGGGGGTCGTGCTCATCACCCACTACCAGCGCTTGCTCGACGAGGTCGCCCCCGACCACGTGCACATCATGGTGGACGGTCGCATCGTGGCCAGCGGCGGCATGGAGCTGGCCGCACAGCTGGAGAGCGACGGGTACGAGGCGTTCCGGTGACCGCTGCGCAAACCCTCGATGTCGCCGCGATCAAGCAGCAGTTCCCGCTGTTGCGGCGCGAGATCAACGGTGCGCCGCTGGTGTACCTGGATTCGGCCAACACCACGCAGAAGCCGCAAGTGGTGATCGATGCGATGAGCACGTTCATGGAGCAGTCGTACGCGCCCATCAACCGCAGCGCATACTCGCTGGCGGCTGAGGCCACCGACTGCTTCGAGGGTGCGCGCACCAAGGTGCAGCACTTCATCAACGCCCGCCGCGCACACGAGATCGTGTTCACCAAGAACGCCACCGAGTCGCTCAACCTGGTGGCCTACGCGTGGGGTCGCGCCAACTTGCAGGCGGGCGACGTGGTGGTGCTCACGCACATGGAGCACCACGCCAACATCGTGCCGTGGCACATGCTGGTGGCCGAGAAGGGCATCGTGCTGCGCTGGGTGCCGCTCACCGCCGACGGCCAACTCGACCTCTCCGAGCTCCCTTCGCTGCTCGACGGAGCACGCGTGTTCAGCTTCACCGCAATGAGCAACGTGTTGGGCACCATCACCCCCGTGCAGCAGTTGTGTGCGGCAGCCCACGCGGCAGGCGCGCTTGCCATCGTCGACGGTTGCCAGTACGTGCCACACAACGTCACCGACGTGCAAGCCTGGGGCGCCGATTTCATGGCGTTCAGCAGCCACAAGCTGTGCGGCCCTTCGGGTGTCGGCGTGCTGTGGGGCCGCGAAGAGCTGCTCGACGCCATGCCGCCGTTCCTCGGCGGTGGCAACATGATCGCCGACGTTCGGCTCGACGGTTTCACCACCGCCGAGCTGCCTGCCAAGTTCGAAGCCGGCACGCCTCCCATCACCGAGGTCGTCGGCCTGGGCGCCGCGGTCGACTTCCTCACCGGGTTGGGCATGGCCAACATCCGCCGCCACGAGATCGAGGTGGCCGGTTACGCGATGCAGTCGCTCACCGAACGGTTCGGCACCGACATCCAGTTGCACGGCCCGTGCAACGTGGAAGTGCGCGGCGCCACCTTCAGCTTCGGCTTCCGCGACATCCACCCCCACGACCTCAGCCAGGTGCTCGACCAGCGCAACGTGTGCGTGCGCGCCGGTCACCACTGCGCGAAGCCACTGATGCGGCTGCTGGGCGTCAACGCCACCGCCCGCGCCAGCTTCTACCTCTACAACGACACCACCGACGTCGACACGCTGGCCGACGCGCTCGACAGTGCCAGCGATATCTTCGCGTCATAGGAGGCCCACATGCCCGGCTTGGAAGACCTGTACCGCGAGATCATCCTCGATCACCATCGCAACCCGCGCAACCGCGGCGAGCTGGCCCCGCCGGCACCGCACGCAGTGGGGCACAACCCGTTGTGCGGCGACGAGATCGACGTGTACCTGCAGGTGGAGAACGACGTCGTGGTCGACGTGAAGGTGGGCGGCCAGGGCTGCAGCATCTCGCAGAGCTCGGCCAGCATGATGAGCCAGGCCATCAAGGGCAAGCCGGTCACCGAAGTGCGTGCGCTCGTGCGGCGCTTCAAGGGCCTGATGAGCATTCCCGACGAGGACGGCAACCCCATCGAGCCCGACCCCGAGGTGAAGTTGGGCGACTTGGAGGCGCTGCAGGGCGTCGTCAAGTTCCCGGTGCGCATCAAGTGCGCCACCCTCTCCTGGAACACGCTGCTCGACGCGCTCGCCCAAGCATGACGACCAAGATTCCCATCATCATCGACACCGATCCGGGCATCGATGATGCGATGGCAATCTTCTACGCGCTGGCCTCACCAGAGCTCGACGTCGTCGGGCTCACCACCGTGTTCGGCAACGCACATGTCGACGTGTGCACCGACAACGCCATCCGCATCCTCGACATCGCCGGCCGCGCCGACGTACCGGTGGCCAGAGGGGCAGCTCGGCCGTTGGCGATGCAGTACCGCGGCCCGGCCGACTACGTGCACGGCGTCAACGGCCTCGCCGATGTGGCCTTGCCACTTCCCTCACGGGCGCCGCACGCACTCGCTGCCGCGCACTTCATCATCGAGCAGGTCATGGCCGCGCCGGGCGAGATCACGCTGGTGCCGATCGGCCCACTCACCAACATCGCCCTCGCCATGCTTCTGCAACCCGACCTGCCGCAGCACCTGGCCGGCATGGTCATCATGGGCGGCAACGCATTCGTTCCCGGCAACGCGTCGCCTGCCGCGGAGGCCAACATCCTCAACGATCCGGAGGCCGCCGACATCGTGTTCGGTGCCGACTGCCCGATCGTGATGTGCGGGTTGGATGTCACCGAGCGCACCATCATGTCCAGCGAGCAGATCGCCGGCATCGCGTCCATCGACAACGATCGCGCTCGGCTCGCCGCGCAGATCCTGCCGTACTACCGCGACTTCCACCTGTCGCACGGTGGGCCCGATGGCATCCACGTGCACGACAGCACCTGCATCTCGTACCTGCTCGCACCGCAGCACTACCGGGCGGTGCATCACCCGGTGCGTGTCGATTGCGGCCAGCACGTGGGCCGCGGCAAGACCTGGCCGACCACTCGCCATGCGCTTGCCGAAGGGCCGTGGGGTGGGCGACGGGCCATCACCATCCTCACCGAGGTCGATGCGGCTGCAGTGGTGGCGCTGGAACTCTCGCGCCTTACAGTCGCCTGACGTATGCATGAGTTCTTCGACGACATCGTCCCCCACCCCGAGGGCGTCGACCCCGACACCGACCTGATCCACGAGCGCGCCTACGTGGTGCGCGCGTATCGCAAAGACGCCCACACGCTGCTGCTGCGTGGCGCGGTGCGCGACCAGAAGCCGCCGGGCCTCTACGTGCCCAACGACCCCGAGCCACTGACGGTTCATCACATGATCGTCGACCTGCACATCGAGGTTCCGTCGTTGGAGATCGTGCAGGCGAAGGCGGTGTTGCAGACGCACCCTCACGCCAACTGCACCCGCATCGAAGACCACTACGAGAACCTGGTGGGGCTCTCCATCGCGCGCGGCTTCACCCACAAGGTGCGCGAGCTGTTCGGCGGGCCTCGCGGGTGCACGCACACCACCGCGCTGCTGCAGGCCATGGCCCCGGTGGCGGTGCAGTCGATGTGGTCGTTCCGCATGATGGCCGCCGCCGATGCGGGGGGCGCGGGCGGGCCCGACTTCTCCACCCCGGAAGCACGCATGCGGGCGATGGCCACCAACCTCAACACCTGCCACATCTGGGCCGAGGACGGCGAGCAGGTCACCGGCATTCGCAACGGCGAGCCGATGGAGGTTCCGGTGTGGATCGTGAAGCGGTTCCGCGAACTGGGCCTCGACCACAACAGCTGGCGCAACCAGGGCTAGCTCACCACCCTGATGCGGTTCCTCACCACGCCGTGGGCGCGCGGCCGACGCGCAGCGGCTGCAGACCGGCGCCGCGCGTCGCCGACGGTCACCGTCGCTGTCTGTACGCTCGACCGCCGGGATCAACTCGAGCGCACGCTCCACGCGTTGCGTTCGCTCACCTATCCAGCGTTCGAGGTGGTCGTCGTCAACGGGCCGTCCACCGACGGCACGGCCGAGATGCTCGAAGGTTTCGACCACTCCCTCCGTGTGGCGACATGCGGTGTGGCTGCGATCGGAGCGTCTCGCAACATCGCCGTCGCTTCGGCAGCGGGCGATCTCGTGGCGTTCATCGACGACGACGCCATTCCGCCACCGAACTGGCTGGAGACGCTGTTGCCGGCGTTCGACGACCCCCTGGTCGGTGCTGCGGGCGGCGCCGTCTTCGACGTTCCCCTCGGCCGTGTCGATTGGCAGCTGTGCACCTGCACGCGTCTCGGCGCCGGCAACACCGACAGCCCCGGCCCGATCAATCGTTACCTCGGCGCCGGCGCCGACCCGGTCGCCTACCTGGCCGGATGCAACATGATGATCCGACGAAGCGCGCTGCAACAGGTCGACGGCTTCAACCCGCTGCTCACCGGGGCATACGACGATGTCGACATCTGCTGCCGACTCAACGACGCGGGCTGGGGCATTGCCTACGTGCCCGCCGCGGTGGTTCGCCACGACCGGGCACCGAACCTGACTCGCGACGACCAGCAGACCATTCGCGACCCGTACCGCATCCTCGCGTCGCGGGCGATCTTCGCGATGCAGTCGACCGTTGCACCCGACGAGACCGCCGTGGTCGCCATGCTCGCCGAGTCCCTGCGCGAGTGGACCGTCTTCGCCGACCAGCAACTTGCCGCGGGGCACCTGACGCCTGACGAGCACCAACGCTTCGTCGAGCAGGCCGAGGCGGGAGCGCGCGACGGCCTTGCCGCCGGCAGAGGCCCCCGCCTGGTCACCGTGATCCCCGATCCGCCCCGGCACCTGTTCCGCCCCTACCGCTGAGGGCATTGCTCCACGCAGCGGTTCGTCCATCGTCGCCCGCAGATTACGATTGGTCACATGACCGGCGACGACGGTGACCGCACGAAGTTCTTCCCCGCAATCGAGAACAAGCACGGCGGGCCCATCTCGATGTGGCTCGATCGGCTTGCCGACCTGGGCGATGCGAAGTACCCGCAGCAGATCGCATACCTGCGCGAGAACCATGGGTTCAGCCAGGCGCATGCCAATGCCCTGGTGATGTACGTGCGCAACTCGCCCACATCCAAGCGTTTCAAGACCCCGGACGACTTCTTCGCCACCCTCGATCCGGTCGCGGCCACGACGGCGCACGACATCTTCGCCGCCATCACGAACACCTATCCGGCTCTGGAGCTGGTGATCGCCTGGAACCAGCCGATGCTGCGCATCGACGGCAAGTACGTCATCGGGCTCTCGGCTGCGAAGAACCACCTGCTGCTGAACCCGTTCAGTGGCGACGTGCTCGCCACCTTCGCCGAGGCGTTGGCCGGCTACGAGGTGAACAAGCGGACGTTCAAGGTGCCGCTCGACTGGGAGGTCGACGCGGAACTGCTGTGCGGCATGGCCGCAGCCCGTCTCGCGGAACTCGTCTGACGACCCGGAAGCGTTGATGATGATCGTCTTGATTCTGGGTGGCGGCGCGGTCCGATCGCCGGCCTGTTCGTCCGGTCAGAGACCGTGCTCCGCTCGATAGTGGGCCACGATCGCAGTGGCGTGGCCGTGCCCCATCGCATGGTCGGACTTCAGCATCGCGACCATCTCGGAGTGCTTCGCCTCGGGCATGGCGGCGAGCAGCGACTTCCAGTGCGAGATCGGCTGGCCGTACTTCTTCTCGATCGACGGGAAGTACGACGCGGGCCCCGTCACCTTGTCGGCGCTCATCGTCGCCAACGTAGCCGCGAGGCCCACCGGCTCACGACCGCTTGAGGTCGGTGACCAAGCCCTCGCTCGCCTCCAGCAGCTTGTGGGGCTCGATGCCGAACACGTGTGTCCAGGTGCCGGCCGCGGCCCACACTTCGTCGTACTGCAACAGGTCGGGGTCGATGAACACGTCGAGATGTGTGAGGTGGCCGAACGGTGGAACGCCACCGATGGGGAAGCCCGTGGCCACGCGCACCGCGTCGGCATCGATGCGGGCGCACTTGGCACCTCCGGCCGCAGCCGCCAGCTTCCGCTCGTCGAGCTGGTTGGCACCGCTCACGTAGGCCAACACGACCCGGCCGTCGACGGCGAAGATCAGGCTCTTCACGATCTGGCCCAGCTGCACACCGATCGCGGCGGCGGCATCGGCCGCCGTCTTCGTGCCATCGGGGAAGCTGCGCGGCTCGATCGCGAGGCCACGCGCGGCGGCGGCTTCAACGACGCGGACGACATTGGGGTGCAGTTGCTCGCTCATTGCGCCGCGAGCGTATCCACCCGTGCTGCCAGCCGCCGGTCGAGCTCGGTGATCGTGTGGCCGGTGCGCTGAGTGGTGAGCCGCAACGTGACCTTGTTCCACGAGATGGCCATGTCGGGGAGGTGGTCTCGGCCCGACCCATGGGAGGCAGACGGCCATATCCGAAGTGCTTCCTTTCAAAACCTCGGCGTGCCGCGTTGCCGGTGTGCCCCCGCTCCCCTACCATGCCTGGCGAAGGGGAGTATCCCTCCACATCGTTGTCGTCATCACGGCGTTCGCCCGGCAACGGTGGCCCTCACGGGTTGGGAAAGACCTTCGGTCCAGTCATTCGACGTGTGTCCGAAGGAGATTCCCCATGCTCACTGTTCCTGCGCCACCCGGCCGCAGCGCTCCCGCGCCCGCCCACCGCCTCGATGCGCAACAGGCGCAAGCGCTGCTGGGTGTGCAGCAAGAACGCGGGCTGTCCGCTGCCGACGCCGCGGATCGGCAGCACAGGTTCGGCGCCAACGAGCTCGACGCCGCCCCGCGAGTACCCGCGTGGCGGCGGCTCGCTGCGCAGTTCACCGACCTCCTGATCCTGATCCTCATCGCTGCCGCAGTGGTGGCGTTCGTGGTCTCAGGTGAGCTGAAGACCCCATTGGTGGTGCTCATCGTCGTCGTGTTCAACGCGGTCATCGGCTTCGTGCAGGAGAACCGCGCCGAACGCTCGCTCGACGCGTTGCGCAGCCTGCTCGTGTCGCACGCTCGTGTACGTCGCGACGGCCAGTTGGGTTACGTCACCACCGCCGAGCTGGTGCCGGGCGACATCGTGCTGGTGGAGGCCGGTGATCGTGTACCCGCCGACGGCCGACTGCTCACGGCCAGCAACGTGGAGATCGAAGAAGCGGCGCTCACCGGCGAGAGCCAGCCGGCCGGCAAGCACATCGAGGCCATCGACGACTCCGATGTGGCGCTGGGCGATCGGCGCTGCATGGCCTTCATGAACACCACGGTCACCCGCGGCCGAGCCGAGATGGTGGTCACGGCAACCGGCATGAACACCGAGATCGGGCGCATCGCGGGTCTGTTGCGCAGCACCGAGACGGAACGGACACCGCTGCAGGTGCAGCTCGATCGCCTGGCACACAGCCTCGCCAAGCTGGCCGGCGTGATCGTGGCAGCCGTGTTCGCGATCGGTCTGGCTCGTGGCGAAGCAGCCTCCGACCTGATGCTGACCGCAGTTGCCCTGGCGGTCGCAGCGATCCCCGAAGGCCTCCCTGCCGTCACCGTGGTGACGCTGGCCCTCGGGGTGGGGAAGATGGCCAAGCGCAACGCGATCGTGAAGCGGTTGGCATCGGTGGAGACGCTCGGTTGCACGAGCGTGATCTGCAGCGACAAGACGGGCACGCTCACCCTCAACGAGATGACGGCGGTCGAGTTGGTCTCTCAGCTGCGCGGCCACCGCGTGACCGGCAGCGGCTACGAGCCGGTCGGGGCCATCGAACACGTCGTCGGTGACGATCCGGTTGCTCTCGACACCGCTGTCATCGCGATGACGTTGTGCAACGACGCCGAGGTGCGCCGCGACGAGGGCGTGTGGTCACTGGTGGGCGACCCCACCGAAGGCGCACTCGTGGTGCTCGCCACCAAGGCCGGCATCGACGTGGCCGACTTGCGGGCCCGCCATCCACGGCTCGCCGACGTGCCCTTCGACTCGGCGAACAAGTACATGGCGACGGCCCACGAGATGGTCACCGGCAGCGGCGAGCGCATCGTTCGCCTGGTGGTGAAAGGGGCACCCGACGTGCTGCTCGCCCGTGCGAGCACGGTCATCGATCACGAAGGTGCGCTCGCACCGGTGGCAGTGCACCGTGACGAGGTGGTGGCGCACAACGAACGGTTGGCGGCGCAGGGCCTGCGCGTGCTGGCGGTTGCCCAACGCGACTTCGACAGCGATGCGTGGGCAGAGTTCGAGGCCAGCGAGGCGAACCCGGTCGACCTGGTCGACGGGCTGACGCTGGTGGCGTTGGCCGGCATCGTCGACCCGCCGCGCCCGGAGGCGCGGCAGGCGATCGCCGAGGCCCATCGAGCCGGCATCGCCGTGAAGATGATCACCGGCGACCATGCCGCCACCGCCGCGGCGATCGGCCATGAGCTGGGTCTCACCGGCGAAGCCATCACCGGTGCCGATCTCGACCGGATGGACGACAGCGAGCTGGCCCGGCGCATCGACGACATCACCGTGTTCGCACGCGTGGCGCCGGAGCACAAGATGCGGCTGATCGCTGCGCTGCAGCAGCGCGGCAACGTGGTGGCGATGACCGGCGACGGCGTCAACGACGCGCCGGCCTTGAAGAAGGCCGACATGGGCATCGCGATGGGCATCACCGGCACCGAGGTCTCCAAGGAGGCCGCCACGATGGTGCTCACCGACGACAACTTCGCCACGATCGTCAAGGCCGTTCGCGAAGGGCGCGCGATCTACGCCAACATCGTCAAGTTCGTGCGCTTCCAGCTCAGCACCACCCTCGGGTTCGCACTGCTGTTCCTGCTGGCCTCGGCCTTCGGCATCGCCAGCGGCAAGCCGTTCACGGCCATCGCCATCCTGTGGGTGAACATCATCATGGATGGCCCTCCGGCGATGGCGCTGGGCGTCGATCGTGCCGACAGCGACACCATGCAGCGCCGGCCGCGACCGCGGCACGAACAGATCCTCACCCGCAGCCGCTGGACAGCCGTGGCCACCAGTGCAGCGGTGATGGCCATCGGCACGCTGGCGATGTTGGAGTGGGCCCCTGGCGATGCGGTTCGCGCCGGCACTGCCTCCGTGGCGGGCACGATGGCGTTCAACACCTTCGTGCTGTTCCAGTTCTTCAACATCCTCAACGCCCGCCACGACACACGGTCCGTGTTCCACCGCGACACCCTGAGCAACCGCTGGCTGTGGGGCTCGCTGGCCGCAGTCGTGCTGCTGCAGGTGGGCGTCACCCACGTCGGCCTCATGCAGCGCCTGTTCGACACCACCTCGATCGGAGCCACGCAGTGGCTCGCGTGCATCGCTGTTGCCAGCAGCGTGCTGTGGGTGGAGGAGGCCCGCAAGGGCTTCGTTCGCCGCCGAGCGACCCGCTCCACGCACCCCAACCCGAAGGAGAGCGCATCATGAAGTGCCCCACCTGCTCAGACGCCGTGCTGGTCATGGCCGACCGTTCCGGTATCGAGATCGACTACTGCCCATCGTGCCGCGGCGTCTGGCTGGACCGCGGCGAGCTGGACAAGATCATCGAGCGCAACGCGACGGCGGCCACCTCGCCGGCTCCGGCCAGCGGCCGCATCGCTCCCGCGGACGCCGACCTCCGGGGCGGGCCCGCCTACCAGGACCGGCCCAGCCCGCAACGCCCGCAGAGCAACAGCAAGTACCACTCGAAGTACCACGACCCGCGTGGCGGCCAGTACCCACGGAAGAAGAAGTCGTCGTTCCTCGGCGAGATCTTCGACTTCTGACACGGCTCATCCGACACGACTCATCTGACACGACTCATCGACGAAAGGACCTGAAATTGTTCAAGAACACCATGAAGACCACAGCGCTGCTGGCAGGAATGGGCGGCCTCATCGTGGCCGTTGCCGGCATCGTCGGCGGTGGCAGCAGCGCTTCGCTCACCATCGGGCTCGTCATCGCGTTCGTGATGGTGGGCGGCTCGTACTGGTTCAGTGACAAGCTGGCGCTGAAGTCGGCGAAGGCCAAGGTGATCCAGCGCGAGGACTCCCCCGAGTTCTACGACATGGTCGCCTCCCTCGCGCAGCGCGCCAACTTGCCGATGCCGCGTGTGGCCATCTCACCGAGCGATCAGCCCAACGCCTTCGCCACCGGCCGTGGGCCGAACAACGCCGTCGTGTGCGCCACCAGCGGCTTGCTGCGCTCGATGCCGCGCCACGAGATCGAAGGGGTGATGGCCCACGAACTGATGCACGTGAAGCATCGCGACATCCTGATCGGGTCGGTTGCCGCGGCCATCGCGACGGCCATCAGCTACATCGCGCAGATGGCGATGTTCGCCAGCATGTTCGGTGGCAGCAACAACGACGACGACCGGCCCAACCCCATCGCGATGCTGATGATGTCGCTGTTGGCGCCCATCGCTGCGTCGCTCATCCAGATGTCGATCAGCCGGTCGCGCGAGTTCGAGGCCGACCGCGGCGCGGCAGCGTTGCTGGGCGATGGCAACGCGTTGGCCGATGCGCTGGGTCGCATCGAGACGCTGGCGGCCACCCGGCCGATGGCGATCGCTCCGGCCCAGGCGCAGGCCTACATCCACAACCCGCTCAGCGAGCTCCGCGGCGGCCGCAACGCCGGCATGGCCCGCCTGTTCAGCACCCATCCTGCGACGGAGGAGCGCATCGCCCGTCTGCGAGCGATGTGACGCCACTGGCGCACCAACCCGCTCACCGGCTCGAACCCCCACCCCGAGCCGGTGAGCGGTGTCTCGCCCACCACGACCCACCCAACGGGGACGTGTGCCCGGCCGGGTGCCGTTGTCAGAGTGCGAACAGCTCGTCGAGGCTGCTCGGCCGCGCCGCCTGCACTGCGCCTTCCGGTTCGCCGCCGGTGAACGCTTCGTAGCCGTCGGCTTCCAGCTGATCGGCCAGCTCAGGGCCGCCACTGGCGACGATGCGCCCCTTCACCAGGATGTGCACGTGATCGGGGTGCAGCTCTTCCAACAGGCGGTTGTAGTGCGTGATGGCCAGCACGCCCAGCTGGTTCTCGTTGGTGGCATCCTCCACCCGACGGGCACAGTCGCGCAGCGCATCGATGTCGAGCCCGCTGTCGAGCTCGTCGAGGATGGCGAACTTCGGCGCCAGCAGCGCCAGCTGCAGGGTTTCGTTGCGCTTCTTCTCACCACCCGACAGGTCGACGTTGAGCGATCGATCGAGCAACGCCACCGGGAAGTTGATGCGCTCTGCTTCGGCAGCCACCTCCTGCGCGAGTGCGTCGGTGCCGCGGCCGCGAGCCTTGAACGCCTCGGTGAGCATGTCGTTGAGACCCACACCCGGCACTTCGGTGGGGTACTGCATCACCAGGTGCATGCCTGCTTGCGCTCGCTGCCAGGCAGGCAGTGCCAGCAGGTCGACGCCGTCGAGCAGCACTTCGCCCGCGTGCACCTCGTAGCCGGGCTTGCCCATGATGACGGCGCTGAGCGTGCTCTTGCCGGCGCCGTTGGGACCCATCACGGCGTGTACCTCGCCGGAGCGCACCACCAGGTCGATGCCGTTGAGGATCTGCTTGCCGGCCACAGATGCGACCAGGCCCTTGATCTCGAGGGTGCTCATGCTGCGACCTCCACGTCGATCTCCACGTTGCCGGCAACCACACGCGCCACGAACACCGGCACCGGTCGAGTGGCGGGCAGCGTTTGCGGCTCGCCCGTTTCGAGGCTGAACGAGCTGCCGTGCTTCCAGCACTCGATCTCCTTCTCCTTGCAGAGCACTTCGCCTTCGCTCAGCGAGATGTCGGCGTGGCTGCACGTGTCGCCGATGGCGTAGAGGTCGTCACCGATGCGAACAACTGCGACCGGGGTGCCGTTCACCACGAAGCGAGTCGCGCTGTTGGGTGCCAGATCGGTGAAGGCGCAGACCACGGTGGGTGTGATCGGGGCCGAGCTCATGCCATTGCCGCCTGCAGCTTGGTCGCCACGCGTGCACGCAGGTCGGCGCGGAGATCGCCGTGGCCCTGCAACGACACGGGTAGCAGGCTGAGCACGTCGTCGAAGAACCCCAGCACGACCAGCCGCTCGGCCACCTGCGGCGGGATGCCGCGGCTCTCGAGGTAGAAGCGCTGCTCTTCGTCGATGGGGCCGACGGTGCTGGCGTGGCTGCACTTCACGTCGTTGGTCTTGATGTCGAGGTTGGGCACGCTCTCGGCCCAGGCACCTTCGCTGAGCGTGAGGTTGCGGTTGGTCTGGTACGCCACCGAACCTCTGGCCTCTTCACGGATGCGGATGAGCCCGGTGTACACGCTCTTCGCCGTGTCCTGCACTGCACCCTTGAACAGCAGATCGCTGTACGTCTTGGGAGCGATGTGATCTTGCAGCGTGCGGAAGTCGTGCATCTGCGTGCCGTCGGCGTAGTACAGCGCCACCTGCTTGGTGGTGGCGCCCTGGCCCACCACGCGTGCGTCGGTGCGCACTCGGGCGTAGTCGCCGCCGAGGGCCACGGTGGCGAGCAGCGTGGTGCTGTCGCGCTCGCCGGTGGCCTGCTGGTGGCCGAGCTGCCAGACCTTGGTGCCCAACAGGTTGATGCCCAGGTACGAGACCCGGGCCGCCTGCGACGCGTGTACCACCAGGCGGGGCACCACCAGCGCCCGCGTGTCGTCGGCGCTCTCGAAGCGCTCGACCACGGTGAACTCGCTGTCGGCGCCGGCGTGGATGACCAGTCGCGGGTACAACGCCGGCGCGCCCGACCCATCGCTGCCACCGTCGATGTGATGCGTGACCACGATCGGCTCGGCGAGCACCTTGCCGGCCGGCACACAGATGGCGACGGTGCGGTGATAGGCGGCGTTCAGCTCGTCGAACACGTCGTGCACGGCCATTCCGGCGACCAGTTGGGCAACCAGCGCAGCATCGGCGGCCGGCACCTGATCCGCGCCGGTGACGGTGGTGCGCACCGCCGCCGGGGTGTAGGTGGCGAGGTCGAGCTCGGCGATGCGGCTGTAGCGCCACACCTCCGACTCGGGTGAGGGAACCGCCATGGCAGCCGCCCGTTCGGCGGCGGCGAGACGCAGCGCCTGATCGGGTGCATCCACGTCGATGGCATCTGAAAGGAACGCTGGCACGGGGGAAATTCTACTACGCAGGTAGTACTAATCCCCACGCCAGTACCAGCAGCACCACCGGCAATCGAGGCGCGATCAGCGCTTGGGGCGACGGAAGAGGCGCTTCCACGCCGGCCGGCCCTGCGCGAGCTCGTGAGCGCGCTCCGCCTGCACCTCCGCCATCACCTGCGGGCCCACCGAGTTGAGGAAGTCCTCCGCCTCGTCCAGCAGTGCGGCAGCCGTGCCGTCGTCGAGGCCGGGCGGCTCCTGCGGCGTCTTCGGCGACACCATCGACCCGTACGTCCAGCCCGCATCCATGCGCGGCTCGAACTTGCCGCAATCGGCCGGGCAGCGCCACGGTGCCTCCGGTGCCAGATCGAGGTTGCACTTCCGCACGGTCTCGCCGTTGGGGTACGTACGACTCTCGAAGTTCCTGCACTCCTGACGCATCGGCATGGCGCCAACTGTAGGCGGGCGACGCCGAACGTTCGAGGTCACCGGCCGTCTCGCAACGTGTCGGCGCCGCGTGGCGAACGTCACGTCGGGTGAAACAAGTCACGACCTCGACCGAGCAGTACCGGGAATCCTCCCGGGGCGCAGATGACAGCGGGTTCGTGATCATCGACGGGCCGGCCACGTCGGCACACCCCTACTGCGAAGGAGCCAAGGTTCGTCATGGCACAACAGAGCGCGAAGGCCAGCAACAAGAGCAAGGACAGCGACCGCGACGGGATCACCGACGCGAAGGAGCGTCGGTCGGGCACCGACCCGCACGACGGCGACACCGACGACGACGGTCTCGACGACGGTGAAGAGCTGGAGTTCGGCAGCGACCCGACGCAGTGGGACAGCGACGGCGACGGTGTGCACGACCTGGAGGAACATCAGGTGGGCACGAACCCGAACAGGAAGGACACCGACCGCGACGGCATCAGCGATGGCGCCGAGCTGAGCGCGGGCACGAACCCGAAGCGGAAGGACACCGACGGCGACGGGCTGTCCGACAGGGAGGAGCGCAAGCTGGGCACGAACCCCAAGCGCAGCGACACCGACGGCGACGGGTACACGGACAACAGCGAGGTGTTCGCCGGTACCGACCCGCTCGCGAAGACGACAGAGGCTGAGAGGTTGCATCACTACGACCTCGACGGCGACGGCTTGTCCGACAGGGACGAGCAACGCCGCGGGACCGCCATCGACAACGCAGACAGCGACGGCGATGGGCTCGACGACGGCATGGAGGTGAAGGCCGGGCTCGACCCGCTGGACGCCAACAGCCGCACCTCGCGTGTGTTCGATCTCGACGGCGACGGCTTGCTGAACGGTGACGAGCTGCGGATCGGCACCGACCCGACCCGGCGCGACTCCGACGGCGATGGCCTGGACGACGGCTTCGAGAAGATGCACGGGCTCGACCCCACCAGTGCCTCCAACAGCTGGCAGCAGTACGACCACGACGGCGACGGAGTCGACGACAGGACGGAGAATCGCGGGGGCACCAACCGCTACGACGCCAACGAGTACCCGGCCTCGCCGACCCCTGTTCCGGCTCCCGACACGTCGATGGAGGCGACACCAGATCAGGACCTGTCGATCGGCGCTCCCATCACCGACGCGGATGCGCTCGGTGCGCAGTCCACGTTGCTGCGCGAGGCACTGCCCGAGCAGTTCGCCATCGTCGTGGATGAACCGCAGGCGTTCGAGCCCGTGCAGGTGGAGGAGCCCTTCGTGGAGGAGCCCTTCGTGGAGGAGCTCTTCGTCGACGAGCTCCCCGACCTGATCGAGCTCGACGTCGACTCGAACGGCGACTACTTCGCCTGACGGCTCGCCTGGCCGCCGCGCTCGACCGCCGCCTCGTCGGCACCGAGGCGGCGGTCTGGCAGGATCAGGCCATGCACCCGATGCAACGATCGCACACCGCCCGGCTCACGGGTGCAGGTGGAACACGATGACGGTCAGCGTGTTCGACCTGTTCCGGATCGGCATCGGCCCGTCCAGCTCGCACACGGTGGGCCCCATGCGCGCCGCTCGCCTGTTCCTCCAGCGCCTCGACCACGCCGGCAATCTCGCTCGGGTGGGCAGGGTTCGCGTGCACCTGTACGGGTCGTTGGCGGCAACCGGTGTGGGGCACGGCACCGTCTCGGCAGTGCTGCTCGGCCTCGGTGGGGCCGAGCCGCACACGGTTGATCCCGACCAGGTGCCGGCGCTGTTGGCCGAGGTCGCCGGCAGTGGCACCATCCGCCTGCTCGACCGTGTGGTCGTACCGTTCCACGTCGACACCGATCTGGTCGCGCATGCCGAGCAGTCGTTGCCGGGGCACCCCAACGGGATGGAGTTCGAGGCCTTCGACGGTGCCGGCGCACTGCTCGATCGGCACCGCTACTACTCGATCGGCGGCGGCTTCGTCGTCGACGACGACGAGATCGACAGGCCCATCGATGCGCAGGGCGACCAGACCGCGGCCGCCATCCCCTACCCCTATCGGTCGGCCGACGAGCTGTTGGCCATGTGCGCCGCGAGCGGCCTCTCGATCAGCGAGTTGATGTTGGCGAACGAGCGCCGGCACCGCAGCGACGGAGAGGTTCGCGAGCAGCTGCTCGCGATCTGGCAGGCGATGCGCGACTGCGTGCAGCGCGGCTGCCGCAGTGAGGGTGAGCTGCCCGGCGGGCTGCACGTGCAGCGGCGGGCGGCGGCGCTGTACCGCACGCTGCAGACCCCCGGCGCCAACATCGACCCGCTCGCCACGCTGGATTGGGTGAACCTGTACGCGCTGGCGGTGAACGAGGAGAACGCGGCCGGCGGGCGGGTGGTCACCGCGCCGACCAACGGCGCCGCAGGCATCGTTCCGGCCGTGCTGCACTACTACGCACAGTTCGTACCCGGCGCCAACGACGACGGCATCGTCGAGTTCCTGCTCACTGCCGGTGCCGTGGGTTCGCTGTTCAAGATGAACGCGTCGATCTCCGGCGCCGAAGTCGGCTGTCAGGGTGAGGTCGGGTCCGCGTGCGCAATGGCCGCCGCCGGCCTCGCGGAGGTGATGGGTGGTACGCCCGAGCAGGTGGAGAACGCCGCCGAGATCGCGCTCGAGCACAACCTGGGCTTGACGTGCGACCCGATCGGCGGCCTGGTGCAGGTGCCGTGCATCGAACGCAACGCAATGGCGTCGATGAAGGCGATCAACGCCGCCCGGCTGGCGCTGCACGGCGATGGCACGCACCTGGTGTCGCTCGATCAGGCGATCGCCACCATGCGCGACACCGGCCGCGACATGAACGACAAGTACAAGGAAACCGCTCGCGGCGGCCTGGCCATCACCTTCCTCGGCAGCAAGCCCGGCACACCAGTGCCCGTCAACTTCGTCGAGTGCTGATCACCCGGCTACGAGGTGGCGCTCTTGCGGGCACGCCAGTGGCCGGCGCCCAACTCGGCGGTGTCGAGCACGGCGCACAGCGCCTGCCACACCTGCACTTCGTGGTCGAGGAACTCCTTGCCGACCGATGCCTCCAGGCTGGGGCGCAACGGGCCAGCGAGCTGCACCAGTTCGCGATGTGTGCGCTCGCGTAGCCAGTGAGTGCGATCGCGATACGAGATTCGCTCGAACCCGGCTGCTCGTAGCGCGGCGAAGTAGCGGTCGGGTGAGGCCAGGCCGAAACCGAGGCCCTCGACCTGCTCGTAGTGCTGCATCGCCGCCGACCGCGGGCCATCGCTGCCGGCCATCCAGTCGCTGGCCGCGAACACTCCGCCCGGAGCCAGTACGCGAAAGATCTCCTGCGCGAGCGTGTGCTTGTCGGGGATGTGCACGATCGCGTCCTTGCTGAACACGACATCGAAACGACTGTCGGCGAACGGCAGCGGCCCCGGCTCGACGGCCACGAACGAGAGCCGGCCGGCATGGCCCGCTCGCTCGGCGGCCGCCGACGCCTTCTCCACCACCTCCGGCTCCACATCGATGCCGACCACCTCGGCCGGCTCCAACCCGGACGCGATGTACAACGCACACCCACCGGTGCCACAGCCGATGTCGAGCACGCGCAGGCCACGCACGTCGAGGCCGGCCAGCACCAGTGCCGTCTCGGCGTTGCCGCCCGGCGACAGGTAGCCGTCGCCCCACAACGCCTCCAGCAGCGTCACCAGCTTCGAGTCGTACTCCTGCGTCTGCTCCACCCTGCGAGTGTGGCAGGCGCCTGCACGCCCGGCGACCGACGGCGCAACGAACCGGCCCCTCGGGGCCGAACCGGGGAGCCCCAGAAGCCTACGGAGCGTTCTGGGGAGCCCCGGAACACCGGACCCGGCGACTGCACCCGGACGCGGGCCGGGTCAGCCGACGCTGCCTTCCATCTGCAGTTCGATGAGGCGGCTCCACTCGACCGCGTACTCCATCGGCAGCGTGCGGGTGATGGGCTCGATGAACCCGTTGACCACCATGCCCATCGCCTGCTCCTGGGAGAGGCCACGTGACATCAGGTAGAACAGCTGCTCGTCGGCGATCTTGGAGACCGTGGCCTCGTGGCCCACCTGCGCATCGCGCTCGCCCACTTCCATGTACGGGAAGGTGCGGCTCTCGCTGTCCTCGTCGAGGATGAGTGCGTCGCACTGCACGTGGCTCTTGCAGCCGTAGGCGCCTTCCTCGACGCGCACCAGGCCGCGGTAGGTGGTGATGCCACCGTCCTTGCTGATGCTCTTCGACACGATCTTGGACGTGGTCTCGGGGGCCGCGTGCACCATCTTGGCGCCCGCGTCCTGGTGCTGGCCGGCGCCCGCGTAGGCAACCGACAGCACCTCGCCGGTGGCCTTCGGGCCGACCAGGTACACGCTGGGGTACTTCATCGTGAGCTTGCTGCCGATGTTGCCGTCGATCCACTCCATGTGGCCCTCGGCTTCCACCCGCGCACGCTTGGTGACCAGGTTGTAGACGTTGGGCGACCAGTTCTGGATGGTGGTGTACGTGACGCGGGCCGACGGCTTGACCACGATCTCGACCACGGCCGAGTGCAGTGAATCGTTGGTGTACACCGGCGCCGAGCAACCTTCGATGTAGTGCACCTGGCTGCCTTCGTCGGCGATGATGAGCGTGCGCTCGAACTGGCCGGCGTTCTCGCTGTTGATGCGGAAGTAGGCCTGCAACGGCATCTCGCAGTTCACGCCCGGGGGCACGTACACGAACGACCCGCCCGACCACACGGCCGTGTTGAGGGCCGAGAACTTGTTGTCGCCCGGAGGGATGATTGCCCCGAAGTACTGCTTCACCAGCTCGGGGTACTCGCGCAGCGCGGTGTCCATGTCGCAGAACAAGATGCCCTGCTTCTCGAGGTCTTCGCGGTTGCGGTGGAACACGACTTCCGACTCGTACTGGGCCGTCACGCCGGCGAGGTACTTGCGCTCTGCCTCGGGGATGCCCAGCTTCTCGTAGGTGGCCTTCATCTGCTCGGGCAGGTCGTCCCACTCGCTCACCTGGTCGGTGGCCGGGCGCAGGTAGTAGTAGATGTCCTGGAAGTCGATGTCGGGCATGTTGACGGCGAACCACTCGGCCATCGGCTTGCGGTCGAACGTGCGCAGGCTGCGCTGGCGCATCTGGCTCATCCACTGCGGCTCGCCCTTCCACCAGCTGATCTGGTCGACGACGCCGTCGTTGAGACCCTTGGCAGGGGTGAACGCGTATTCGACGCCGGTGTCGCTCCAGCCGAGGTTGTACTTGCTGAGATCGAGGTCGAACGAGGTCATGGTGTGTTCCGATCAGCCAGACTGCGGCACAGAGGGATTTGCACTACGGCCATAGTAACAATTCCCCGGCGGGTTGCCCACTCCATGCGGCAACGGCCGCCAACAACGGCTCAGCCGACGGCGGTGAGGCGAGCCGGCACGCTCTTGTGCCACGGCGTGCCAGCGATCCAATCGCGATCGGCGCCGCTGGTGAGGTCGTTGGGTGCCACGCCCACGCGCACGCCCCCTTCGTCGAGCCCCATGCCGTTGGGCAGCGAGACGTGCCCGGGCTGCATCATCTCGCTCACCTCGACGGCCACCTGCGCGCTCCCCCGCGGCGTGCTGAGCAGCGCCATCCCACCATCGACCAGACCGGCGGCGGCGGCATCGGCCACGCTGACACGCAACGCACCGTGCGCGTCGCGCTTGCGCCACGACGCGTCGCGGATGATGGTGTTGGCGGTGAACGAGCGCCGCTCACCAGCGCTGAGCAGCAGCGGCCACTCGGCCGACGTGAGCGGCGACTCGGCCTCGAGCCCGCGCAGCTCGTCGACCATCTCCGCGATGTGCACGTGGATGCGACCGTCGTCGGTGCGAACGCGCGCCGGCACGTCGACCCACTCGTCGAGCGTGAACGACACACCGTGGTGGCCGGCGAGGATGCCCTCGAACAACGACTCACCCAACGCCAGGCCTTCACCGGTGAACCCGGCACGGCGAACCGACGCCTCGAAGCCCATCGCGCAGCGATGTGCCGCGCCCCACAGCAGCGCGGCCGACGCGGCGCCGTCGGGCAACGTGGGCCCGAGCGTGCGATACAGCACCACCGGCGCCACCGCGCCCAGTTGCGGGTTGGCGGCGGTGGCTTCGAAGAATGCGGCGGCGAAGGCCTCGCGACCCTGCGCAGCAGCCGCTCGCAACGGCGCCAGGTCGTCGTCGGTGATGACGCCCAGCGCCTCCACCAACCGAGCATGGATCTCGGGTTCGGGCAGCGGCCCGGCCGGCGGGGCCACAACCGGCCGGCGCAGGTGGAACACGTTGTGCGGGAAGTCGAAGTTGAAGAAGGTTGCTTCCCACTTCTCGAACTGGCTCTGCGCCGGCAGCACGTAGTGCGCTTCACGCGCGGTCTCGGTGAGCGCGACATCGATCACCACCAACAGGTCGAGCGCCTGCAACGCCTCACGCATGCGAGGCGTGTCGGCCAGCGAGTGCAGCGGGTTGCCGCTCTCCACCAGCATCGCCCGGTAGCGGGCCGGGTGCTCGGTGAGGATCTCGTCGGGAATCGCATTGCACGGCACCAGCCCGCTGATGATCTTGGCCCCCACGACCGGCGACACCTTGCTCTGCGCGTTGGGGCCGTCGCTACGGATCAGCGACACCAGCGACGACGGCATGTACTGCGAACCCGGCTTGGCGAAGTTGCCGGTGAGCACCCACAGCAGCTTCTCCAGCCAGCTGTTCATCGTGCTGTGGCGGTTCATCTGCACACCCAGGTCTTCGAACACGGCCACGCTCTCGGCTGCGGCCAGCCGGCGCACGGCAGAGCGCAACAACGTTTCGTCCACCCCGCAACGCGCCGCGTACTCGGCAACCGGAAGCGATGCGAACTCGCCCACAACGGCCTCCCAGCCGGCGACGTGGTCGCGCACCCACTCGGCATGCACCAACCCTTCCTGCACGATCACGGCCACCATCGCCGACAAGCAGAACGCGTCGGTGCCCGGCTTCACCTGCAGGTGGAAACCTCCCCCGGTCGCGGCCAGATCGGCGGTCTCGCTGCGACGCGGATCGATGACGATGATCGCTCGACTCGGGTCGTTGGCGATCTCCTTCAACGTGGTGCGGGCACGCGGAAAGCCGTGGCTCTGCCATGGGTTCTTGCCCACGAACAGCGCCACCTCGCAATGCTCGAAGTCGGCGCGCACGCCACCGCCGAACATCTTGCCGTTGACCCAGAACTCGCCAGTCTTCTCCTGCGACAAGGCGTTGGCGCGGTACTTGGCGCCCAGCGCGCGCAGCGTGGCGCCGCTGTACCCGCCGCCGAGGTGGTTCCCCTGGCCCCCGCCGCCGTAGTAGAAGATCGACTCGCCGCCATGTGCGTCGCGTACGGCGGCGAA
>Ga0209477_1000043_pt1 | contig 55605 bp, 44 predicted proteins | sample KloWWTupernatant_FD_187180 | JGI IMG/M metagenome (GOLD analysis project Ga0209477, IMG submission 187180) | Active sludge microbial communities from Klosterneuburg, Austria, studying microevolution and ecology of nitrifiers - Klosterneuburg... | ecosystem: Engineered > WWTP > Aerobic digester >...
GGCGTCGCCCGAGTGGACGCCCTCCTCGAGTATCTTCACCTCCAGCGTGCCGTTCACCAGGCCGCGCAGCGACGTGGTGACCCAGAGCTGCTCGTAGTTGCCGGCGCCGGAGTCGAGCGCGACCACGAGCTGCACGCTGCCCATGCGCGGGGCAAGGAGATCGAGATAGGCCGGCAGGTCGTAGCTGCCGCTCTCCTCGCAGGTCTCGATGAGGCCCACGCAGCGCGGCCGCGCGACCTGCTCCGCGTCCAGCGCCATCACGGCCGAGAGCGCGGCGAACACCGCGTAGCCGTCGTCCGCGCCGCCGCGGCCGTAGAGCCGGCCCTCCTCCATCACCGGCTCCCACGGGCCCAGGCCCTCGCGCCAGCCCGTCATCTCGGGCTGCTTGTCGAGGTGGCCGTAGAACACGACCGTGCGGTCGGCCGGGAGCCCGCCGGTGGCCGGAATGTCGAAGAAGAGCACCGGCGTGCGGCCTTCGATGCGCACGATCTCGACCGCCATCCCCGCCACGGGCTGGGCGCGCACCCACGCCTCGGCCTGCCGGATGGCGCGCTCGATGTGGCCGTTCTGCGCCCACTGCGCGTCGAAATGCGGGCTCTTGGCCGGGATGCGGATGTAGTCGACGAGCTGCGGGACGATGTCGGCGTCCCACTGGCGCTCGATGCGGGCGGCGAGCGGGGCGGCGGCGACGGCGGGAATGTTCGGGCGGGCGGTCATGGCGGGCATCCTTCGTCTGCGGCAAACCGGCATTTTACCCCGCGCCCCCGGGCCGCCCGGTTATGCTTGCGGCCATGCCGACGCTGCCGTGGATCGAGATCCTCATCGCGCTCTATGTCGCATGGGTGCTGGGCGCCTCCGCCACGCTCCTCACCCAGCGCCGCTCGCCCACGGCCACGCTCGCCTGGCTCCTCGCCTTCGCGGCGCTGCCGGTAGTCTCCGGCGTCTACTACCTCGTTTTCGGCCCGCGCCGGCTGCGGCGGCGCAAGCTGCGCTACGGCCGCGCGCAGGAGGCGCTCGCGAACGAGGTGCGGCAGTACCTGCGCAGCTCCTGCTGCCAGGCGCCCGCGGCGCTCACGCCCGAGGCCGCCGCCATCGCCGGCGTGATCGCGCGGCTGGGCCAGGGCGGCCCCACGCTCGCGAGCGCCGTGGACATCCTCGAGGAGGGCGACGAGTTCCTCGCGGCGCTGGAATCCGCCATCGCCGGCGCGCGCGACCACGTGCACGCCGAGTACTACATCTGGGCGCCCGACGGCGCCGGCACGCGCATCCGCGACGCGCTGGCCGCCGCCGCCCGGCGCGGGGTCGAGGTGCGCGTGATCTTCGACGCCCTCGGCTCGGGGGACGCGGGCCCCGCGTTCTGGGCGCCGCTTCGCGAGGCGGGCGGCACGGCGCTCGCCTTCAACCCGGTGCGCCTGTCCTTCGCCAGCCTCAACTTCGCCAACTTCCGCACGCACCGCAAGATCGTGGTGGTGGACGGCACCCTCGGCTTCGTCGGCGGCAACAACCTGCACGACCCGGTGAGCCGCGCGGCGAAGGGCGGCGAGGCGTGGCGCGACGTGCACGCGCGCATCGCGGGCGAGCCCGTGCGCCGGCTGCAGCGCCTCGTCCTCGAGAACTGGCTCTACGCCGGCGGCAAGGTGCCCGGCGACCTGGGCAGCGTGAAGCGCTTCTTCCCGCCGGCCATGGCGACGACGGGCCAGCCCGTGCAGATCCTCGCCTCGGGGCCGGACGACGAGGACGCGCCCATCCACGCCTTCTTCCTCGCCGCGCTCTCGGCCGCCCGCACGCGCGCCTGGATCCAGACGCCCTACCTCATTCCCGACGAGCCGCTCGAGAGCGCGCTTCGCATCGCGGTCCTGCGCGGCGTGGACGTGCAGGTGATCGTGCCGCGCGTGGGCGACTCGCGCATCGTGAGCGCCGCCTCGCGCACCTACTGCGAGGCGCTCTCGCGCGCCGGCGTCCACGTGCTGGAGTACGGCCCGCCCATGCTGCACGCGAAGACGATGGTGATCGACGACACCGTGGCCGTCGTCGGCACCGCCAACCTCGACAACCGCAGCTTCCGGCTCAACTTCGAGGTCGCCGCCGCCTTCTACGACCGCGGCGTCATCGGCCAGCTCTCGCGCCGTTTCGAGGCCGACCGCGCCGCGAGCACGGATTTCGCGCGCCGGCGGCGCGAGGGGTCGAAGGTGCAGGCGATGCTGGAGTCGCTCGCGAGGCTCTCGTCGCCGGTGCTCTGAGCGCCATTCCGCCTCGTAACGCCGTGCAGGGGCCGATGCGGCTCCGGGACGCACCTCCGCGTAGAATGGGCGCCTCTCCCTCCGACCGACGACGGCGCGCACGATGAAGCTGACCGACCTGCACAAGAACAAGGGCCTCAAGATCGAGGGCGACGCGCGCCGCGGCGGCGCGCCGGACCGCTTCGGCAAGGGCGCGGCGCAGTTGCCCGACCGCAAGGAGCAGAGGAAGCTCGACGCCGCCGCGGGCCTCGTCCCGTTCGCCTGCAAGCTGCACGGCGACCTCGTGAAGGAGGTGCTGGCGCGCGCGCAGGCCGCGGGCGCCGGCCTCAACGAGACGGTCGCGGAACTGCTGAAGAAGGGCCTGGCCGCGAAGAAGTAGCGCGGCACCCATGGCCCTCAAGGCGACCATCTTCAAGGCGGAGCTCGCCGTCTCCGACCTCGACCGCGGGCATTTCGCCACGCACGCGCTCACCATCGCGCGCCACCCGTCGGAAACCGACGAGCGGATGATGGTGCGCGTGCTCGCCTTCGCGCTCAACGCCGACGAGCGCCTCGCCTTCGGGCGCGGGCTCTCGAGCGAGGGCGAGGCCGACCTCGCGCTCACCGACCTCACCGGGGCCATCGACCTCTGGATCGACGTGGGGCTCCCGGACGAGCGCGACCTCCGCAAGGCCTGCGGCCGCGCCTCCCGCGTGGCGGTCTACGCCTATGGCACGGGCGCCGCGACGTGGTGGAAGCAGAACGCCGCGGCGCTGGCGCGGCAATCCAACCTCGCCGTCGTGGAACTGCCCGTGGAATCCACGCGCGCCATGGCCGCGCTCGCCGCGCGCACGATGACCCTGCAGTGCACGATCCAGGACGGCCACGTGTGGCTCTCCGGCGCGGGCGACCCGCTCGCGATCGAGCCCGTCTTCCTGCAGCGCCCCGCCCGGGGCTGATTCCCGCCCCGGCATCCCCCGCCGGCCACCGCCCGGGCAGGCCGACACAATCGTTCACAAAGCCGCTTCGCGTCCTTGCCGATCATGGCGTGGCACAGGCGGGCATCCGCCCGCCGTCCCCATCGACAAGACCATGAACAACAAAGACATTGCCGGCACGCGCGCAGCTCCCTCCCCGACCGCCGCAGCGCCCTTCGTGGCCGCGGCGCTCGCTTTCCTCGTCCTCGTCGTCTCCGCCTTCACGGCAGCCACCGCGCAGGCGGCCTCGCCCCTGTGCGCCTCGAAGGGCAACAACCAGAACTACGAGTGGGTGACGCGGGTGGCCATCAACGGCACCTCGGTCGCGATCCCGAAGACGGGCTACCACGACACCACGGGAGCCGCGATCGCCACGCTGCAGGCCGGCCAGTCCTACCCGGTCGAGGTGGACGTGCGCACCGACGGAAGCGTCTACAACGAGTACGTGAAGTTCTGGTTCGACCTGAACCAGGACGGCGCGATCCAGGACGGCGCCCTCAACGCGAGCGAGCTCGTCTACAGCACGAACGCCTCCTTCGCCACCTTCCGCACCTTCACCGGCACGATCACCATCCCCACGACCGCCTACAACGGCCCGATGTACGTGCGGATGATCATGCAGTACGCCGCCTCGCCCGCGCTGTGCGGCACCTACACCTACGGCACGACCGTGGACCTGCTCGTGAACATCACGGGCGCAACACCCAACCCCACGGCACCCGCCGCGCCCACCGCCGTGACCGCCGTCGCGGGCAACGGCTCGGCCACCGTGAGCTTCACGCCGCCCTCGGGCTCGATCTCGAGCTACGTCGTCACCTCCTCGCCCGGCGGCATCACCGCCACGGGCGGCGCGAGCCCCATCACCGTGACCGGCCTCGCCAACGGCACGACCTACACCTTCACCGTCGTCGCCAAGGCGAGCGCGACCGTCTCGAGCGAGTCGTCCGCGCCCAGCAACCCCGTCACGCCCGGCGCGCCCGTCTCGGTCTCCGTCTCGCCTGCCTCCCCCGCCGGCGGCACCGTCGGCGCGGCCTACAGCCAGGCGTTCGCGGCGAGCGGCGGCACGGCGCCCTACGCCTATGCCGTCACCGCCGGGTCGCTGCCGCCGGGCCTCGCGCTCGCGGCCAACGGCACCCTGTCGGGGACGCCGACCGCCGCGGGCTCGTTCGGCTTCACGGTGCGCGCGACCGACGCGAACGCGCAAGCCGGCACGGTCGCCGCGAGCCTCGCCATCGCCAAGGCCGCGCAGTCGATCTCCTTCGCCGCGCTTCCCGCCGTGCCCCTCGGCACCGCGCCCTTCGGCGTGGCGGCCACGGGTGGCGCCTCGGGCAACCCCGTGTCCTTCGCCTCGCTCACCGCGGCCGTCTGCACGGTGGCGGGCAACACCGTCACGATCGTCCGCACCGGCACCTGCACGATCCGCGCGAGCCAGGCCGGCAGCTCCGACTACCTCGCCGCGGCGGATGCCGACCAGTCCTTCGCCGTCACCGGCCCCACGGTCTCGGTCTCGCCCGCGTCGCTGCCGGCCGCCACCTTCGGCAGCGCCTACGGCCAGTCCTTCTCCGCGTCGGGCGCCGCCGCCCCCTACTCGTACGCGGTCACCGCGGGCGCGCTCCCGCCTGGGCTCGCACTCGCGGCCAACGGCACGCTCTCCGGCACGCCCACTGCGGCGGGCAGCTACGCCTTCACCGTCACCGCGTCGGACGCGTCCGGCGCCTCCTCCGGCGGCCCGTTCACCGGATCCGTGGCCGCGAGCCTCGCGGTGAACAAGGCCGCGCAGGCGATCACTTTCGGCCCGCTCGCCAGCGTGGCGGTGGGTGCCGCGCCCATCGCGCTCGCCGCGACGGGCGGCGCCTCGGGCAACGCCGTCACCTTCGCCTCGATCACCGCTTCCGTCTGCACCGTGTCCGGCAACGCCGTGACCGTGATCCGCACGGGCGCTTGCGCGATCCGCGCGAGCCAGGCCGGCAACGCCGATTACCTCGCCGCGGCCGACGTCGACCAGGGCTTCACGGTGAGCGGCCTTTCCGTCTCCGTCTCGCCGGGCGCGCTGGCCGGGGGCACCTACGATGCCCCGGTGCTGCGCCTCTTCTCCGCCACCGGCGGCAACGCGCCCTACGCGTACGCAATCACCGCCGGGGCGCTCCCGCCCGGCCTCGCGCTGGCCGCCGACGGCACGCTCTCCGGCACGCCCACGGCGGCCGGCACCTACGGGTTCACGGTCACCGCCACGGACGCCTCGGGCGCCGGCATCGGCGGGCCTTTCGCGGGCTCCGTCGTCTCCGGCATCACGATCGACAAGGCCGGGCAGGCGATCGCCTTCGGCGCGCTCGCCGGCGTGCCGGTGGGCACGGCGCCCTTCACCGTTTCCGCCACGGGCGGCGCCTCCGGCAACCCGGTCGCGTTCGCCTCCCTCACCGCGGCCGTCTGCACGGTCTCCGGCAACACCGTCACCGTGATCCGCACCGGCGCGTGCACGATCCGCGCGAGCCAGGCGGGTGACGCCAACCACCTCGCGGCAGCCTCCGTCGACCAGGGCTTCACCGTGAGCGGGCTCACCGTCGCGGTCAGCCCCGCCACGCTTCCCGGCGGCACCTTCGGCACGGCGCTCTCCCGCGGCTTCGGCGCGAGTGGCGGCAACGGCCCCTACGCCTTCGCCGTCACCGCCGGCGCGCTTCCGCCCGGCCTCGCGCTCGCCGCCGACGGCACGCTCTCGGGCACACCCGCCGCGGCCGGCGCCTACGCGTTCACGGTGACCGCCACCGACGCCTCCCCCGCCGCGATGGGCGGGCCGTTCGCCGGTTCCGTCTCCGCCGCCATCAACATCGACAAGGCCGCGCAGGCGATCGCCTTCGCGCCGCTCGCCGACGTGAAGGTGGGCAGCGCCCCCATCGCGCTCTCCGCCACCGGCGGCGCCTCGGGCAACGCCGTCACCTTCGCCTCGCTCACCGCACCCGTGTGCACGGTGTCGGGCAACGCGGTCACGATCATCCGCACCGGCGCCTGCGCCATCCGCGCGAGCCAGGCCGGCAGCGCCGACTACCTCGCCGCCGCCGACGTCGACCGCGGCTTCACGGTGCAGGGCCTCACCGTCGCCGTGGCGCCCTCGGCCCTCGCCGCCGGCACGCACGACGCCGCCTACGCGCAGGTGTTCTCCGCGAGCGGCGGCAACGCCCCCTACGCCTACGCCGTCACGGCGGGTGCGCTCCCGCCCGGCGTGACCCTCGCCGCCAACGGCACGCTCTCGGGCAAGCCCGCCGCGGCCGGCACCTACGCCTTCACCGTCGCCGCGACGGACGCCTCCGCCGCCGCCATGGGCGGGCCGTTCAGCGGCACCGTCGCGGCGAGCCTCACCGTCGAAAAGGCCGCGCAGGCGATCGGCTTCGCGCCGCTTGCCGACGTGAACGTGGGCAGCGCCCCGGTCGCGCTCTCCGCCACGGGCGGCGCCTCGGGCAACCCGGTCACCTTCGCCTCGCTCACGGCGCCCGTCTGCACCGTGGCCGGCAACGCCGTGACGATCATCCGCACCGGCACCTGCGCCATCCGCGCGAGCCAGGCGGGCAACGCCAACTACCTCGCCGCCGCCGACGTGGACCGCAGCTTCGCCGTCAAGGCGCTCGTGGTCGCGGTCTCGCCCGCGACGCTTCCCGCGGCGACCTACGACAAGGCGTTCGCGCAGGCCTTCGCCGCCACGGGCGGCAATGCGCCGTACGCGTTCAGCGTCGACGCGGGCACGCTTCCGCCCGGCGTGAGCCTCGCCGCCAACGGCACGCTCTCGGGCAAGCCCGCGGCGGCCGGCACCTACGCCTTCACCGTCTCGGCGACGGACGCCTCCACCGCCGCCTCCGGCGGGCCGTTCTCCGGCACGGCCGCGGTCACCCTCACCGTCGACAAGGCCGCGCAGGCCATCACCTTCGCCGCGCCCTCGCAGCGCACGCTCGGCAAGACGGCGCCCTTCGCGGTCTCGGCCACGGGCGGCGCCTCCGGCAAGCCCGTCACCTTCTCCTCGCTCACGACGCCGGTCTGCGCCGTGTCGGGCGCGACCGTGACGCTCTCGGCCGCCGGCACCTGCACGCTCGCCGCCGACCAGGAGGGCGACGCGAACCACCTGCCCGCCCCGCAGGTGAAGCAGTCCTTCGCCGTCGTGCACAACGCGCTGCCCGATCCGATCGCGATGGCTTCCGTCACCGGCGCGCCCATCGCCACCCGCGTCGCCGCGGTGCCGTTCACGGTGATGGGCGTCACCGCCCCCGTGGCCATCGCCGTCGTGAACGGCGAATACGACATCGGCTGCACCGGCGCCTGGACGAGCGCGCCGGGGATGGTCTCGGACGGCCAGCCAGTCTGCGTGCGCCAGCTCACGGCACCCACTCCCGTCACCTCCGCCGTCACCGTCGTGAATGTCGGCGAGGCGACGGCCACCTTCACCACCACCACGGACAAGGCCACGGCGCGCGTCGAGGTGGCCTCCTCCGCGAATCCGTCGCGCTACCGCGCCGCGGTCACCTTCACGGCCACCCTCGCGGGCGACTTCGACGCCCTCACGGGGAGGGTCGCCTTCACCTACGGCGGCAACGCGCTCCTCGGCTGCGAGGCGGTGGCGGTCGCCGCGGGCGAGGCCTCCTGCACCACGCGCGAGCTTCCCCCGGGCGTGCGCGAGCTGCGCGCGGCCTACTCGGGCGACGCGAGCTACCACGGCCGGTCCGCGGAGCCGCTGCGCCACTACGCGAAGGCGGACCTGCGCTCGCAGTTCCGCGACCTGCTGGGCGACGGCAACCGGGACCTCTTCCTCGAGACCGGCGACGGCGGGCTCATCGCGCAGGTCGTGCGCGGCAACGTGGCCGGCGAGTCGCAGCGCCTCCTCGCGCAGGGTTCCGGCTGGCATGTCGCGCACTTCGGCGACTTCAACCGCGACGGGCAGGCCGACCTCGTCGTGCAGCACGACAACGGCGAGACGCAGGTGTGGCTGATGGACGGCACGCTGCCTTCCGCGAAGGCCGGCCTTTCCGGCGCGCAGCCCTCGCTTCGCGTGGCGCTGGTGGGCGATTTCGACGGCGACGGGCGCGACGACCTCCTCGTGCGCAAGTCTGACGGCACCTACGCCGCGTGGCTGATGCTGGGCGCGCAGGCCGACGCCCGCATCGACCTCCCGCAGGCCGGCAAGGACCTCGTGCCGCTCCTGGCCGCCGACTTCGACGGCGACGGGCACGACGACCTCGTGCTCGCCCACGCCGACGGCAGGATCCGCGTGCAGCTCGTCCGCGCCGGCGCCGCCTCGCGCTTCGCCGACCTGGCCGCGCCCGGCGCGGGCTTCACGGTCACCCACGCGCCGGACCTCGACGGCGACGGGCGCGCCGACATCCTCTGGCGCGGCCCGGCCGGCGAGATCGCGGCGTGGCTCATGGACGGCACTCTCGTGCGCGAGCGCGCCGGCCTCGAGGGCGCGGCCGGCTGGCGCGTGACGGACGTCGCGGACTTCGACGGCTCCCGCACCGACGACCTCGTGCTCGTCGGCCCGGAAGGCGAAGTGGCCGTGTGGCTCATGGAGGGCGCGGCCCGCTCCAGCCGCCTGGTGCTGCGCGAGAAGAGCGCGTGGACGCTGTGGCAGGTGGGCGACCTCGATTTCGACGGCCTGCCCGACCTCGTGTTCGCCAACGAGGAAGGCGAGCTCGTCGCGTGGCTGGTGAAGGCCGGCCGGGTGGCGAGCCAGGGCGTGATCTCGGGCCCGTCGGCCTGGCGCGCGATCCCGTAGCGCGACAACGGGTGCCGTCTCCGGCCGGCATTCGCCTGCAAGGGCGGGTGCCGGCCGGTCTTTTCGGCGGGCCCCGTCGCGCGGACAATGAACGATCTTGCCCTGCCCATGCTCCTCACTTTGACCCTGCCCTCCGCCTGGCTCGCCGCCTCGCCGGCCTGGATCGTCGCCCTCGCCGCGGCGGCCCTGCTCGCGGCGTGCGGCCCCGCGGTGCCGAAGCTTGCGAGGCTGGACGGCGACGCCGTGGTGCTCGCCTTCGGCGACAGCCTCACCTTCGGCACAGGGGCCTCGCGGGAGCAGTCCTATCCGGCCGTGCTCTCGCGGCTCATCTCGCGCAAGGTCGTCGGCGCCGGCGTCCCCGGCGAGGTGTCGGCCGAAGGGCTCGCGCGGCTGCCGGGCGTGCTGGAGGAGGTGAAGCCGCAGCTCCTCGTGCTCTGCCACGGCGGCAACGACTTCCTGCGCAAGACCGGCGAGGAGGCGGCCGCGGCGAACGTGCGGGAGATGATCCGGCTCGCGCAGTCGCAAGGGGTGTCGGTCGTGCTCGTGGCCACGCCCAAGCCCGGCTTCGGCACTTCGCGCGTGCCCTTCTACGAGGCCATCGGCCGCGAGCTGGGCATCCCCGTCGAGGCCGACATCCTGCCCGACGTGCTGGGCGACCGTTCCCTCAAGAGCGACCTCGTCCACCCCAACGCCGACGGCTATGCCGAGATCGCCCGCGCCATCGAGAAGCTGCTCCGCAAGGCCGGGGCGATTTAGGGACAGGTTTTGGGGACGGTTCTTCAGAACCGTCCCCAAAACCTGTCCCCATTGACTTCGCGCGACACCGCCCGCATCTGGAGGACACCGGGTATTTGAAGGGAGCAGGGATGCTGTTCGGCGCCATCGTGGTCATCGCCCTGCTCGTGGCGGGCTGGATCGCCTTCGGGCCCCGCCTCGTCGCGCGCAGGCGCCGGCGCGTGGCGGCGCAGCCATTCCCCTCGGCGTGGGCGCGGATCCTCGACGAGCGTGTCCCGGCGGCAGGGCGCCTGCCCCCCGCGCTGCGCCGCCGCCTCGAGCAGGAGATGCAGGTCTTCCTCGCCGAAAAGGACTTCCACGGCTGCGACGGCCTCGCCATCACCGAGGAGATGCGCGTCACGATCGCGGCGCAGGCCTGCCTGATGCTCCTAGGCCGCCCCGGCCACCACTTCCCTCGCCTGCGCCAGGTTCTCGTCTACCCCGCGCCCTTCGTCGTGCGCCGCGAGCGCCGCAACGCCATCGGCCTCGTGGAGGAGCACGACCGCGTCCACAGCGGCGAATCGTGGTCGCACGGGCAGGTCGTGCTCTCGTGGCCGGACACGCTGGAAGGCGGCCGCGACCCGGCGGACGGCCGCAACGTCGTCATCCACGAATTCGCCCACCAGCTCGACCAGGAGAAGGGTCACGCCAACGGCGCCCCGGACATCGCCGGCTTCCATCGCCACCCGCGCTGGTCGCAGGTGATGGCGCAGGAGTACGGCGTGCTGCAGGAGCGGCTGCGCAACGCCGAGCCCGTGCTCCTCGACCCCTACGCCGCCACCGACCCCGCGGAGTTCTTCGCCGTTTGCTCCGAGGCCTTCTTCGAGCTGCCGCACCACCTGGCGGCGTGGCACCCCGCGCTCTTCGAGGAGCTGGCGCGGCTCTACCGCCTCGACCCGCGCGCCTGGGCCTGAGCGCGCGCCCTAGAGCCGCATTTCCAGCCGCAGCGCCGTGGTGAGGTGGTTCCGCGCGGTGCTCGCGAGCACCTGCCGCTCCTGCGCCGTCGTGTAGCTGGAGAAGGTGTTGAACTCCCGCGGCTCGGGCGAGGTCACCGAGAGCCGCAGCCGCGTCGCGCCGTCGATGTGCCAGATGGCGTAGGCATCGAGCACCGACTTGCGGTCGGTGCGCTCGAGCTGCTCGACGGTGGCGCGCGTGTCGTAGGCCGGCGTCCAGTTGAGGGAAGCGCCCACGGAGAAGGGCCTGCCGCGGAAGCGGTAGTCGGCGCCGAGGTTGGCGGTCATGTCAGGCTGGCTCGCGAGGCGGTTGTCGGGCCCCGGCACCTCGTCCACGCGCGAGCGGAACACCGACACGTTGGCGCGCACGTTCACCGCGGGCGAGCCCGGCAGCACCTCGTCCATGCGGAACTTGGCGTCGAACTCGACGCCGCTCGTGCGCGCGCGCCCGAGGTTCTGCGGGCGGCTCACCCAGCGCGGCACCGGCGCCCAGGAGACCTGCTCCAGCTCGGTGACGCTGCGGATCACGTCCTTCAGCCGCCGCGTGAACAGGTTCACCGACACGACGCCGTTCATGGGCAGGTAGCGCTCGAAGGCGAGCTCGAGGCCGTGGGCGATCTCGGGCTTGAGCCCCGGATTGCCGGCCGCATCCGGGCTCACCGCGGTGTTGGTGCCCGGCACGGGGTAGAGCGTGGAAAGGCGCGGGCGCGCCACGAGGTTCTGCGTGGTGGGCGGGCGGTAGCTTTGCGTGAGGCTCGCGCGCACCTGGTCGCGCTTCGGCGCGTCCCAGCGCCACACCGCGTGCGCGAGCGGGCTCGTGACGAGGCTGCGGTTGCGCACGGGGTTCGCCGGCGTGTCGCTGCGGGTCACGATCTCCTCGACGCGCACGCCGAGCGAGGTGGCCCAGTTGGGGCCGGGGTCCCACTCGTCCTGCAGGTAAAGGGCGTTGCGGCGCACGCCCACGTCGAAGTCGGCGCCGAACTCGGCGAGCGGGTCCACGCCATCGAGCCGCGTCACGGGCGCCTCGCGGCGGCGCGTGCCCTCCCACTCCACGCCCGCCGTGGCCTTGTGCGTCTCGCCCCAGTTGCGCGCGAGCTTGGCCGCGGCGTTCCACGAGCGGTCGCGCACGTCGGTGACCGTTTCCTGCAGCAGCGCGCGCGCGCCCGTGGCGTCGAACTGCTCCAGGCGCGAGGTCCCGTCGACGGTGAAGGTGCCGGCGCCGGCGCGAAGCTCCGTCGTGGTCCCGGGGCCGAGCCTTCGCGTGAGCATCGTCATGAAGCGAGCCGCACGGAAGCGGCTGTCGCTGCGCCCGTTGCTCGTGGCGTAGGGCGCTTCGCCCACGGGCTGGTCGAGGCGGCCGCGGGAGGCGCTCTCGTTCTCGTGCGCGACGACGAAGGGCTGGAAGCTCGCCTGCTCGCCGGGGCCGAGGCGCCACTGGAAGCGCGAGGTCATGAAAAGGTGGTCGCCGCGCGAGACGCTCGTGCCCGTGGTGCGCTGGTCGAGGGTGAGCGCCTCCGACGGCAGGGCGGCCGCGGTGCGCTCCTCGAGGGTCTCGTCCTCGCGGCTGCGGCGGTTCACGGAAAGCGTGAGGTTGTAGCTCCCGGCCTCGGAGAAGGTGCCGTTCCTCGTGACCGACCCGTTGGAGGCGAAGCGGCCGTTCTCGAGCTGGGTGCCGATGCGCAGGTCGTGGTGGCGGCTGCGCAGCGCCTCGCGCAGGACGATGTTGATGGTGCCGGCGATGGCGCGCGCGCCCGTTTCCGCGGTGGGCGCGCGCAGGATCTCGATGCGCTCCACCTGGTCGGGCGTGATCTCCTCGATGGAGAAGCCGGGCGGGATGCGCTCGCCGTTGAGGAGGATCTGCGTGAAGCCGCCGGCCATGCCGCGCATGCGCACGGGGCCACCGCGCCCCGGACGGCCGCCCTGCGTCACGCCGGGCAGGCGCCGCATCACGTCGCCGAGGTTGGTGTCGCCGTACTGCTCGATCTCGTCGCGGCCGATGACGATCTTCGCCGCGGTGGCGTCGCGACGCTCGGTCGTGGTCGTGCGCTTCTGCGTCACCTCGAGCGACTCGACCTTGGCGGGCTCGTCCCTGGGTCTCTCGGCAGGGGGCTGCTGGGCGTGGGCGGAGGCGCAGGCCATGGCGGCGGCGAGGCAGGCAAGAAGTCTCATTGTCTCCATCTCAAATTCGGGGACAGGTTTTGGGGACGGTTCTGAAGAACCGTCCCCGATTGGTGTCCCTAGATCCAGCCGCCGCAGCGCGGGGCGCCGCAGCGGCAACGAAGGCGGCCGTCGTGGTGGCTGGGGCGGTAGTCGACGGTGAGTTCCTCGCCGGCGGCGATGTCGCGCAGGGCGTAGAACTCGGCGCGGTCCCTCGTGCGGCGCATGAAGGTGTTGGGCGCGCAGGAGTGGTTGATGAAGCGGAAGCCCGTGCGCATGCCCCGCGCGTCGATCGCCGTGCGGTCGAGCTCGACGATGGCGACGATGCGAAGCCCCGTCGCCCGCCGCCGCGCCTCCGCGAGCGGGATCACCTCGCCCTCGAACTCGCCGATCTTGGCGCGCCGCGGGATGGCGCAGCCGGCGAAGAGCCCGCGCCCGGTGATGGGACTCGGGCCCACCACGAGCGCGTCGTGGTAACGCGACGAATAGGCGATGCGCCTCATCGCGCGCCCAGCGCCCGATCGGCCGCGGCGAGGCTCCGCCGCAGGTGCGGCGCCACGGGGCCCGCCGCCGCGAAGGCCGCTCGCGCCTCGTCGGCCAGCGCCCGCGCGCGGCTGCGGTCACCCGTGGCCGCGAGCGCCCTCGCCAGATCGGCCCGCGCGCCCGCGAGCACCGGCGACTGCGGATGGTGCCGCGGCGCGAGCAACTCGACCGCCGCGCCGAAGCGCGCGACCGCCTCGCCCGCCTCCCCGCGCTGGAGGGCCCGCTCGCCCCGCAGGCTCTCGAGCTGCGCGAGGAATGGCGCCTGGAAGGCCTGAGTCGATGCCGGCAGCGCCGCGAGCGCCGCCGCCACCGAATCGATCTCGATCCCTGCCTCGTCGGGCCGGCCCGCGTCGAGCAGCACCCGCGCCAGTGCCAGCCGGCCGAGCTGCGCCTGGGTCGCGAGTCGCCCGGCAGGGCTGCGGTCCGCCTCGACCACGCGCCGCAGCTCCGCGATGGCCGCATCCCGCCGCCCCTGCCACGCCTCGTTCACGGCGATGAGGCGCCGCATCGCCAGCACGTCCGGCGCCGCCGCACCGCCGACCGCCTCCGCCGCCGCGCGCGCACGCCCGAAAAGCGCCGTCGACCGCGCGTAGTCCCCCTGCGCCTGCAGCACGTAGCCCAGGCGGCTCGCCCCGCGGTTGATGGAAGCCGGCGCCGTGGCGACGTCCAGCACTTCCGCGAACGGCGCGTAGGCCGTCTCGGCCACCTCGCGCGCCCGCGCGAGCTGCCCGTGGTCGAGGAACGTCTGCGCGAGGAAGGCGCGCGCCGCGCCCGCGAACTCCGGGTCGATGTCCGCACCGAATCGCGCGAAGTTGCGCTCGGCCTGCTCGAGGACGCGGATCGCCTCGGCGCTCTCGCCCGTGCGCCCCATCAGCAGGCCCGCGTAGATCGCCGTGCGCGCCCAGCTGAACGAATCGCCGCCCGCGAACCGCTCGATGATCGCGAGCGCCTGCCGCGCGTGCCCGAGCGCCCGCGCCCACTCGTCGTTGCGCATGAGCACCTCGGTGAGGCGCGTGTGGATGGCGGCCTCGAGCTTCGCCGCATCCCCCGGCAGCGCCCGCGCGATGGGCAGTGCCGCGTCGAAGGCCGCCTGCGCCGCGGCGATGTCCCCGCCGAAGCCCTGCGCGAGGCCGAGCATGATGAGCGCGTTCGCCTCGGCTTCCGTGCCCGGCGACACCTCGCGCAGCAGATCCGCCGCCCGCCGCGCGTCCTCGACGGCCCCGCGGCCGCCCGTCATCACGACCCGGTGCATGGCGCGCTGCGCGAGCGCCTCGCCCAGCACCGCGCGCGCCTCCCGGCCGCTCGCGCCGTCGAGCGCGGCCACGGCCGCATCGAGGAGCTCGCCGCTGCGCTTCATGTCGCCCGTCTCGCCCGTGGCCAGGGCGAGGCTCACCTGCGCGCGCATGCGTTGCGCCAGCGGCGCGCCGCTCGCGGCAAGCGCCTGTGCCCGCGCTTCGGCGATCTCGCGGGCCTGCGTCGTGAGCCCGAGGTCGTAGAGGAGCTGGCCCAGCGCCTGCCGAAGCTCGTCCTTGATCTCCGGCTGGTCGTCGAAGCGCGACGGCAGCGCCTTCGCCGCGTCGGTGAGGACGTCGGCGATGGGCCGCTTGCGCCGCAGCGAGGCGTCCTCCTGGTTGATGCTGCCGGCCGTGAAGACGCTGAGGAGGAAGTCCTTCACGGCGGCGGTCTTGGCGGCCTCCAGCCGCGCCTGCCGCGCCTGCCAGGCCGCGACACCCGTGCCCGTCACCAGCGCGACGGCGACGGTGGCCCCTGCCCCCGCCGCGAGCGCGTTGCGCCGCAGGAACCGCCCCGCGCGGTAGGCGAGGCTGTCGGGCTGCGCGAGCACCGGCCGGCGCGCGAGGAAGCGCTCGAGGTCGTCGGCCAGCTCGCTCGCCGTGGCATAGCGTTCCTCGGGCCTCGCCTTCATCGCCTTGAGGATGATCGCGTCGAGGTCGCCGCGCATGCGCCCCGCCTCGCGCGCCCGGGCTCCGGCCGCCGCGCGCCGGCTCGGGCGCACGATGTCCGCCTCGACGATCGCCTGCGCGACGGCCTGCGCGCCGCGGCCGCGCAGCGCGTAGGGCTTCTCCCCGCACGCGACCTGGTAGAGCACCACGCCCAGCGAGTAGATGTCGGTGGCGGTCGTGAGCGGCTTGTCGAGCACCTGCTCGGGGCTCGCGTAGTCGGGCGTGAGGGCCTGGCCGAGGACGCGCGTGAGGTCGGCGACGCTTGCCTCGCCCGCGCCGGCGAGGAGCTTGGCGACGCCGAAGTCCAGCAGCTTCACCGAAGGCGCCGCGCCCCCGGTGGTGACGAGGATGTTGCCGGGCTTCAGGTCGCGGTGCACGACGAGGTTCGCGTGCGCGTGCGCCACCGCGCGCGCCACCTGCGCCATGAGGGCCACGCGCGCCTCCAGCCCCACGGCGGGGTCCGCGCACCAGGCGTCGATCGGCGTGCCGGCCACGAACTCGAGGGCGAGGTAGGGCCGGCCCTCGGCGTCGAACCCGGCCTCGTAGAGCCGCGCGATGCGGTCGTCGTTGAGGGAGGCGAGGATGTCGCGCTCGCGGGCCATGCGTTCGGCGAGCCCGCGGTCCAGCAGGTGCCGGTGGGGAAGCTTGAGGGCCACCTCGCGCTGGAAGGCGCCATCGGCGCGTCGCGCGAGCCACACCGTGCCCATGCCGCCCTCGCCCAGCGGCCGCACGAGCGCCCAGGGGCCGACGCGGTCGCCTTCGCCGGGCTGTCCTGCGGCGGTGGCCGGCCCGCCCTCGCCCAGCTTGGGCAGCGTGCGCAGGAAGTCGGCGGTCTCCACGCCCGCCTCGCCGTCGTCCCGCAGGTGCTCCCGCAGGTAGGGCAGGAAGGCCGCGTGCTGCGGCGGCAGGGTGGCGATCCACCGTTCGCGCTCGGGCGCGGGCAGGTCCTGGGCCTGCCGCAGCAGGCCGTCCAGCGTCTTCAGCTCGTCGATCGAGAAGGCCATGCCGGACTACACGGATTCCCGGCGCGCGGGCGGACAGCGGCTCACCGGCCGAGCGCCGCGGCGAGGAGCGCGCGGGCGCGCTGCCAGTCCCGGCGCACGGTGCGGTCCGTGACGCCGAGCGCCGCCGCCACCTCCTCCTCCGTGAACCCGGCGAAGTAGCGCATCTCCACCACCTGCACCAGCCGCGCGTCGACCTGCGCGAGGCTCTCCAGCGCCTCGTGGACGCGCACCAGCTCCGTCTCGTCGCTCGCGAGGCGCTCGCCGAGGTCGGTGTCCAGCGAGACGTGCGGGGCGCCGCCGCCGTGCATCTCCGCCGCGCGCGAGCGCACGATGTCGATCACGTGCGTGCGCATCGCGTGCGCCGCGTAGGCCATGAAGTGGCCGCGGCTCTCCACCGGCAGCTTCGCCATCCCGGCGAGCTTCAGGTAGACGTCGTGGACGAGGGAGGTGGTGTCGAGCGACGGCCCGCGGTGCGTGTCCGCGAGGCGGGCGCGGGCCAGGCGCTTCAGGTCCGGGTAGCACTGGGCGAAGAGCGCGTCGCGCGCGGCGGCGTCGCCCGCGCGCAGGCGCTCGATGAGGTCCTCGGGGGCGTCGGGGGCGCTCGCGGTCACGCGCGGATCATATCAGCGGGCGTCGCGCGTCACGCGCCAGGCGATCGCGGCACCCGCGGCCAGCATCGCCGCGCCCACGAAGAACGCCATGCCCGGCACGTGCGCCGCGCCGTCGTTCGCGATCGAGTGCGCGAACACCTGCGTGAAGAGCGTCGGTCCGATCATCCCGGTGATCGCCTGCATGGCGGAAGTCGCGCCCTGCAGCTGCCCCTGCTCGGATGGCTCCACGCGGCGGCTCATGAGCGACTGCGCCGACGGCCCGCCCAGGCCCCACAGCGCCATCACCGGGATGCCCGCGAGGAAGAGCCAGCCCGTGGGCGCGGCGCCGTAGATCGCCATGCCGGCGGTGCCGAAGACGAGGCCCGCCACGAGCGCGCGCCGCTCGCCGAGGCGCTTCACCACGGGGCGGATCAGCCCGCCCTGCACCACCATGGAGGCCACGCCCACCGCCGCCAGCACGAAGCCCACCGCCGTCTCGCCCCAGCCGAAGCGGTAGCCCATGTAGAGCACCGTCACCGCCGGGAACACCACGTGCGCGAGCTGCATGAGGAAGAGGACGGCCGCGAGCCCGGTGAGCTCCGGGTGGGAGCGCAGCAGCCGCAGCGACCCCACCGGGTTCGCGCGCTTCCACGCGAAGGCGGCGCGCTTTTCCTTCGGGAGCGACTCCGGCAGGACGAACCAGCCGTAGCAGGCGTTGGCGAGCGCGAGGCATCCCGCCACCCAGAACGGCAGGCGCGGGTCGATCCCGCCGAGGACGCCGCCCAGCGCCGGGCCCAGCGTGAAGCCCAGCCCGAAGCCCGCGCCGATGATGCCGAACGCGGCCGCGCGCTTCTCCGGCGGCGTCACGTCGGCGATGTAGGCGAAGGCGGTCGAGACGCTCGCCGCGGTGATGCCCGAGATCACGCGCCCGACGAAGAGCCAGGCGAGGTTGGGGGCGAGCGCCATGAGGAAGTAGTCCAGCCCCAGCCCGAAGCACGAGACGAGGATCACGGGGCGGCGCCCGAAGCGGTCCGAGAGCGCGCCCAGCAGCGGCATGGAGAAGAACTGCATCACCGCCCACGCCGTGCCGAAGACGCCGTAGACCGCCGCGGCGCGCGCCGTGTCGCCGCCCTCGAAGCTCTCCACGAGCTTGGGCAGCACCGGGATCACCACGCCCATGGCGACCACGTCCACGACCATGAGGGCGAAGATGAAGGCGACGGTGGCGGGGCGCGCGGACATGGATGGGACCAAAGGCCCGGGAAAAGCGGCGAGTCTATCCGAACGGGCCACCGCCGCCGTTACGGCGTTGCGCCCCGCAATCGGCGCGCGGCTTGATCCTCGGCAAGTTTCGGCGGGAGGCGGCGCGTAAATTGGACTCGGGGGATTGTTCCCCCGGGAGAATGCGATGAAGACCCCGAATCCGCATCGCCACATCCACATCGGCGAGGCGCGCCACGAGCAGCTGTACGCGCCGCGCCACGAGGACCCGTACCTCGACGCCGGCAAGCCCCCGCAGGACGCGCGCTGCCCCGAATGCGGCGCCATCTTCCACAAGGGCCGCTGGGCCTGGGGCCCGGCGCCCAAGGACGCAATGCCGGTCACCTGCCCGGCCTGCCTGCGCATCCACGACCGCTTCCCGGGCGGCTACATCACGCTCCGGGGCCCGTTCGTCGAGGCGCACCGCGACGAGCTGAGGAAGCTCGTGCAGGCGCGCGAGGCGCACGAGAAGGCCGAGCACCCGCTCGAGCGCGTGATGGACATCGGCGAGCGCGCCGGCGCGCTCGAGATCACCACCACCGGCAACCACCTCGCCCGGGCCATCGGCAATGCCGTGCGGGCGGCTTACGACGGGCACCTCAAGGTGCGTTACGAGGCCGACGAGAACCTCGTCCGGGCGGTGTGGACGCGGTAGCTCGCATGCCGCGCTGAAAGGTCGTCGCGGCGGGATTGCCCGGGAGATGCCCCTCATTCTCCTGGGCAATCCCGCCGCGGCTTTCCTTTCACGCGCTCGCGCGCTCCCTCTCGCGCCACACCTGCCGGAACTTGCCGCTCACGGGGTGGGCGGCGATGGCGCCGGTCTCCACGCGGATGGCGATGCCGGCGAGCCCCTGCCGGGCGAGGAAGCGCGCGAGCGCGGCCTTCACGCCGGCGGCGGCCTCGCGGCCGCGGCGGCCGGGTTCCAGGCGCACGCGCAGCGCGCGCGGGCCGGACTGCACGACCTGGAAGCGGTGCTCGCCGGTACCCTCCTCCACCGCCGTGCAGAGCGCCATCGGCATCACCTGCACGTCGCGGCCGCGCGCGTCGTCCAGGCGCAGGATCTCGTCGCGGCGGCCGTCGACGCGGATCACGGGGAAGGGACTGCCGCAGCCGCAGGGCTTCGAGACCCGCGTCACGCTGTCGCCCAGCTCGTAGCGCACGAGCGGCTGCACGTGGTTGGCGAGGTTGGTGAGGAGCACCGAGGCGGAGGGCGTGTCGGGGCCCACGGGCCGGTAGTCGGCGTCGACGGGCTCGAGCACCACCCAGTCGTCGTTCAGGTGCAGCGAGCCACGCGGGCACTCGAAGGCGATGTTGAGGAATTCCGAGGCCCCGTAGTCGCCCGCCACGCGGCAGCCGAAGGCGCGCTCGATGTGGTCGCGCGCGATCGGCGCCAGCCACTCGCCGCCGTACCAGAGCACCGAGGGCGCGATCGCGAGGCGCCCCGCGTCCTTTTCGTGGGCGAGCGCGCGCAGGACGGTGGCATAGGAGGCGACCACCGTCGGCTTGAAGCGCTCCAGCTCGTCGCAGATCTCGCGGATGGGCGCGGTCACCGGGAAGACGCGCGCGTTGGCCTCGAACCACGGGTGCAGCGCGCGCAGGCGCTCCCAGCTCACGATGCCCGCGAAGTGCCCCTCGGTCGCGGCGATGAGCGCGTAGCGGTGGCCGGAAAGCGGCTGGTTCCAGTTCCACGCCGGGGCGAGCGCGCCCAGCCGCGTGGCGCCCAGCGCGTCGTAGACCGCGAGCGCGTCGGCGTCGTGGACGATGAGCCCCGGCACGCCGGTCGTCCCGGAGCTGGAGAAGACGGCATAGCGGCCGAGGTAGGACTCGCCGATGCGGCCGAGGTCGCGCGTGAAGGCCTCGACGCCCTTGCGCGTGACGGCGGCGTCGGTGACCCAATCGTCGAAGCGCGCCATGAGCGCGGCCTTGTGGACCGGGGGCAGGTCCTCGAGCCGGCAATCGTGGCGGGGCACGGCGCCCCAGTGCGCGGCGTAATAGCGCGAGTGGCGGCGCGTCCACGCGAGGAGACGCGCGAGCCGCTCGCGCGCGAGCCGCTCGATCGCCACGCGCCCGGCCGCCTGGGTCCAGCCCGCGTCGGTCGCGAAGCTCGCCCACCGCCACATCGAATCCAGGAAAGACCACTCGCCGGGGTGCACGGCGAATCCTCCGGGTGACGCCCTTCCCCTACTACTACGCCTTCTTCCGCGGCGCGGCCCCCGGTTGGATCAGGAAACCCGAGAAAGGCGGGCGCGCCGGCGGGTTACCCCCGTGGGCGGCGCTCCACGCAGTAGGCGTAGCCCAGCGAGGCGAGCTCGGCCTGGGTGAGGCTGTCGGAGCGGTTGGCGGCCTGGATCATGTAGGTGGCCACCTGGGTGCCCCAGCTGTCCGAGGGCTTCTGGATCCCCTGCTCGAGGTCCTTCACGCCGCGGCGCTTGGCGCCCTCGATGAGGCTCGCGACCTGCGAGGTGGTCTGGCGGCAGGCGCGCTTCACCTCCTCGGAGGCGGCCTGGGCGGTGGCGGTTTCGGGGGCGAGGGTGGCGGCGAGGGCGGCGGCGGCGGCCAGGGCCTGGAGGGTCTTCATGGACGGTTTCCTTGTCGGTCTGCGGGGCGTGGAACGGCGGATTCTACCCGGGCCGGGCCGGCGCGGTTTACGATAGGTCATGGCAAGCAAAAAATCCCCCGCCCGCGCCGCCGCCCCCCGCGGCGAGCACGCAACCCCCGTCTCCGAGCGCATCCGCGCGCGCCTGCGCAAGGCCCGCGAGCGCCACCACGCCAACGACAACATCTCGGCCTACATCGAGCCGGGCGAGCTCGCCCAGCTGCAGGAGGAGGTCGAGGCGAAGATGAAGCGCGTGCTGGAGTCGCTCGTGATCGACACCGAGAGCGACCACAACACGCAGGAGACCGCCCGGCGCGTGGCGAAGATGTACGTGACGGAGGTCTTCCGCGGCCGCTTCGTGCCCGAGCCGCCCGTCACCGAGTTCCCCAACGTCGAGCGCCTGAACGAGCTCATGATCGTGGGGCCCATCACGGTGCGAAGCGCCTGCTCCCACCATCTCTGCCCCATCATCGGCCGCGTGTGGATCGGCGTGATGCCCAACGAGCACTCCAACCTCATCGGGCTCTCCAAGTACGCGCGCCTGTGCGACTGGGTGATGAGCCGGCCGCAGATCCAGGAGGAGGCCGTCACGCGCCTGGCGGACCTGCTGCAGGAGAAGATGCAGCCCGACGGCCTCGCGGTGGTGATGGAGGCCGACCACTTCTGCATGCAGTGGCGCGGCGTGAAGGACACCGACTCCAAGATGGTGAACAGCGTGATGCGCGGCTCGTTCCTCAAGGACGCGAACCTGCGCCGCGAGTTCCTCGCGCTGCTGCAACGGAAGAACGCCTAGTACCCCGCCCCGGAGAACAAGAATGCTCGTCCGCCTCCTCTACGCCAGCCATTCCGCCAAGCCCGTCACGCAGGACGTGATCGAGTCCATCCTCGAGCAGTCGCGCAAGCACAACCCGCGGCTGGGCATCACCGGCATCCTCTGCCAGAGCGGCAACACCTTCCTGCAGGTGCTGGAGGGCGGGCGCACCGCCGTGAACCAGCTCTACAACGACATCGTGCGCGATGCGCGGCACAAGGACGTCGTGGTGCTGCACTACGAGGAGGTCGGGCAGCGCAAGTTCGCCGGCTGGACCATGGGCCAGGTGAACCTCGCCAAGGTGAACCCGTCCACCCTCCTCAAGTACTCCGAGACCACGGCGCTCGACCCCTACGCGATGTCCGGCGAAGCGTCGATGGCGCTGCTGGAGGAGCTCATCGCCACCGCGCAGATCATCGGCCGCGCCACCTGAGGCCCGTCGCGTGGGGCGGGCCCTCGGGATCGCGTGGTACGCGTTCGTCCTGGCGGCCGGCTCGCTCCTCGCGACGTGGTCGTGGCGGAGCGATTTCGATTCCGCCTTCGGCGCGGCGGTGCGCCTGGCCCTGTGGGGCACCACCACCGTCGACGACTTCCGCAGGTGGCCCGGCAACGATCTCGCGCCTTCCGCCTCGCCCCGCCTCTTCCCGCGCCGGGCGCAGCCGGCGCCCCCGCCCGAGGTGGAGCTCCTCGCCGGCAAGCGCCAGCCGCTCGCCGCGGCCCTCGAATCCACGCGCACGCTCGCCTTCCTCGTCCTGCGCGACGGGGAAATCGTCTTCGAGTGGGGCGGCGAGGGGCGCGCGCCGCGCGAGCCGTCGCAGTGGTTCTCGGTCAGCAAGTCCGTCCTCGCGACCCTCGTGGCGATGGCCGTGGACGACGGCATCCTCGCCTCCGTCTCGCAGCCGGTGACGGACCTCGTGCCGGAGCTCGCGCCGCACGGCTTCGGCGCCGTGACGCTGCGGCACCTGCTCGACATGACCTCGGGGATCGACTACGACGAGAACGACAACCCGTTCGGCGAGCACGTGCTGATGAACTACACGCCCTCGATCGAGCGGCAGGTCCTCGGCTTCCGCCTCGCGGAACCGCCCGGGACGCGCTGGTCCTACAAGTCGGGGGACACCGCGCTCCTCTCCCTCGCGCTTCGCCGCGCGCTCGCCGCGCGCCGCGGCCCGGGCACGACGCTCACCGCCTACGCGCAGGCGCGCCTGTGGACGCCGCTGGGCATGGAGCACCCCGGCACCTGGTCGGTCGACCAGGAGGGTGGCCTCGAGAAGGCGTGGTGCTGCCTCGCGGGCTCAGCGCGCGACCTCGCGAGGATCGGGCTGCTCTACCTCGCGCGCGGCGCGCCCGGCGGCACGCGGCTCCTCGCGCAGCGCTGGGCGGACGAGGCCTTCGCGCCGATGCCCGACGCGGGGGAATGGCGCGCGCACCGCTTCTCGTGGTGGTCGGCGCGCCCGCAGGCGCAGGGCATCCTCGCCATCGGCAAGGACGGCCAGTTCCTGCACGTGGACCCCGCGCGGCGCACGATCATCGTCCGGCTGGGGCGAAGCCAGGGGGACGCGGGTGTCGGCCGCTGGGCGGCGCTCTTCGAGACCCTCGCCGCGCACCCATGGTAGCCGCCCGCCCGGCGCCTTGACCGGCATCAACAGCCGCCCGGGCGCCGGGCGGAAACTGGAGGCACGGAGGACATCGCCATGCCGGCCTCCCGCCAGCCCGAGTCCCTGAAGCCCGAAGCGCTGCGCCGCGCCTGCGACCCCGCGGGCCTCGCCTTCGCCACCACCGCCGAGCTCGAGGATTTCACCGAGATCCTCGGCCAGGCGCGCGCGGTCGAGGCCATCCGGTTCGGCGTGGGCATCGAGCGCGACGGCTACAACCTCTACGCGATGGGCCCGGAGGGCATCGGGCGCCACACGATCGTGCGCCGCTTCCTCGAGCAGCGCGCCCCGCAGCGCGATACCCCGAGCGACTGGTGCTACGTCTTCGATTTCGACGCGCCCGACCGCCCGCGGGCGCTGGAGCTCCCGGCCGGGTCGGCCACGCGCTTCCGCGACGACATGGCGCGCCTCGTGGAGGACCTGCGCACGGGCATTCCCAGCGCCTTCGAGACCGACGAGTACCGCACGCGCCTGCAGGAGATCGAGAGCGAGTTCGAGCACCGCCACGAGGCCGCGATAGAGGCGATCGGCGAGAAGTCGAAGGGCCAGGGCATCGCCCTCGTGCGCACCCCCTCGGGCTTCGGCTTCGCGCCGATGCACAAGGACAAGGTGATGAGCCCGGACGAGTTCCACGCGCTCCCCGAGCCGAGGCAGAGGAAGGTGCAGGAGGCGATCGCCGCGCTGGAGCAGGAGCTCTCGCGCGCGCTGCACGAGGTGCCGCGCATGCGCCGCGAGGCGCAGCGCAAGGTTCGCGAGTTGAACCGCCAGGTGATCGGCACCACCGTCACCGGCCTCATCGAGGAGCTGAAGGCCGCCTACGTGGCCCTCGCGCCCGTCGTGCGCCACCTCGAGAGCGTTCACGAGGACGTGCTCGACCATGCCGAGCACTTCCGCCACCCGAAGGAGGGCGAGAGCCGCACGCTGTTCGGCATCCCCATCCCCGAACCCGAGGCGGAATCCCCGCTCGGCCGCTACCAGGTGAACGTGCTCATCGCGCACGAGGCCGGCAGCGGCGCGCCCATCGTCCACGAGGACAACCCCACGCACGACAACCTCGTGGGCCGCATCGAGCACCAGGCGCAGATGGGCACCCTCGTCACCAACTTCATGCTCATCAAGGCCGGCGCCTTCCACCGCGCCAACGGCGGCTACCTCGTGCTGGACGCACTGAAGGTCCTCACCCAGCCCTACGCGTGGGAGGCGCTCAAGCGCGCCATGCGCTCGCGGGAGATCCGCACCGAGTCGCTGGGGCAGGTGCTCTCGCTCGTGAGCACCGTCGGCCTCAAGCCGGAGCCCATCGCCTTCGACCAGAAGGTCGTGCTCGTGGGCGACCGGATGATCTACTACCTCCTGCAGGCCTACGACCCGGAGTTCCCCGAGCTCTTCAAGGTGGCGGCCGACTTCGAGGAGGACATCGCGCGCACGCCGGCGTCCGACCTTCTCTACGCGCGCGTCGTGGCCACCATCGCGCGGCGCGAGAAGCTGCGTCACGCCGATCGCGGCGCGGTCGCCCGCCTCGTCGAGCAGGGGGCGCGCGCCGCCGGCGACGGCGAGCGGCTCGCCGTCGGCATGCAGGAGCTGGTGGACCTCCTGCGCGAGTCCGACCACTTCGCGGCGCAGGCCGGGCACGCGGTGGTGGAGGCCGCCGACGTCGACCGGGCGCTGGAGGCGCGCGAGGAGCGGCAGTCGCGCATCCGCGAGCGGCTGCGCGAGCAGATGCAGAAGGGCACGCTCCTCATCGACACCGAGGGCGCGCGCGCGGGGCAGGTGAACGGGCTCTCGGTCGTGCAGCTGGGGGAGTTCGCCTTCGGCATGCCCAGCCGCATCACCGCCCGCGTGCGCCTCGGCGGCGGCGGCATCGTGGACATCGAGCGCGAGGCCGAGCTCGGCGGGCCGCTGCACTCCAAGGGCGTGATGATCCTCTCCGGGTTCCTCGCGGGGCGCTACGCCACCGACCGGCCGCTCTCGCTCTCCGCGACGCTCGTCTTCGAGCAGAACTACGGCGGCGTGGAGGGCGACAGCGCCTCCTGCGCCGAACTCTGCGCGCTGCTCTCGGCGCTGGCCGAGGCGCCGCTCGCCCAGTCGGTCGCCATCACCGGCAGCGTCAACCAGCACGGCGACGTGCAGGCGATCGGCGGGGTGAACGAGAAGGTCGAGGGCTTCTTCGACCTGTGCCGCGCGCGCGGCCTCACCGGCGCGCAGGGCGTGATCATCCCGGCATCCAACGTGCGCCACCTGATGCTGCGCCGCGACGTGGTGCAGGCGGTGGCCGACGGCCGCTTCGCCATCTTCCCGGTGAGCACCGTGGACGAGGCGCTCGCGATCCTCGCCGGCGCCCCGGCCGGGGAGCGCGACGCCCTCGGGCGGTTCCCCGCGGGGAGCCTCAATGCGCGCGTCGAGCAGCGCCTGGCGGGGTTCGCCGAGCGCGTGCGCACCTTCACGGCGGGGCCGGCCGGCCGCAAGGGCTGGCGCCGCGCAGGCAGGCCGAAATGAAGGCGCGGCGCATCGTCGTGGGCCTTGGACCCGCGCCGCAGAGCCGCGCGGCGCTGGAGGCCGCCGCCGCCATCGCGCGCCTGCTCGACGCGGAGCTGGACGCGCTCTTCGTGGAGAGCGAGGCGCTGCTGCGGCTGGCGGGCCTGCCCTTCGCGCGCGAGGTGGGCTCGAGCTCGGCGTCCGCGCGCCCGCTGGACGCGGCCGCGGTCGAGCGCGCGATGCGCGCGCAGGCCGCCGAGGCGCGGCGCCTGCTGGCCGGCGTGGCCGACCCGCGCGCCGTGCGCTGGACGCTTCGCGTGACGCGCGGCGCGGAGGGCGAGCAGCTGCGCGCGGCCTCCTCGGGCGCGGACCTCGCTGTCGCAAGCGTCACGCGCTGGGGCCCGGAGGCGCTGGCACTCGCGCAGGGCGCCCCCACGACGCTCCTCGTGGTGCCGCGCACCGGGCGCTTCAGCGGCCCGCTCGCGGCGGTGTGCCCCGTCGCCGTCGATCCCGGCCAGGCCGTGGCGCTGCTGCGCAGCCTCTCCAGCGCCGTGGGCGGCGGGCTCACGCTCCTCGTGACGGGAGAAGACCTCGCGGCGGCGGGCCATTGGTGCGAGGAGGCGGGCGCGGCCCTCGACGCCGCCGGCCTGCGCGCGCAGCTCGAGATCGTCCGCGAGAGCCAGCCCGAGGCGCTGCAGGCCGCCATCGAGCGCCTCGCGCCGCGCGCGGTGGCGGTCCTCGCGCCCGCCGCCGCGCCCCGCTAGCCGCTTTTCCGCGTGGCCCGGCATGCCATGCGATTCTTGCCAGCGGATAGTTATACTAGGCTGGACGGTGACTAGTATAACGGCTATACTAGGTCATCGCGAAACAGGTATAGCAGGATGCCAACCGTGTTCAGCACCCCCCTCAGCACCGCCGCGCAGGCCGCCTACGCCGAGCTGCTCGAGGTGACGCGGCACCAGGAACTCTCGCGTTCCGTGGAGAACCTGAGCGGCTCGTTCAACCGCAAGATCGTCAAGGGCGCGACCTACTGGTACTACCAGTTCACGGAAAGCGCCGGCGGCGGCACGCGGCAGATCTTCGTCGGCCCCGACAGCGACAAGACGCGCGCGCTGGTGGAGCGCGCCCGGACGAAGAGCGCGGCGCGGCTGGACGCCATGGCGAAGGCGGCCGCGACGCTGGGTTGCGCCTCGACCACGCCGGCGCACTTCCGGATCGTGCGGCGCCTCAACGAGATCGGGTTCTTCCGCGCCGGTGGCTTGCTCGTGGGCACGCACGCGTTCCTCGCCTACGGCAATGCCCTCGGCGTCGCGTGGGGCGACCTGGCGCGGACGCATGACATCGACTTCGCCCATGCCGGCAACTCCATCGCACTGGCGTTGCCCGCGACGCTCGCCATCGAGACGCGAAGCGCGATCGAGAGCCTGGAGTCCGGATTCCTTCCCGTTCCCGGGTTCAACCCGGGAGACGAGACCGCATCCTTCGTGAGCAAGGTCGACAAGCACCTGCGCGTCGACTTCCTTGCGCCGATGGTCGGCGGCAAGTCCGATGTCTTCAGGCACGAAAGCCTTGGCGTGAACCTGCAACCGCTGCGTTTCCTCGAATTCGTCCTCGAGGACATCGACCAGGCCGCCGTCCTCAGCGCGGTCGGCGCGGTGATGGTCAACGTGCCCGACCCGGCACGCTATGCGCTCCACAAGATGCTGGTCTACGCCGAGCGACGCAACCGCAACCCGCAGAAGGCGATGAAGGACCTTCGCCAGGCGGCCGCGTTGGTCGAGGCGCTGGGTACGATTCGTGCCGATGCGGTGGAGGAACTCTGGTGCGACCTGCTCGAAAGGGGCGCCGGCTGGCGGGATCGCGCACGGAAGGGCCTCGTCGCCCTCGAGGAGATCGCGCCCGGGCTCGGTCTCGTGAAGGCGATGCGTGTCCGCCTTGCGGCCTTCACCGCCACGGGCAAGGCGCGCTGAGCCTGCTCGAGGCGGCACCGCTGCCTGAATCCGCCAGCGCCGCCCGGCGCGTCCCACCCGGATGCCAATCGCCGGGAAGAACACGATGGAAAGGACCACCCTCCGGGCCGCCGCCGCGGCCACCCTGCTGCTCGCGCTCGCCGGCTGCGACCTGCGCTACGCCCTGCTGGGATTCCCGCAGCCCTCGGTGACGGTGTCGGCGGCGTTGCCGCTGGAGCTCGCCTACCGCGAGGCCAGGGGCGGGCTCGTCGTGCTCACGGGCCGCGTCGACGGCCGCGCCGACGTCGACTTCATCCTCGACACCGGCGCTCCGGTTTCCGTGCTCATCGACGGCTCGCGCACCGCGGGCCTCGGCCTCGACACCCGCGACGCGCGCCCTCTCGGCGACCCCGACCATCCCGCCACGCCCATCGGCGTGATCCGGGGCGGCTTCGCGTTCGACTTCGGCGGCGTGGCGCTCACCGGCCTCACCGCCGTCGTCGTGCCGCAGGCGGCGATGCCCTGCAGGGAGCGCTTCGAGGAGATCGGCTTCGGCGGCGTGATCGGCGCGGATCTCTTCCGGCGCTTCGTGGTGGAGATCGACACCGCCGCCCGTCGCGTGCGCCTGCACGACCCGGCGCAATGGCGGGCGCCGGCGCAGGCCTCGCCGGTTCCCATCGCCTTCCGCGGCGGGCACCCCTTCGTCGAGGCCACCGTCACGCTCGCCGACGGCCGGGAGGTCGCCACGCGCATGAACGTCGACACCGGCATGAACCGCGAGCTCACGGTCACCACCGGGGGCCACCCGGCGCTCGCGATGCCCGCGGACGGCAAGCCGCGCAAGTCGTGCCTCGTGAACGGCACGCGCGAGGAGCGCGACGGGCCGCCGGTTTCGGTCACGCTGGGCACGGCGACCGCGCGCGCGGAGCGCCCCGTATACTCCGCGGAGCCGAACGCCGCCGACGGAGGGCGGCACAGCACCATCGGCGTGGGGCTCTTCAAGGGCCGCCGGCTCGTCATCGACTATCCCGGCAGCCGCCTCTTCATCCTCTGAGGGCGATCCCGCCGCCGGCCCCGCGCCCGGCGCTTCGCCCGGACGCCACCGCGTGGGATCGATCGAAGTCAGCGAGAAGGACGGCGTGCGCTACCTGCATTTCGGCTCGGCGCTGGTGCAGGGCGCCATGCGCGTGGCGCGCCCCTGGTCGCTCGAGCTCGAGTACACGCGCGAGATGCTGCTGCCGCTCCTGCTTCGCCCCGGGCGCGCGTGGCCGCGCACCGTCCTGCAGGTCGGGCTGGGGGCGGCCTCCTTCACGCGCTTCCTGCACCGGCACTTCCCGAAGACGCGCGTGACGGTGGTGGAGATCTCGCCGGCGGTGGTCGCCGCCGCGCGCCTGTCGTTCAGGCTCCCCCCGGCATCGCGCCAGCTCGCGATCGAGATCGCCGAGGCGCACGAGTGGCTCACGCGCAGCGAACGGCGCTTCGACCTCGTGCTCGTCGACGGCTTCGACGACGAGGGCAACGCCGGCATGCTCGAGTCGGTGCCCTTCTACGCCAACTGCCGTCGCAGCCTCGCCGAGGGCGGGATGCTCGCCGCGAACCTCCTCACGCGCCGGCGCAGCGTGGCGCCCGTCGCGCGGCGGCTGCGCGAGGCCTTCGACGGGCGCGTGCTCCTGCTGCCGCCATGCGGGGCGGGCAACACCGTGGCGATCGCCGCCGCCGATGCCGACCCCGTGATCGATCCCGCCCGGCGGCACGAGGCCGCGCTCGCCCTGAAGGCGCGCACGGGCCTCGACTTGACGACGACCCTCGACCGGCTCAGCCTGCGCTGACTTCACCGCCGGAGAATTCCCATGCGCCTCGCCGCCCTCGCCGCCTCGCTCATCCTCCTGCCGGCCTTTGCCCAGATGCCGCCCGACCCGGCGGCCCTCATCGCCGCGCAGAAGGAAGCGATGAAGGCGCTCGCCCCCATGAACGGCGCGTGGCGCGGCCCGGCGTGGACGCTGCAACCCGGGGGCGTGCGCATCACGCTCACGCAGACGGAGCGCGCGGGCCCCTTTCTCGACGGCGCGGTGAAGGTGGTCGAGGGCCGCGGCTACCGCGATGACGGCACCGTGGGCTTCAACGCGCTCGGCGTGATCTCCTACGACCCGGCGCGGCAGGCCTACACCATGAAGTCCTGGGCCATGGGCCGCACCGGGGAATTCCCCCTCGTGGTGACCGCCGACGGCTTCCAGTGGGAGATGCCCGCCGGCCCCGGCGCGATCGTCCGCTACACCGCCACCGTCAAGGGCGATTCCTTTCGCGAGGTGGGCGAGCGCCTCGTCCCCGGCCAGGAGCCGCAGCGCATCTTCGAGATGGACCTGAAGCGCGTGGGCGACACCGACTGGCCGGCCGCCGGGCCCGTCGCGCCGCGCTGAGCCGCGCGTTTCACCCGCAACACGCCGCCCTTCGTCGCCGCGCGGCGGCCGCCCGTCGGCTGCAGCCGTAATCCGCGCGCGCGCGAAAGAGAAGTGGCTCACAGCGCCGCGCCCCGGCCGCGTGGAGACTGGCCCCATCGAAGACACGAGGCCCCGCGCCTGGCGGGGGGACGACGATGGGCAAGCTCGCAGGCAGCGAATGGCTGGCGAAGACGCTGGTGTTGCAGGCCAACCTCGCGGAGGGCCGCGAGGCGCTGCACGCCGCGGGATTCGAGCCGGCATTCTTCGACTGCGTGACCTGCATGACCTACCCGTCGCGCCATGCCGACGGGTCGCCGGCCGCGGGCCACGTGCTGGACGGGCTTCCCGACGAACTGGTGGTGGTGCGATCGGACTGCGGGCGCGTGCTGGCCGCGCGCGCGAGCCTCACGCCGGGCTACGAGCGCAACGGCTATTTCTACACGCTGGCGTCGGCGCAACGGGCTGTCGCGGAGTGGGGCTGCCTGGCCTGAGGCGAGTCCCGGCGGAAGGCTGTACCCTGTACGCCATGGCTCGCCACTCACCTCCCGCCTGGCTGCGCGCCGGGCTCGCCGCCGTGGCAGCGACCGTCGGCACGGGTTGCGCGTGCGCCGAGGCCCTGCCCGAGAGTCCCGACTCCCACGAGATCGCCGCGCTGGAGCAGGCGTTCTGGTACTGCGACTACGCCGCCACCACCGAAGGCGTGCTCGCGACCCCCATGGCCGCGTGCCAGCACGCCACCAACGAGCTCAAGGCGCGCAAGCCCGGCGGCAGCTTCAGGGCGATGACGGCGTGGTGGCAGCAAAGGAAACGGGCCGAGCACGCGCGGCCCGGGCGCGAAGCTGCCCGCAGCCGCCCTCCACGTCCTGGCCTGCCGAATCCCGCAGCTTCGTGAGGATGCCGCGCCGGTTCAGGCGCGCGACGATCCCGGCCGTGCGTTCCGCGCCCACGCGCGCGTGGCCCGTCCCCTCGACCGGGTTGAAGCGGATGAGGTTCATCACGGCGTACTTCCCCGCGAGCAGGCGCGCGATGCCCTCCACCTCGTCGTCTCCGTCGTTCACGCCCGCGAGCAGCGTCCACTGGTACTGGACGGGATAGCCCGTCGCGCGGGCGTACGCCTCGCCGCGCTCCACGAGCTCCGCCGGGTCGATGCGCGGGGCGCGCGGCAGCAGGCGCTCGCGCACCGCGGCGTTCGTCGAGTGGAGCGAGAGCGCCAGCGCCGGCTTCACGGGCCCGCGCGGCAGCCGCTCGAAGGCGCGCCGGTCGCCCACGGTCGAGAAGACGAGGTTCTTGTGGCCGATGGCGCCTTCCGTGCCCAGCCACTCGATCGCCTCCATCACGGCTTCGAGGTTGTGGGAAGGCTCGCCCATGCCCATGAAGACGACCTTCCTCACTTCGCGGATGCGGCGCGCGGCGGCCACCTGCGCCACGATCTCCGCGCTGCCCAGCTGCCGCGCGAGGCCCGTGCGCCCCGTCATGCAGAAGGTGCAGCCCACGGCGCAGCCCACCTGCGAGGAGACGCACAGGCCGCCGCGCGGCAGCAGCACCGCCTCCACCATCTGCCCGTCGGCCAGCGCCACCAGCAGGCGCGAGGCGGTCGCGTCCGCGCTTTCATGGCGCGAGTGGACGCGGGCGAGCCCCTCCCACTCGGCCGCGAGCGACGGCAGCGCCTGGCGCAGCGCGAGCGGCAGCCAGGCTTCCGCGGCGCGCGGGCCGTGGTCGAGGGGCTTGCCGAGCGTCCACGCGCGCAGCACGCGCCGCTCGTGGCAGGGCTTCGCCCCGAGGTCGCGAAGGCGGTTGCGGAGGTCTTCGATGCGCATGGCGTGAGCCCCGCATGTTACGCGAGGCGGGGGCCCGCGAATAAACATCCGCCGCGCGCGAACGCCGGCGCGATTGCGCGGTCAAACGCGCGCCACTCTCCCACCGAGGCTCTCCCCATGCTGAACGAACTGAAGACGCAGCGCATCGCCCTGTCCATCGAAGTCGATCGCGCCCGCGGGTGGCGCAGCTCCGCCGCGCTGGACAAGATCCGCAAGGGCCTCGAGGCGCGTCTCGTCGCGCTCGACAAGGCCATCAAGGAAGAGGCGGAAAAGCCCGCGACCTGAGCCGGCCCGGCGCAGTCAGCCCAGCGCCCGCGCCAGGCGCACCATCACCGTCCCCGTCACCTCGTGCACATGGTGCGCGGTGATGCCGTAGCCGCGCGGCACGAGCAGGGCGACCAGCTTCGCGTTGCTGCTGGAAGTCCACGTGGCCGCCTCCGGGAGCCGCCGTTCGCGCATCCACGCCTCGCCCTCGTCGAGTAGCCGCGAGGCGATGCCGGCGCGGCGAAGCGGCGGGTCGACGAAGATCGTGGAGAAGAGGCCGAAGGCGCGGCCGGACTCGTCCTTCTCTTCCCGCACGATGGCGTGGCCGGTGATGGCGCCCGCGGCGTCGAGCGAGACGAGCACGCGGCCGGCGCAGTTCGCCGCGTCGAGGTGCCAGCGCACGCGCTCGCGCAGCCAGTCCATCGTGTAGAGCGCCGTGCCGGCCTCCTCGCCCTCCACCTCGACGAGCGTCGCGCGCATGCGGCGCGCGACGAGATCGACCTCGGCGCCGGATGCCGGGTCGAGGTCGCGGATGGCGCAGGCTGTCGTGGGCATTCTCGGGGGACGGTCGGATGCTGCGGAGCAGCATTGTCCGCCATCGGCGCGCGAGGCCGCAATTCTCGCCGTTTCTTGACGCGGCAGGCTTGACGGGGCCGCCCCGCGGGGTAGCGTTTCCCCATCGTTCACCGCTGGAGGTCCCGATGACCGCCCACCTGGCCGACCCCGAGCACAACCCCTCCTTCACGCGCGGCGTCTTCCTCGGGGAGATCCGCGAGGACCTCGTCTTCCCCTTCCCGGAGCTTTCCGCCGACGAGCGCGAGAGCCTCCACGCCGTCCTCGACTCCTTCCGCGGCTGGGCCGCGGCCACGGTGGACGGCGCGCGCATGGACCGCGAGGGCCGCTTCCCCGACGAGGTGCGCGCGGGCATGGCGGAGCTGGGCATGATGGGGCTCAACATTCCCGAGGAGTACGGCGGCTTCGGCGCCTCCGCCCTGCTCTTCAGCCGCGTCTTCGGCGAGGTGGGGACGACCGACGCCGCGCTCGCCGTCTACTTCGGCGCGCACCAGTCGATCGGCTGCAAGGGCATCACGCTCTTCGGCACCGAGGACCAGAAGCGGCGGTGGCTGCCGCAGTGCGCGAGCGGCGAGCGCATCGCCGCCTTCTGCCTCACGGAAGCGGGCTCCGGGTCGGATGCGCAGGCCATGCGCACCACGGCGATCCCCTCCGCCGACGGCACGCACTACGTCCTCGACGGCGAGAAGATCTGGATCTCCAACGCGGGTTACGCGGGCGTGCTCACCGTCTTCGCCAAGGTGCCGGTCGAGGTCGAGGGCAAGCAGAAGCAGCGCGTCACGGCGTTCATCGTCGACGCCCGCGCGCCCGGCGTCTCGCTCGGCCACGTCGAGGAAAAGATGGGCATCAAGGCGAGCGACACGCGCACCATCTCCTTCGCCGGCGTGCGCGTGCCCGTGGAGGACCGGCTGGGCGAAGTGGGCGGCGGCTTCCGCATCGCGCTGGAGATCCTCAATTCCGGCCGCCTCGGGCTTGCCGCGGGCTCCTCGCGCGGCACGCGGCGCATCCTCGACCTCGCGCTCGCCTACGCGAAGGAGCGGAAGCAGTTCGGGCGGCCCATCGGCTCCTTCGAGATGATCCAGAAGAAGTTCGCCCTCGCCGCGGCCGAGTGCTACGCGGCGGACGCGGGGTGGATGACCTGCGCGGCCATGGTCGACCGCGGCGGCGTCGACTTCTCGCTCGAGACGGCCGCGTGCAAGGTGTTCGCCTCCGAGCTCTCGCTTCGCGCGGCGCTCGAGGCGCAGCAGGTCGCCGGGGGGCTGGGCTACTCGAAGGAGTACCCCTACGAGCGCGCCGTTCGCGACGCCCGCATCATGCTCATCTTCGAGGGCACCAACGAGATCCTGCGCGCGCTCATCGCGCTCTCGGGCCTGCAGCAGCCCGGCGAGCAGCTGAAGGAGCTGGGCCGTGCCTTCAAGGACCCGCTGCGCTCGCTGGGCGCGATCGGCTCCTACCTCGGCGGGCGCGTGAAGCGCCAGCTCGCGAAGCCCTGCTTCACGCGCGTGCACCCGGCGCTCGCCGACGAGGCCGAGCTCGTGTGCAAGGCCGTGCACGACCTGGCGGCCGCGGTGGAGAAGCTCCTCATCGCGCACGGCAAGGGCGTGATCGAGCGCCAGTTCCACCAGGAGCGCCTCGCCAACGCCGCGATCGACATCTACCTCTCGACCGCCACGCTGTCGCGCGCGAGCTGGGCCATCGCCCGCGCGGGCGGGCCCGAGAACGCCGTGGCCGACCTCGACAACGCCCGCATCTTCGTCACCATGGCGATGCGCCGAACGCGCCGCGCGCTGCGGGCGCTGGAGGCCAACCAGGACGCGCGCCTGAAGGCCATCGCCGAGCGCGCGCTCGAAAGCGGCTCGCTGACCGTGGATACGCCGACGGACGCGTGAGGGGGCGAGCGGGGGTGCGCGGCTTGGACGGGGTTTTTCATCACGGAGGACACGGAGGGCACGGAGGAAAGCAAGGGCATCCCACCTCCAATGCAAGGAGCGCCAGCCTCAGTCGGGTTTCCTCCGTGTCCTCCGTGCCCTCCGTGTTGAAAAACCCGTATCTCGTTCGCGCCCGGATCGACCCTCATCCCCGGCCCTCCTCCCAAGGGAGAAGGGAGAACTACGTGGCGGTGCGGATGACGGAGATGTGCTCGGTGCCGCTCTCGGGAAGCCACACCTCGCCCCTGCGGCCGAGGATCTGGCGGATGTTGGTGCCGGGGCGCGGGAAGTCGTAGCGCTGGAACCTCTCCGTGCCGGGGTCGAAGGAGTGGATGGCGTTGGCGGTCCACTCGGCCACCCACACGATGTCGCGATCGTCCACGTACACGGCGTAGGCGTGGGGGTCCGCGCCGGGCATCCTCCAGGTGCGCCAGCGCTTCGTGGCCGGGTCGTGCATGGAGAGGTTGCCGCTCACCCACTCGCTCACCCAGATGCAGCCGCGGCTGTCGCTCCAGACGCGGCGCGCGCCGTTCCTGGGCGTCGGCGGCTCCACCACGATCGACGCACCCGTGCGGCGGTCGATGCGCGCGATGTAGGAGCCCGCGAGCGAGCAGTACCAGACCTCGCCCGCCGGGGTCGCGCAGATGCCGTAGGGGCCGCGCCCTTTCGGCGCGTCCCACACTTCCACCTTGCCCGTCTTCACCCACACCTTGCCGATCACGCCGGCCTGGCCCGTGAACCAGAGGTCGCCGTCGCCGTCGAAGGCGCAGGTGTTGAGGTTGGCGTAGGGCGTGCCTTCCGGCAGGCGGTAGGCGCGCACGGCACGGTCGGGCCAGCCCACCCGCACGATCGCCTGCGCGCCGGTGTCGGTGAGCCACGCCGCCTTGTCCGGGCCCTGGATCACGCCGTGCGGCGAGGAATTGCCCAGCAGCTCGATGAGCCCGGTCTTCGCGGTGGCGGGGTCGAAATGACCGAGGTGCCCGCTCGCCTGCGCGCTGAACCAGACGCCACCGTCCGGCGCGGGGGCCACGTCGTGGATTCCGGTGCGGCGCGAGGTCCCGAGGGGCCAGCTCTGCACGCGCCCGGCCGGCGCGGCGTGAGTGGGGGGGAGCGCCGTTCCGAGGGCCAGCGCGCCGAGCGCGCCCAGGGCCTGCCGCCGCGATCTGTCTATCATGGTCACCTCCGCACGCTGAAAGGACTGCCCGTGAAATCGCCCGCCTTCTTCGACGCCGTGCCACGCATCGCCGTCCACGACGGCCTCGCCGAGACGCTGGGCGCGGCCACCGACGGCGTGATCGAGTATACCTACGCCGATGCGGTGAGACTGGCCGGCCACTCCTGCCCCACCGTGGCAGGGGCGTACCTGATGACGCGGGCCGCGCTCGCGAGGCTGTACCCGGGCGCGCTGCCCGAGCGCGGCGAGATGCTCGTGGAGCTGCGCCAGCCCATCGAGGAAGGCGTGGCCGGCGTGATCGGCCACGTCGCGGGCCTGCTGACGGGCGCGGCGAACGAGGGCGGCTTCAAGGGTCTCGGCAGCCGCTTCGACCGGCGCGGGCTGCTGCGCTTCGGCGTGCCGATGGCGGGGATCCTGCGCATCACGCGCCTGGACACGAAGAAGTCCGTCACGGCCGACTACCACCCCGACATCGTGCCGCGCCCGCCGGCGCTGAAGGCCCTGATGCCGGCGGCGCTCGCCGCGGGCGCCCCCGCCGAAGCCCGTGGCGAGTTCGCCGCGCAGTGGCAGGCGTGGGTCGGCGCGATCCTTGCTGTCGCCGACGACCCCCGGCTGGTGACACTCGCGGACTGAGCGCCGGATTTCTCGCCGCTTCCTGTCCCAGCGCAAGGCGCCCGGCCCCCGGCGCGAGGACGATATCCGGTGCCCTCACTCGCGCACCGGAAGGAGCCGGAAATGAGCAGGAATCCCGCCCGCATCGTCCTCGCCCTCTCGCTGGGTCTCGCCACCGCGGCCTTCGCCGAGCCCGACAGGAAAGGCTGCGCCGACCCCGCCCTCTTTCCCACGCGCATGCCCGGCTACTTCATCGCCGACTGCAAGTCGGCGGAGTTCGATGCCTACCCCTTCAAGACGGCCAATCCGCGGGCCCCGAACCGGCAGGAGGGCAAGTTCACCTTCGTCACCTACCAGCTCGAGCGCGGCAAGCAGGAGCCGGGCGCCGTCGCCGTGGTCCGCAACTACGAGGAGGCGCTGAAGAAGATCGGCGGCAACATCGCCGCCTCCACGCCCAACTGGTGGGTCAACGGCAGCGTCATGGTCGACGGCAGGGAGGTCTGGGCCGAGGCCGAGCGCGGCAACGGCAGGATCTGGATCCGCACCATCGAGAAGGTGGCGATGAAGCAGCACATCGTGGCCGATGCCGCGGCGCTCTCCAACGATATTCGCGCCAAGGGCCACGTCGCCGTCTACGACATCCACTTCGATACCGGGAAGTCCGTCGTGAAGCCCGAGTCGAAGCCGGCGCTGGACGAGGTGGCCAAGCTCCTCAAGGCCGACCCGGTGCTGAAGCTCTGGGTCGTGGGGCACACCGACTCCGTGGGCAAGGTCGACGACAACATGCGCCTCGCGCAGGCGCGCGGGGAGGCCGTCGTGGCCGAGCTGGTCGGCGCCTACGGCATCGCCGCCGGCCGCCTCAAGGGCTACGGCGTGGGCCCCCTCGCCCCGGTGGCCGGCAACGACGACGACGCGGGCCGCGCGAAGAACAGGCGCGTGGACCTGGTCAAGGCGCCCTAGGCCGGCCGGCGCCTACCCCGGCGCCCTGGGCCACAGGATCATCTGCGTGCAGCGGAAGAGGGCGATCCTGCGCCTCGTGGCCTCGTCGGTGACGACGGCGTCCCAGACCTGCGTCGTGCGCCCGAGGTGCTGCGCCGTCGCGACGCAGGCCACCGCGCCCTCGCGCACCGTGCCGAGGAAGTTGCTCTTGAGTTCGATCGTGGTGAAGGAGGTCGCGCCGTCCGGCAGGTGGGCGAGGGTGGCGTAGCCGCAGGTGGTGTCGGCGAGCGCGACCACGCTCGCCGCGTGCAGGAACTCGTTGGGCGCCACGTGCAGGCGCTTCACCGCCATGCGGCTCGCGAGCGTGCCCTCGGCGAGCGCCGTCATCTCCACGCCGAGGTAGCCCGGCAGGAACTCCTTGCCGCGCTCGTTCAGGATGTCGACGCTCGTGTCGGATCGCAGGGCGCCCACGGCAGCCTCCTCAAAAGCGGCAGTTTATCGCCACGCCCACCGCCTCGTCGGCGCCCTTCGCGCCGATGTTGCGCACGAGCAGCTCCGCGCTCCAGCGCTTGTCGTCCGTCTCCCAGTAGGCCTGCAGGGTGCCGCTCCACCCGGCGGGAAGCCGCCCCGCCTCGCTGTTGGCCTCGTCGGCGAAGCGCTCGCCGCGGTAGACCGCCTTCGCGCCCAGGGAAAAGCGCCGGTCGGAGAAGAAGGTCGCGCCCAGCGCCGCGCGGCGCTTGGGCAGGTAGGGGAAGAGGCCGCCGGGGTTGCCGAGCGTGTTCTCGCTGTCGGCCCACGCCGCCTCGCCATAGAGCGAGAGGTGGCGCCCGGCGACGAAGTTCACCGCGGCGCCCGCCTCGCGCAACTCCCCGCGCGAGAAGGCCGGGAAGCCCTCGAGCTCCTCCAGCGAGGCGAGGTTGTTGAACGACCGGTTGCGCAGCCGCTCCAGGTTGGACGAATCCGGCCGCGTGTTGAGGGGCACGCCGAAGGCGGAAAAGAGGTTGTCGACTTCCTGGCGGCCGGCGTGGGCCGTGACGAGGAGCCGCGGCGCCGCCTCCCACTCCACCTGGGCGCGGTAGCGCTCCTGCCGCCCGCCGGGCAGCACGAAGCGCTCGTCCATGGCGATGCCGGCCGTGGCCGTCGCGCCGAGCGAGCCGATCGCGGCCGGGCGCAGCCACCGCTGCCACGCCGCGCGCACCGTGAGCGCGGGCGACACCGCCCACGCGATCCCCGCCCGCCCGTTCACCGCGGCGCGCGTGAAGTCCTCCTCGATCGCGACGAGCTGGCCGGCGTAGTCGCGGCGCACGAGGATGTCGTCGGTCTTCCCGTAGCTCGCCCAGTCGAGCTGCGCCTCGACGGTGGCCGCGCCCAGTCGCAGGCGCCCGGCCAGCGCCACCAGGCGCGACTCGTCGCGGATGTCCTGCCCCACCGATTCGCGCAGGCCCTCGACGTTCGCCAGGTGCGGGACGCTGTCGCGCTCCAGGAAATCCGTGGTGCGCCAACGCGCGCCTTCCACGCCGGCGGAGACCTCGTGGCCGCCCGCGAGCCGCGAGATCCAGCGCGCCTGCACGTCGGCGAGGCGCGGCTGGGTGGTGAACCGCTGCGAGCGGTAGAACGTGAGCGGCGTCGTGCCGGGCACCACCGTCACCGCGTTCTCCCGCGACAGGCTGTCCTCCGTCCCGTTGCCGATCTTGAGCCACGCGATCGAGTCGGCCGACGCCCGCCAGCTCACGCCGGCGTCGACGCGCCGCGCCGCCCCGTCGACCACCGCGTGGGTCTGCCGCGGGTCGTCCCTGCCCGCCAGCGTGTCGACGATGAGCCGGTTGCCGTAGACGAACACGCCCACGTCGTGCCGCGGGCGCATCCCGAGGCCGAAGGTGGCCGAGGAGGCCCGCTCGCTGGCGCTGCCGTCGTCGCGCGAGTTGCGCAGCACCGCGCCCTCCGCGAAGCCCGCCAGGCGGCCGTCGCCGGAAAGCCCGTTGAAGGTCGCGATCGGCTCCGACACGCGCGTGTCCGAGTCGCGCGCGCCGCGCCAGCCGGCGAGGCCGTACGCGCCGGGGCGCGTGACGAGCGACTGGAAGCGGTTGGAGGCGCCGATCGCGAGCGGGTCCGCGAGGAAGCCCTGGAACAGCTCGGAGTTGCGCCCGTAGCGGCTGGCATACCGGTCGGCGAGGAAGAAGTGGCTGCCGGCCCAGAGCGGGTCGTAGCTCTCCTGCGCGTTGCGAAGCGCCCACGCCTCCAGCCCGAACTGCGCATAGGCCGCGCCGAGGTTCGCGACACCGCGCGTGCTGCCGGCGATGGCGTTCAGGCTCTTCGCGTACGGCAGCCGCGCGAGCGCCTCCCGCGCCTGCTCGATGGCGAGCCCGGGCTGCAGGAGGTCGCCGCGCATCATCGCCGCGTACTGGTAGGGCAGCGGGTCGCGCGGGTCGGCGAGCGAGGCGCGCTCGAGCGAGGCGAAGGCCTGCTCGCGAAGCCCCTGCTGCCAGTAGGCCACGGCGAGGTGGATGTGCGCGCGCGCGTAGCGCGGCTCCAGCATCGTCGCGCGGGCCAGCGCGTCGATGGCGCCCTCGGCGTCGCCGGCGCGCAGCCGCTCGTAGCCCCTGCCCGCCCACGCGGTGTAGTCGTCGGCCTGCAGCGCAAGCGCCTCGTCGAGCGTGCGCGCGGCCTCCGCCATCTCGCCCGCGCCGGCTTCCAGCGCGCCGCGCTCGCCCAGCACCAGCGGGCGCTTCTCCAGCGCCAGCGATCGCGCGAAGGCGCGGCGCGAGCGCTCGACGTTGCCGCGCTCGCCTTCCACGCGCGCAAGCCCGTGCCACCCGCGCCAGTCCTTCGGGGCGATGCGCGTGGCCTCGCGGAAGGCCTCGCGGGAGGCACGGTAATCCCCATCGAGGCGCGCGACGTCGCCCGCGGCGAGCTGCGATTCCGGCGTGCCGGGGTTCCTCGCGAGCGCCCGCCCCGCCGCCTCGCGCGCGAGGTCGAAGCGGTCGGCGAAGAGCGCGGCCCAGGCGATGAACGCGTCCGTGCGCCTTTCGGCCGGGAAGCGGCGCCCGGCCTCCGCGAGGATCGCCTGCGCTTCCGCGGCGTCGCCGAACCAGAGGGAGAGGTCCGCGGCGAGGAAGTGCCCCGTGGCGAGCGCAAGGCCGGGCCTCGCGACGTGGATCATGGCAAGCGACCGGGCCGAGGCGAGCTCGCCCGCGTCGACCGCCTTCGCGATGGCGGCGAGCGAGGCGCCCTCCGCGCCTGCGGGAAGCGCGCGCAGCTCGGGGTAGCGCGCCGTCTCCACCGCGAAGGCGCTCACCCACTGCACGCGCTCCCTCGCGTCCTGGATGCGGCGCTTGGTGGGCGCGCGGCCCTTCTCCAGCACCGCCTGCTCGTCTGCGAGCACGGTGAGGCGCCCGTGTTCGTTCGCGACCTCGACTTCGCCCTCCACGACGGTGACCACGGAACGGTCGTCGGCCACGTCGATCACCCACTCGGTGCCGCGGATGGCCGCGAGCCCCGAGGGCGTGCCCACCATGAAGCCCTTGGCCGGCGTCTTCGACTGGAAGCGGCCCGTGCCCTTCACCATGTCGACGATGCTCTTGCCGGCGGTGGATTCGACGGGGTCCTTCACCTGCGCCGTGGCCACCCCTTGAAGGGTGAACTGGGTGCGGTCGGCGAGCAGCACGCCCATCTTCGCGTCGGTGGCCACGGTGCGCACGAAGCTGCCGCCTTCCAGGGCCTGCCGCACCTTCGCCGGCACCCAGTCGCGCGCGGAGAGGCCGCGGTACTCGCCCTTGCCGGCGAGGCTCACGATCTCGCCCGCGGGCGCGGCGTGCGCAGCCTGCCATCCCCCGAGCAGCAGTGCGATGGCGAACAGGAACCGTGTCGTTTTCATGGTCGGTCTCCCTTCAGAGCTTCTCCAGTGCGATCGAGCCGTCCTCCTCCCGCGGCCCGGGCGCGGCGAGCGGCTTGTCGCCCGCGGCGGCGAAGGCCGGGTCGTCGGCCGGCGCGAAGATCTCCACGGCCTCGGTCTTGCCGGCGACGCGCACGAGGTCCACGCGGCGCAGCGCGACGGCCTCGCCCACGCCCTTCGCCGTCTCGCCGGCGATGAGGATGCGCGTCCCGTAGGCCTTGTTGGTGCCCTCCAGCCGCGAGGCGAGGTTCACGCAGTCGCCCAGCGCGGAGTAGGCGAAGCGGCGGCGCGAGCCCATGTTGCCCACCACGGCGCGCCCGGTGTTCAGGCCGATGCGCATGTGCAGCTCCGGCATCCCCTGCGCGGCGAGCTCCCCGCGCAGCTTCGCCATGCCGCGCTGCATCTCGACGGCGGCCTCGACGGCGTGCAGGCGGTGGTCGGGGTCGTCCAGCGGCGCGCCCCAGAAGGCCATGATCGCGTCGCCGATGAACTGGATCACCGTGCCGCCGTGGGCGAGGATGACGTCCGTCATGGCCGTGAAGTGCTCCGTGAGCACGCGGGAGACCACGTCCGGCGGCATCTTCTCGGAGATGCCAGTGAAGCCCTTGAGGTCGGTGAACATGATCGTGATCTCGCGCACCTCGCCCCCCAGCGCGAGGCGCTTCGGGTCGGCGAGGAGCTGGTCCACGACCGTGGGCGCCACGTAGAGCGAGAAGGCGCGCTTCACCTCCTCGCGCCGCGCGCGCTCGGCAAAGTAGGCGCGCAACAGGTGCGCGAGCCAGGCGACGAACACCACGGCCACGGGCGCGGCGAACGGGAGCCAGGTGCCGGCGTGCGCGAAGGCGGCCCACGCCACGCCGAAGACCGCCGCGGCGAGCGCGACCATCGCGGCCGCGGCCACGAGCGGCCGGGCGCGACGGAAGACGGCGGCGGCGGCGAGCGCGGCGGCCAGGTTCGCCAGCAGCATCGCGAGCGGCCGGGCAGGCCGGATGGCCGCCCCCGTGAGCGCGTTCTCCACGATCGTCGCGTGGATGCGGATGCCCGACTGCAGGCCCCCGGCCTCGGCGATGAAGGGCGTGGCGAAGAGGTCGGCCTGCGCCATGCCCAGCTCGGGCGCGGCGCGCAGGTCCCGGCCCACGATCACGATGCGGCCCTCGAAGGCGCCCTTGAGCTCCTCCGGAGACGCCGCCAGCACGAGGTGGTAGGGCACCACGGGGTGCACGCCCGTCGCGCCGAGGTAGCGGATCATGGCGCCCGCCTCCGGCAGCGGCGGCACCGCGAGCGAGGGCACGCGCACCTGCAGGATCTTCACGACCTGCCGCCAGAAGGCGTCCGGCTCGCCGGGGATGGCGCGCACGAACTGGTCCGGGTCGAGCGGCACGGTGGCCAGCCCCGAAACCGCGCCCGCGTCCGTGAACAGCGCCAGCGGCTCGGTTCGCTTCCAGAGGCGGGCGGACTGCGTCTCGGCGTAGGTGAAATCCGCGGCCAGCACGACGTTGCCGGCGCGCCGGATGGCATCGGCGAAGGCCTGGTCCTCCTTCGGGTCGGAAGCGTCGGCCAGCAGCACGTCGAAGGCGACCACCGCCGCGCCGCCGAGCGCGAGGCGGTCGAGGAGTTCCGCGTGCGTGCCGCGCGGCCACGGCCAGCGCAGCTTGAGGGCCTCGAAGGATTCCTCGTTGATCGCCACCAGCACGATGGGCTGGGACGATTCCCCCGGCGCCGCGAGGACGGTCAGCGCATCGAGGCCGCGCCGCTCCAGGGCCTGCCAGGGCGGCAGGAACAGGCTCGCGAGGGTCGCAAGGAGGCCGAGCCCCAGGGCAAGGGCCGTCTCGACATGCTGGCGAAGGAATCCCGTGGCACTCATTTACCCCGGTTCTTGCGGGAAGGGGCGCGTTTTCCGCTATTTTGCCCCTTCGCGCGGGCCGCGAGCGCGAGTTTTCGCACCCGCCGGATGTCGGCGTCCGAGAACGGCCCGTTCACGCCGGAGATCGCCGCGAGCTTCATGCCGTGCCTGAGGCCGAGGCGGTAGATCTCGCGCACCTTCTCCCACTCGATGTTGCGGCCCACGGTGAAGTTCTCGAAGCGGCCCTCGAGTGCCAGCACGATCGTCTCGGCGAGGCAGGCGTAGGCCACGCCCGGGGGAAGCCCGATGTTGCCCATCCTCACCTTGCCGGGGAGCTGGATCTCGCCGGATTCGATCACGAGCACGTCGGGGCGCCTGGCCACCTCCTCGGGCGGCAGGTCCAGGGGGCGCGCGACGTCCGTGATCACGCAGCCCGGCTTCACCTTCGCGATGTCGAGGATGCGCTTGCCTGCGCCGCTGGTGGCGGTGACGATCATGTCCATGCCGCCGATGTCGCGGTCGGTGCTGGAGGCGAGGTGCAGCTTCGCGTCCGGCGTCTCCTTGAGGATGGAGCCCTTGAGCGAAAGCAGCTTCGCCGTCTCCGGCGAGACCATGTAGACCTCCTCGGCCACCATCGCCAGCAGCCGCGCGCACACCGAGCCGATGGAGCCCGTGGCGCCCACCACCATCGCCTTGAACTTGAGCCGCTGGCCGTCCTTCGCCGCCGGCGGGACGAGCCCGAGCCTGCGCATCGCGTCGTGCGCGGCCCAGAGCGCCCCGGAGGCGCTGTAGCTGTTGCCCGTGGTGATCGGCAGCGACGCCCGGCGCGCGACGGTGAGGCCCGCGTCCCCCACGACCTTGGTGAAGGCGCCCAGCCCCATGATCTGCGCGCCCAGGCTCCTCGCCACGCGCGCGGCCTCCAGCAGCCGCCGGTAGGTGAACTCCGGGCTGTGGCTCATGATCTCCTTGGGCGTTCCGCCGACCGAGATGAGCCAGCCCTCGGCCTCCACGCCGGTGGGCGACTTGATCCCCGTCACGTGGGAATAGACGAAGGGCGGCGCGTAGGCCATCGCCTTCTCCACCACGTCCATGAACGCCGGCGGCGAGACGTGGGAGAGCAGCTCGATGGGCTTCACGTTCTTGAAGTACTCCTGCGAGAGCGGGTGGATAACGAAGGCCCACCGGTTCACCCGCCGGAAGCCGCCCGGCCAGATCATGCGCGGCTCCATCGCGAGGCCCGTGATGATCTCGAGGTAGTCGTCCTCCAGCAGGTCCTCGGGCTCCTTGCCGCGCGCGGCGATGATCATGGCATCGAGCACGCTCGGGCCCAGCACGTGGCCGAAGAGCGAGGGCGCGCCGTCGATCACGAGGTGCACGCCCTTCTTCCGGAACTTCGCGATGCGCGCCTCGCTCACCGTGGAGGTGAGGATGGTCTTGCCGGCGAGCTCCTCGATGCCGAAGTCGTCCAGCTCGTGCACCGGGGCCACGATCACGGTCGCGTCGCGCATGGCCCGGCGCAGCACCCAGCGCTGCCACTCGCGCGCGAGCGCGTTGTCGGTGACCACGTCCGGCACGCGGTCGGTGACCACGTGCGCGCCGCTCGCGTAGAGCTCGAGCGCCTCGATCGAGCCGAGCATCTTCGGCACGCCCAGCTGCAGCAACGCGTCGGCGAACTCGAGGTTGGGGGTGTACTCCGCGAAGGCCTGGGCGAGCTTGTAGTTGGCCACCCCCGAGAAGAACAGCACGCGCGCGTTGTTGAAGTAGCTGCCCAGCTTCGACTGCACGTGGCGCAGCGCCCATTCCTGCAGGATGTCGCCCAGGCGGCTGCCGGTGGTCGCGGGCACGCGCGTCACCGCGGCCATGAGGCGGGCGCCTTCCTTGTCCACGAAGCGCTGCGAGCCCACGGTGTAGGACTCGCGCACCACGCCCACGCCGATGGCGTCGGCCTCGTTCTCGAACCGGCGCAGCAGCTTCTCGGCGCGCGCCACGCTGTGGTCGGTGCCGACGCGGCGCACGTCCAGCTGCCGCCCCAGGAAGCGCGCCCGGAAGGCGAAATCCTGGGCGCTGGCCCCCAGGCTGACCCCGACGACCCGCTTCATGGATACCCCCTTGTGTGCATTGCAACAAATTGCCGCAAAACCCCGCCCGGCATTTGATCCAAGTGAACATTTCCCCTCTTGGGGATGGCCCCGGGCGGCCGTTTCCGGCATTCTGGCCGGAAAGCACGATTGCTGCGGAGCACAAGATGATCGGGATGCCGGGGTTCGTGGGGGACGTGGTGCGGTCCGTGGGCCTTTCCACGGCGATGAAGGCGGCGGGCGTGGTCACGGGGCTGGTCCCCATCCCGCAGCCGATGCTGCTGGTGGGGCCGCACGCGAGCGCGCGCCTGGGGCAGGCGCTGGCGGGCTTCGGCCACCGGCGCATCCTCATCGTGACCGACACCCAGATCGTGAAGCTGGGGCTCCTCAAGGGGCTCACGGCGGCGCTGCGCGCGGCCGGCACGCAGTTCGTCGTCTTCGACGCCGTCACGGCGGACGCGCCCATCCCGGTGGTCGAGAAGGGCATCGCCTTCTTCCAGCGGCGCGGGTGCGACGCCATCGTCGCCTTCGGCGGCGGCTCGCCCATGGACGCGGCCAAGGTGATCGCCTACGCCGTGGCCAACCGCAAGCCGCCGAGGAAGCTCGTCGGCTACTTCAAGGGGCTTCGCGCGCCCGTGCCGGTCTACGCGGTGCCGACGACGGCCGGGACGGGGTCGGAGGTCACCGTCGCCGCGGTGATCTCGGACCCGGATGCCGGCCAGAAGCTCGTCATCGCCGACTCGCGCCTCGTGCCGGTGATGGCGGCGCTGGATCCTTCCCTGATGGTGGGCCTTCCGCCCATGGTGACGGCCGCAACCGGCATGGACGCCCTCACCCACGCCGTGGAGGCCTTCATCGGCCAGTGGGCGACGGACTACACCGACCGCATGGCGCTCGCCGCCGTGGGGCTCGTCTTCGCCAACCTGCGCACGGCGCACAAGGAGGGCCGCAACCTGGAGGCCCGGGAGCGCATGGCGCTCGCGGCCACCTACGCGGGGCTCGCCTTCACGCGCGCCAACGTCGGCTACGTGCACGCGATCGCCCACCAGCTGGGCGGGAAGTACCACGTGCCGCACGGGCTGGCGAACGCGATCCTGCTGCCGCACGTGCTGCGTTTCCTCGCCCCCGCGGTGACGAAGCGGCTGGCGCGCCTGGCGGTGGCCGCCGGGGTCGGCAAGGGCGTCGAGCGGCCCCCGGTGCTGGCCAGGCGATTCATCGAGTCGGTCGAGAAGCTCAACCGGGATCTCCGGATCCCGCGCACCGTGGTCGCGTTGAAGGAAGCCGACATACCGGCGCTCGCGCGGGCCGCCTGCCGGGAGGCGGACACGAACTACCCGGTGCCGAAGTACATGTCGGCGGAGGATTGCGAGGGCGTCATCCGCCACGTGCTCGACAAGGGCGGCCGCAAGCCCGCCTCGGGAGAGCGCCGCCGCGCGAGGTGAGGCGCGTCCATAATCGCGGAATGACCCCGTCGCGCCAGCCCGAGGATCCGCGGTGAACGAAGCCTCTGCGCGGGAGGTGCTGCTCGTGCGCGCGGTCGAGATGGCCGCGAACGCCGATGCGACGCTCTCGGCTGGAGACCGCGGCCACGCCGCGCGCGCCGCCGCCGAACTCGTGCGCTGGGAGGCCGCCGACCAGGGAAGGAAGGCCACCGCCGAGGAGTTCCTCGCCCGCCGCGCGCAATTTCTCGCCGCGAAGCTCGCCGAGCGCTCGCCGAAGGCGTTCCGGGCGCTGCGCGCCTTCCAGTGGCGCCCGTGGATCGGGGTCGCGATGCCCGTGGCCGCCTTCGCGATCGGCGCGGCGGCGGAGCACATCGCCGACCGGCGGCACGTGAACGTCCTCGCCTTCCCGCTGGTCGGGCTGGTCGCCTGGAATCTCGCCATCTATCTCCGGCTCGCCTTCGACGCGTCGAAGGCCCTCGTCACCCGCTCGCGCCCCTCGGCCGGCTGGCTGCACCGGAGCATCGCCGGGGCGCGCGGCGAGCTCGACGCGCGCGCCGCGGGGGCGCTCGCCGCCGCGTTCGCGCGCTTCGGCCTCGACTGGCTCGAGCGGGGTGCGCCGCTGGTCGCCGCGCGCGCGGGGCGCGTGCTGCACCTCTCCGCGGCGATGCTCGCGCTGGGCGCCCTCGCCGGCCTGTTCGTGCGCGGGCTCGCCTTCGAGTACCGCGCCGGCTGGGAGAGCACCTTCCTCGACGCGGCCGCGGTGCACGCGATCCTCTCGTTCATCCTCGGTCCCGCCGCGATGCTCACCGGAGTCGCGCTCCCGGGCGTGGCCGAGCTCGAGGCGCTGCGCTGGGGCCCGGGCGCGACGGGGGAGAACGCCGGGCGCTGGATCCACCTGTACACCGCCACGGTGGCGCTGGCGGTCATCGTTCCGCGGCTCGCGCTCGCGGCGATCGCGCGGATGCGCGAGCGGGCGCTTTCAGCCCGCTTCCCCCTGCCGCTCGACGAGCCGTACTTCCGCCGCGTGCTCTCGGGCTGGCGCGAGTCGCCGGCGCACGTGCGCGTCGTGCCCTACGCCTACACGCCGGGAGAAGCGGCCTCGGAGGGCATGCGGCGCCTCTGCATGCACCTGCTGGGCGACGACGCGCGCGTGCACCTCGCCCGGCCCGTCGCATTCGGCGAGGAGGACGGGCCCGCGCCGGCCGCCGACGCCGGGGCGCGCGAACCGGACCTCGTGGTGGCGCTCTTCAACCTCGCGTCCACGCCCGAGACGGAGAACCACGGCGTGTTCCTCGACCGCCTCGCGCCGCTCGCCCGCGGCCGGCTCGCGGTGATCGTGGACGAGTCGCCCTATCGCCTGCGCCTCGGGGCGCAGGCCGGGGCGGGCGAGCGGCTCGCGCAGCGCCGGCAGGCCTGGACGGGGCTCGCCGCAACGCGCGGCCTGCACGCGGTCTTCGCGGATCTCGATGCGCCGGACCTCGCCGCGGCGGCGCGCGAGCTCGACGAGCCTCTCTCGCGCGCGAAGGCCCCGGGCTGAGGCCATGGCGCAAGCGCCCGCCGAAATCTCGCTGGGCCTCGTCTCGCACACGAACGCGGGCAAGACCACGCTCGCGCGCACGCTGCTCGGGCGCGACGTGGGCGAGGTGCGCGACGCGCCGCACGTCACCGACCTCGCCGAGGCCTACACCCTGATCGAGACCGCCGAGGGCGACGTGCTGCGCCTGTGGGACACGCCGGGATTCGGCGATTCCGCGCGGCTCGCGAAGCGCCTGCGCGCCGCGGACAACCCCATCGGGTGGATGCTGCGCGAGGTGTGGGACCGCTACGCCAACCGGCCGCTGTGGTGCAGCCAGCAGGCGGTGCGGGCGGCGCGCGAATCCGCCGACGTGGTGCTCTACGTGGTGAACGCCGCCGAGGACCCGCGCGACGCCGGCTACCTCGATCCCGAGATGCGGATCCTCGCCTGGATCGGCAAGCCCGTGCTGCTGCTCCTGAACCAGACGGGCCCGCCGCGGCCCGCCGCGGACGAGCGCGCGGAGCAGGAGCGCTGGCACGCGTGCGTCGCGCACTTCCCCGTCGTGCGCGGCGTGCTGGCACTGGACGCGTTCGCGCGCTGCTGGGTCCAGGAGGACGCGCTGTTCGCGCGCGTGGCGGATTTGGTCTCGCCGGAAAAGCGCGCCGCGTTCGACCGGCTGGTCGCCGCCTGGCACGCGCGTGGCGTCGAGCGCTTCGAGAGCGCGATGGGCGAACTCGCCGGGCAGGTGATGGCCGCGGTGCGCGACCGCGAGACGATCGTCGCGGCCGCCCCGCCCGGCAACGCGCGGCGCGTCCTGCGCGCGCTCGGCTTCGGCGCCGACGCGGCGGACGGCGCGCGGGAGGAGGCCATGGCACGGCTCGCCGAGCGCGCCGACGGGCGCATCCGCGCCGTCACCGACCGGCTCATCGCGCTGCACGGCCTCGAGGGAACGGCGGCCGCGACCGTGCTGGAGAGGCTTCGCGGGAACTACGCGACGACCGAGCCGGTGAGCGAAGGGAAGGCGGCCGCGGTGGGCGGCGTCGTTTCCGGCGCGCTCGCGGGTCTCGCCGCCGACCTGGCCGCGGGCGGGCTCACCCTCGGCGCGGGGCTCATCGCCGGCGCGGTGGCAGGCGCCCTGGGCGGCGCGGGGATTGCACGGGGCCGCAACCGGCTCGCGGGCGCCGATTCGCCCTCCGTCGCGTGGAGCCCCGCGTTCCTCGACGGCCTCGTGCGCTCCGCGCTGCTTCGCTACCTGGCCGTCGCCCACTACGGCCGCGGCCGCGGCGCGTACGCGGACTCCGAGGCGCCTGCCTTCTGGAAGGACCAGGTCGCGCGCGCCTTCGAGGAGCGCCGCCCTTCGTTCGAGGCGCTGTGGGAGAACGCTCGCCAATCGGGCGACGCGGCGCGGGCCGAGGACGACCTGCGCGAGATGCTCGCGGAGACGGCCCGGGAACTCCTCGACCGTCTCTACCCCCGAAAAGGGATCTGACCCCATTTTCACCGCATTCGAGCTGGAGGACTGCCATGCCCACCGTTTCCGTCCGCTTCCGCGGCTCCCTCGGCACCGAACTGGCCGCGCGCCTCGACATGCCCGCGCTTCCGCCGCGCGCCTGCGCGCTCTTCGCGCACTGCTTCACCTGCTCGAAGGAGAGCAAGGCCGCGAGCTTCCTCTCCGCGGCCCTGGCCGAGCACGGCGTGGCGGTGCTGCGTTTCGACTTCACCGGGCTGGGCGCGAGCGAAGGCGACTTCGCCGATACGGGCTTCAGCTCCAACGTCGCGGACCTCGTGGCGGCCGCCGACTGGATGCGCGCCAACCACGGGGCGCCGGCGATCCTCGTCGGCCACAGCCTGGGCGGCGCCGCGGCGCTCGCCGCCGCCTCGCGCATCCCCGAGTGCCGGGCGGTGGCCACGATCGGCGCACCGTACGAGCCGGCGCACGTGAAGGGGCTGCTCAAGTCGTCGGTGGACGAGATAGTCGCCAAAGGCGAGGCCGAGGTCGACCTGGGCGGGAGGAGCTTCCGCATCCGGCGCGAGTTTCTCGACGACCTCGAGGGGCAGCCGCAGAAGGACGCCATCGCGGGACTTCGCCGCGCGCTGCTCGTGATGCACTCCCCCCTGGACGACATCGTCCCGATCGACAACGCCACCGGCATCTTCGTGGCCGCCAGGCACCCGAAGAGCTTCGTCTCGCTCGACACGGCCGACCACCTCCTCTCGCGGCGAGAGGACGCGCGCTATGCCGCAGCCGTGCTGGCGGCGTGGGCGGGGCGCTTCGTGCCGCTGGCCGATCCGCACCGCATCGAAGGCGAGGCCGGCGAGGTGATGGTCGCGGAGACGCGCGAGGGAAAGTTCACGCAGGCGATATCCGCCGCGGGGCACTCGCTGCGCGCGGACGAGCCGCAGTCGCTGGGGGGCCTCGGCTCCGCGCCCGGCCCCTACGACCTGCTGCTCGCGGGCCTGGGGGCGTGCACCGCGATGACCATCCGCATGTACGCGGACCTGAAGAAGCTGCCTTTGGCGCGCGTGAGCGTGCGCCTCAGGCACGAGAAGGTCCACGCGGCGGACTGCGCCGAGTGCGAGACCCGGGACGGGCGCGTGGACCGCATCGAGCGCGTGGTGACCCTCGAAGGCGACCTCGACGACGCCCAGCGCGCGAAGCTGCTGGAGATCGCGGGGAAGTGCCCCGTGCACCGCACGCTGCACGCCGAGGTCACCATCCCGACCCGGCTCGGCTAGAAGGCGCTCGCGGGTTCGGTCGTGCCCCCGGCCTCACTTCCCGAGGCGCCAAAGGGAAGTGACCTCCGCCGCCCGGGCGGCGTGCAGCGGGTCGTCCTCGTCGGCCGCCTTCGGGTGGCGCGGCTTCGCCTCCCGCCGCCCCAGCACCGCGAGGCCCGCCCCTTCGAAGAGCGCGAGGAGCTCCTGCCGCGTGCGCAAGCCCAAGTGCTCCGCGAGGTCGGACAGCACGAGCCAGCCCTCGCCGCCGGGCGCGAGATGCGCGGCGAGCCCCGCGAGAAACGCGCGCAGCATGCGGCTCTCCGGATCGTAGATGCCGCCCTCGATGGGGGTCGCCGGCCGCGCCGGCACCCACGGCGGGTTGCACAGGACGAGCGCCGCGCGCCCCTCGGGAAAGAGATCCGCCTCGACGACCTCGGCCTGCTCCGCGAGGCCGAGGCGCACGAGGTTCTCGCGCGCGCAGGCGAGCGCCCTCGGGTCACGGTCCGTCGCGATCACGCGCGCAATGCCGCGCCGCGCCAGCACCGCCGCGAGCACCCCGGTGCCGGTGCCGACGTCGAAGGCGATCCCGCCCGCGGCGGCGGCCGGCAGCGGCGCCTTCGCCACGAGGTCCACGTACTCCTGCCGGATGGGAGTGAAGACGCCGTAGTGCGGGTGGATGCGCGCGCCGAGCGCGGCGACCGGTATGCCCTTCGCCCGCCACTCGTGCGCGCCGATCACGCCCAGCAGCTCGCGCAGCGACACCACACACGGCCCCTCGCCTTCGCCCCAGGCTTCCCGGCAGGCTTCGCGCACGTCTGGCGCGCGCCGAAGAGCGATGGCGTGCTCGCCGTCCAGCTCGACCAGCAGCATGCCCAGCGTGCGCGCGCGCTGCGCCTGCAGCTGGCGGTGGCGGTTGAACGCCTCGGCGGGTGTCGCGGCCTTCGCCTTGCGCGGCCCGCGGTCGCTCCTCTTGCCCAGCGCCGCGAGGAGCTGCCGCGCGTTCTGGTAGTCGCCGCGCCACAGCAGCGCCGTGCCCTGGCAGGCGAGCCCGTAGGCCTGGTCGGCGGTGATGCGGTCGTCGACGATCGCCATCTGCCGCGGCGGGGGCGCGCCGCTCTCGGAGCGCCAGCGGGCGGAGCGCTCGCCCGCGCCCTCCTCGGCCCAGTCGATGACCGGGTAGTCGCCCACGCTAGAGCTCGGTGTACTTCTTCGCCGTGCCGCGCGCCTTGTCGACGGGGTACTTGGCCGCGTTGGCGATCATCTTGCGGTCGGCGGCGGCGACGGGGTCGATCCCCAGCTTGTCGGCGAGGCGGATGAGGTAGAGCAGGACGTCGGCGATCTCCTCGCCGGCGGCGGCGAGCACCTCGGGCCCGGGGTGCCGGCTCTGCTCCTCGGTGAGCCACTGGAAGTTCTCGAGGAGCTCGCCCGCCTCCCCCGCGAGCGCCATCGCGAGGTTCTTGGGCGAGTGGAACTGGTCCCAGTCGCGCTCCGCGGCGAACGCCCGGAGCTGGTCGCGAAGCCTTTGCACTTCCGTCACGGCGCTGCCTCCCTTTTCGTCGCGCAATCGCGCGGTTGCGCATCCCGCGCGCCATTGCGCACACTACCATCGATGGAAAGCCCCCGCCGGCCCGAGCCGCCCGCAGCGCCCCGCCGCCAGGTCGGCGTGTGGCAGGCCGTCTCCGTGTGCGTCGGCATGGTGATCGGCGCGGGCATCTTCCGCTCGCCCTCGGTGGTGGCCGCGAACCTGGGGACTGAGGCGCAGGTGCTCCTCGCGTGGGCCTTCGGCGGCGCGATGTCGCTCGCCGGGGCGCTCTGCTTCGCGGAGATGGCCGCGGCCTTCCCCGACCCCGGCGGCGACTACCACTTCCTGCGCCGGGCGTACGGGCCGCGCGCGGGCTTCCTCTTCGCGTGGTCGCGCTTCGCCGTGATCCACACGGGTTCGATGGCGATGCTGGGGTTCGTGCTCGGCGACTACGCGGGCGGCCTCCTCGGCCTGGGCGCCTGGGGGAGCCCCTCCATCGCCGTGATCGCCATCGCGGCGCTCGCCGCGATCAACCTCGCGGGGCTGCGCATGGGCATCGGCACGCAGGTCGCGCTGATGACGCTCGTCTTCGCGGGGCTACTCGCCGTGGGCTTCGGGGGCGTCGTGATCGCGTTGGAGGGCGTGCCGCCCGCGAGCCCCGGCGGCAGCGGCAGCGCGACGGATGCCGCGCACCTCGGCACCGCCCTCGTCTTCGTGTTCCTCGCCTATGGCGGCTGGAGCGACGCGGCGACGCTCTCGGCGGAGATGCGCGACGAGCGGCGCGGCATCTCGCGGGCGCTCGTGGCGGGCATGGCGATCGTGACGGCGCTCTACCTGCTCGCCAACTGGGCCTACCTGCGCGGGCTGGGCCTCGCGGGGGTGGCGGCGAGCCAGGCGCCGGCCGCCGACCTGATGCTGCGCGCCTTCGGGCCGGCGGGGCAGGCGGCGATCGTCGCGGTGGTGGCCGTGACCGCCATCACCTCGATGAACGCGATCCTCATCGCCGGCGCGCGCACGACCTACGCGGCGGCGCGCGACACCGGGGGCCTCGGCGCGCTGGGCGAGTGGCACGCCGTGCGCGGCACGCCCGCGTGGGCCGTCGTCGCCATCGCCGCCGTGGCGCTCGCGCTGGTGGCCCTTGGCGCGTGGGCGAGGAGCGGCTTCTCGACGATGGTCGACTTCCTCTCGCCCGTGTACTGGTTCTTCCTCGGCATGAGCGGCGCGGCGCTCATCGTGCTGCGCCGGCGCTTCCCCGAGGCGCCCCGCCCGTTCCGCGTGCCCGGCTACCCGTGGGTGCCGCTCGCGTTCGTGGCCACCAGCGCGTACATGGCGTGGTCGAGCGTGGCGTTCGTGCACGTCGGCACGCTCTTCGGGATCGGCGTCCTGCTCGCGGGGCTGGTCCTCCTCGCCGCGCTGGAGTGGCGGCGGCGGGCGTAAGATGGTTCTTGCCATGCGCACCGGACCCCTCGCCACGCGTCTCGCCGCGCTCCTCGTGGGGACGGGCCTCGCCGGCCCGGGCGCCGCCGCGGGCGACGCGCCCATCCCTGCCGAGCGGTTCGCGCTCGCCCGCTCCGAGATGGTCGCCCAGCAGCTGCGCGCACGCGGCATCGCGGACGCGCGCGTGCTTGGGGCCATGGGGCGCGTGCCGCGCCACGAGTTCGTGCCGCCCCTGCTGCGCGGCTTCGCCTACGCGGACCGGCCGCTGCCCATCGGCCACGACCAGACCATCTCGCAGCCCTACATCGTCGCCTTCATGACGGAGGCGCTGCGCCCCGCGCCCACGGACCGCGTGCTGGAGATAGGCACGGGCTCGGGCTACCAGGCGGCCGTGCTCGCGGAGCTGGTGGCGCAGGTCCTCACCATCGAGATCGTGGCGCCGCTGGGCGAGCGCGCCCGGGACGACCTCGCGCGCCTGGGCTACCGCAACGTGCAGGTGCGCGTGGGCGACGGCTACGAGGGCTGGCCCGAGCACGCGCCCTTCGACGCGATCATCGTCACCTGCTCGCCGGAGCACGTGCCGCAGCCGCTCGTCGAGCAGTTGCGCGAAGGCGGCCGCATGATCATCCCCGTGGGTTCGCAGGCGCTCGGCCAGGAACTCTACCTGCTCGAGAAGCGCGGCGGGAAGGTCGAGCGGCGCTCCGTGCTGCCGGTACGCTTCGTGCCGATGACGGGAAAGGCGCTCGACGCCGCGCCGCCGCGATGAGCGAGCCGGCGCTCGCGCTCGCGATCCTCGTCGCCACCGTAGCGATGTTCGTGTGGGGCCGCTGGCGCCACGACATGGTGGCGGCCGGCTCGCTCCTCGCGTGCGTGCTCGCCGGGCTCGTCTCGCCTGCGCAGGCGTTCTCGGGCTTCGGCCACCCGGCGGTCGTGACCGTCGCCTGCGTGCTGGTGCTCAGCCGCGGGCTCCAGGCATCGGGTGCGGTCCACGCGATCGCGCGCGTCGTCCTGCCCGGAAACGCCGGCCCCACGGCGAGCATCGCCGCGCTCCTGGCCCTCGCGGCGCTGCTGTCGGCATTCATGAACAACATTGGCGCCCTGGCGCTGCTGATGCCGGTGGCGATGCAGATCGCGGGCCGGCTCGAGCTCCCGCCGGGCAAGCTGCTCATGCCGCTCTCCTTCGGCTCCATCCTCGGCGGCACCACCACGCTCATCGGCACGCCGCCCAACCTCATCGTCTCCGGCATCCGCGCCGAGCAGGTGGGCCCGGAGGGGTTCGGCATGTTCGACTTCACCGCGGTGGGCCTGCCGGTCACGCTCGCCGGGCTGGTGTTCATCGCGATCGCGGGCTGGCGACTCGTGCCGGGGCGCACGCGCGCCGGCACCGAAGGCTTCGAGACGGGCGCCTACCTCACCGAGGCCCGGGTGCCCGAAGGCGGGAAGGCCGCGGGACTCACGGTGCACGAGCTGGAGCAGTCCCTCGACGAGGCCGGCGCGCAGGTAGTGGCGATCGTTCGCAACGACCTTCGCCTCACGGCGCCCAGCCCGCACCGCAAGGTGCGCGAGGGCGACGTCCTGGTGCTCGAGGCGGAGGCCGAAGCGCTGGCCGCCGTGCTTACGACCCTCGGGCTCAAGCTCGAGGAGTCGCGGCGGCCACAGGAGCGCGACGCGGCCGCCGGGGTCGGGGCCGGAGACGACAGGAGGACGGACTCCTCGGGGGAGATCGCCCTCGTGGAGCTCGC